>Ga0209800_10004031_pt1 | contig 11156 bp, 10 predicted proteins | sample Higcelweek8metaG_FD_187174 | JGI IMG/M metagenome (GOLD analysis project Ga0209800, IMG submission 187174) | Freshwater pond sediment microbial communities from the University of Edinburgh, under environmental carbon perturbations - High... | ecosystem: Environmental > Aquatic > Freshwater >... | reverse complement strand
TCGTCGCAGCAGAAGTGATGGTGATTCCACGCTCCCTTTCCTGATCCATCCAGTCCATAGTCGCCGCTCCTTCATGCACTTCCCCGATTTTGTGGGTTATTCCCGTATAAAACAAAATGCGCTCAGTAGTGGTGGTTTTTCCTCCGTCGATATGAGCGATGATTCCGATATTTCGATATTTTTCAATCGGTTCCTTTCTGGCCATTATTTTTTGTTACTTGTTTAAAAATATTAAAAAAGAATTCGGGATTGGAGGATTCGGAACCCAGAACGAGAATAAAGAATGGAGAAATCAGGAAACAGCATTCCAAATTCCAATCCCTATATTCCTATTCCGAATTCCAAATTCAAAATCCCAAATTCTTTTCGTGCTCTTTTATGCGAAGTGAGCGAATGCCTTGTTGGCGTCAGCCATCCTGTGGACATCATCGCGTTTCTTCATCGAAGCGCCGATCTTGTTCGAAGCGTCGATCAGCTCATCAGCCAGCTTTTCAGCCATTTTCTTTCCTTTCTTGTTCTTGACAGCAGCCTTTATCCAACGAATAGCAAGCGTTGTCCTTCTTTCTCCGGCAACCGGGACCGGAACCTGATAATTGGCTCCTCCGACACGGCGACTTTTGAGCTCGACCAGCGGGGAAACATTCTTGAGAGCCTGCTCGAAAATATTCAATCCTCCTTTTTTGGTCCTTTCGTGGATTATATCAAATGAATCATAGATGATCTTTTCAGCCGTAGTCCTTTTGCCTTCCTGCATGATGTTGTTGATGAATTTCCCCACCAGCAAATTGCCATACTTAGTGTCCGGCTTTACATGCTTTTCAAATGTCCTTTTTCTTCGTGCCATAATTGGTTGGAAGTTTATAAGCCATCTATAAACCTCTGTTCTTTACTTTATGATTATTCTTTGGATTTTTCCTTCTTCGCTCCGTATTTACTGCGTCCTCTTTTCCTCCCGGCCGTTCCGGCGGTGTCGAGCACTCCGCGGACGATGTGATATCTCACTCCCGGAAGGTCTTTCACTCTTCCTCCGCGAAGCATGACGATTGAGTGTTCTTGGAGATTATGCCCGATTCCCGGAATATAAGCGGTAACTTCCATTCCATTGGTGAGTCGGACTCTCGCGATCTTCCTGAGAGCCGAGTTCGGCTTTTTCGGAGTGGTAGTCGAAACTTTGAGACAGACTCCTCGCTTGAAAGGGCTTTCGGTTGAAATCGGTTTGTTCTGAATGGTATTGAAAACATATCCGAAAGCAGGCGCTTTGGATTTTCCGATAAGAGGCTTTCTTGGACTGCGTTTCAATTGATTGATCGTTGGCATAACAATGATTGTAGGTTGTAGGGATTAACAAAAAAAGACGCTAGAAAACTAGCAAAATAATCATATAGGATAATGGATAAACTGTCAATATTTTCAGCATTTCCTATATCGCTATCCCCAAAAAGAGATTGAGCATCAGATTGAGGAATGCTCCGAGCGGTCCCGAAAAGAAGAAAATCGCGAAAAGAAGCAGAATGAAACCGAACTGTTCCAGCATCGCCATGGTTTCGACGCTTACCGGAATGATTGCGAAAAGGAGTTTCGAGCCGTCCAGCGGCGGAATCGGAATCAGGTTGAAGAATGCCAGAAAAACGTTCCAAAATATGATAATGACAAGCAATTCATAGAAAATAGCGCCGACAGAGCCGGAAATAGCATAGGAGATATTGCCCCATTCGTTGAAATTGGAAATGATGTCCACTTTGGCAGCCAACGGCAAGGTTATCAGCTTGGCTGCAACAGCTGCAACAAGAGCGATCAGGATGTTTATGCCCGGTCCGGCCAAAGCCACCAGCGCCGGGCCCCATTTCTGGTTCTTGAGATTATACGGGTTATACGGCACAGGTTTGGCCGAACCGAAAGCGAATTTTCCACCGGTCAGGAAAAGCATGAGCATAGGCATGCCGATAGTCAGCCATGGATCGATGTGTTTCAGGGGATTGAAAGTGATCCTCCCCGCATATTTGGCTGTGTTGTCCCCCATCCACAACGCCGCAACGCCATGAAAAACCTCGTGGATAATAACGGAGTAAAGCAGGATGATCACATAGAATACAATCAGCACTATTTCATTTGTCATGGATATTTCTTGCAAATATTACTATCCCATGCTAACGTATATTCTGTAATAAATCAACCACGGAATTCGTAATCCATAGGAAAAATATATGAGCCGAGTATGCGACATCTGCGGCCGCGGTTCCCAGACCGGGAACGCCGTCAGCCATTCCAACGTCAAAACCCTTAGGAAATTCAGCATAAACCTGCAAAGCAAGAAGGTTGAAGGGGAAAGGAAGAAAATCTGCACCCGTTGCCTGAAGACCATGAACAAGAAAGCTGAATAATAAAAAATGCTCTCGATGGAGGGCATTTTTATTTGTCTATTATCACCACAAGTTGTCATCCTGAGAGGAGTGACATGAGCAAAGCGAATGGAACGCAGTCGAAGGATCTGGTTGTGGTACCGCAATGTTTATTGTATATTATTTACCCTGCGAATACTCGCTGCAAGATCCTTCGACTCCGCTACGCTTCGCTCAGGATGACACTATGAAAACAAAAAAGGAACCCTTTTACCAGGTTCCTTTAAAATATTCAAACAAAGAATGACTATTCGAGTATCCCGTCCAGATTCACATCATAAAGAATCTCGTCGGCAACAAGGCGATAGCTGATGATTTCTTCCGGTTTGAACCAGATCGGAATTTCCTTCTCCGCTTCCTCCGTGTTTCCAGAAGCATGAATTAGGTTCCTGATGCTTCTTTCGTCAGTATCAGCAATCATGTATGTGTCCAGGGTGAAGTCTCCGCGGATAGTTCCCATATCGGACGATGCAGGCTCGGTGCTTCCGGTGATTTTCCTGACCAATGCAGCCGCATTGTTTCCCTGCCAGATCATGGCGATGACCGGACCGGAACTGAGATATTTCGCATTGGCTTTCATGATAGCGATCCCATTGTCTTTGAAAGTCGGATATGGCGATTTCATCCCTTTCTTTTCATAGGCTGCCGCGGCTTTCCTTCCCACTTCTTCAAGCCAGGCGTCTCCGCCGACTTCATAATAATGATTGGTCGCCATTTCTTCCGTCGCGGCAAGCATCTTGAGCGCGATCATCTTGAGTCCCACTCTTTCATAACGCTTGATGATTTCTCCGATCAAAGTCCGCTGCACTCCGTCCGGTTTGATGATGACCAGCGTTCTTTCTTTCTTTGGATGATTTTCCATAAACTTTAGAAAACATAAAAAATTAACTTTCTTCCAGTCTAGCCAAAGAAGAGAAATAAATCAAGAAAAGCGTCCCACCATAGCGGAACGCTTTTCCCATAAAGAATCCGGACTATTTTTTCTTGGCTTCCGCTGGCGCTTCATCCGCCTCTATTACCGTTTCAACCGCTTCTAGTTCCTTGGTTTTCTCCATAATCCTTTTCCCGATTTCTGCCACTTTTTCTTTGTGTGCTTTGAGATATGCTTTGGCTACTTCACGTCCCACTCCGAGCTTCTCGTCCCCGAAAGAATATGAATTTCCTTTCTTAGTCACCACTTCATATTTCACTCCCGTATCAAGAATGTCTCCCTCGGAAGAAATTCCTTCGTTATACATGATATCGAACTCCGTGGTCTTGAAAGGCGGCGCTACCTTGTTTTTCACCACTTTGATTTTGGTGCGGTTTCCGACGATATCCTCGCCCTTCTTGATCTGAGCGCTCCGTCTCACTTCAATGCGAACCGATGAATAGAATTTGAGCGCTTCTCCGCCGGTCGTCGTTTCAGGATTACCGAACATCACTCCGATTTTCATCCTTATCTGATTGATGAAAATGACCGTGCAATTCGTTTTAGAAAGCGTCGGCGTTATCTTCCTCAGCGCCTGGGACATGAGACGAGCCTGCCTTCCGACATGATGATCGCCCATATCTCCTTCTATTTCGGCCTTCGGAACTAATGCGGCAACAGAGTCAACTACAATGAGTCCGACTTGTCCGGAAGACGCAAGCGCATCGACAACATCAAGGGCCTGCTCGCCATAATCCGGCTGAGAAATCAGAAGATCGTTGATATTCACACCTATTTTCCTGGCATATTCAGGGTCAAGCGCATGTTCCGCATCAACGAACGCCGCCACTCCTCCTGATTTCTGCATATTAGCAATAAGATGAAGTGTGAGCGTCGTCTTCCCGGATGATTCAGGCCCATAAATTTCAATCGCGCGACCTCTCGGGATCCCACCGATTCCCAACGCCAAATCAAGCGAAATCGATCCGGTCGGAATCGACTCGACATCCACTTTTTTCACGTCTCCAAGTTTCATGATTATCCCTTCTCCGAACTTCTCACGGATTTCCGAAACGACATTGTCCACCTTCTTCTCCATCTCTTTGTTTTTTATGTTTGCCATAGCGTTTATAAAACGATTATGATTATGAATTATTTATACCAGTTTGCAAATAAAATAAAAATAAAGGAACGATCGGAAACCAACAGTGATATTTTATCACCTATCAGTTATCACTGTCAAGTTCATTTTTCCTATTTAGTATCCTTGTCGAAAAGAGCGTCTTTGACCACGCCAGGATCATCGCTGAGCGCCCCCATTTCCTTCCCGTTCAATTTCACAAAAGTGGCGTTTCCACGCCCCGAATTGACAACTATCTTCTCATCCGCACTGAAGCTCTGGACAGCTCCGGCTAGCATCGTGCCGCTGAAAACCAACTTCCCATCAGCTTCGACATTCATCCAAACCGGGCCCGGATCAACTCGCAATTCCAATTGCAACTTGCCATTTTCCGAATTTGAAGAGCTCGATGAAGAGTCCTGGAAGTTCTCCGCCATTCCCGGATCAGAACTCGAATATGAAGAATCCTCATGTTTCCCCTGAACCGAAATCGTCTCCGTTTTTTCTTTTCCGAATTTGTTTTCGGAATGGACGCTTATAGTGTTCACTCCTGACTGAAGCGTGATTTCCTCACGGAACCGGCCGTCATCATCAACTAAAATCGCCTGACCGTTTATGAATAATTTTGAATCCTTGTCCGTCACCCCATCAATCACAACCGAATTCCCATTGATTTCCGAATTGTTCGCAGGGGAAAAGATTATCAGACGCGGATCATTAGAAAAAGAACCGACTTCCCTATAGAGATAGAAAATCGCTGAAACGACGACGAGGCCAAGCAAAACTATTGCCAATTTTTTCGGCGTAAAAACGAAGGATGATATATTGACCGGGCTCGCTAATTGATTATTGCGGACAGGATTCCTGCTTCTGGCCATATTGTCCCTGATTCCTTTTTCCTTTTCGTAAAGTTTCACCAAAATGCGCTCATCAACCCCCAGAAAATCGCCATAGCTTCTCAAAAATCCCCTGACATAAACATCAGCAGGAAGAGAATCATAATCGCCAGCTTCCAAAAACTCCAGGTATCTGACCTGGATTTTAGTTCCGCGAGAGGCCTCGAGAATAGTAATCCTTCTGTCTTCCCTAAGATGCCTGATTTTCTCCCCGAGAGTCATCGTTCCGACTCTCTTTTTTGTAAAACCGCTCCTTGCCATATGATGAAAATCAAATATTCCACTTGTCCCGTTTCTCCTGATCATTTATCGAATCGTCATAGCTGATTTCAGATGGTCCGTCCGCTCCATATACTTCGCGCGGCTTCGCTCCGTCCGACGGACCGACGATTCCATTGTCTTCAAGAATATCAAGCAGCCTGGCAGCTCTCGCATACCCGACCCGAAGGCGCCTCTGAAGAAGCGACGCAGAAGCTTTTTTTGCCCGCATGACTTCAGCCTTGGCCGCTTCATACAGGCTGTCTTCATGCTCCGAATCGGATGTTATAGAATCGATGCCCAGCGCCGAAGAGCCGTCTGATCCGCTCCCGTTATCGATTATTTCCTCATCATCCGCATCTTCATTCTTTCCGATTCCGAGAGCCTCTTTCTGCTCCTTTATGAAATTGACCACTTTCTTGACCTCTGCTTCACTGACATAGACTCCCTGGATACGGACCGGCTTCGGAGAACTGGCGCTCGCATAGAGCATATCCCCGCGTCCCAGAAGCTTCTCAGCTCCCGCCATATCGATAATAGTCCTCGAGTCGATCTGGGATGCCACCTGAAAGGCGATCCTGGTCGCAATGTTCGCTTTGATGAGTCCGGTGATGACTTCAACGGAAGGACGCTGAGTGGAAACTATCAGATGGATTCCCACCGCGCGCGCCATCTGAGCGATACGCACGATAGCGCCTTCCACTTCCTTTCCATGGCTCCCCATGAGATCAGCAAGTTCATCGATAAGGATGACGATATATGGCAGATATTCAAAATCCTCTTCAGTCACTTCGCCCGTTTCCTTGTCAACGCATTTCTTCTTCTCTCCGTTCTTTATTTTTTCCTTATAGGAAATGATATCGCGTGAACCCGACTCCTGAAGAAGCTTATATCTCCGCTCCATCTCGCCAACTGCCCATTTGAGAGCATTGACCACTTTATTGTTTTCAACTATGACATCTGTCAGAAGATGCGGGATACCGTTATAGAGCGACAGCTCAACACGCTTAGGATCGACCATGATGAATTTCAGATCATCTGGGGAATTCTGATAAAGAAGGGATGTGATTATGGTATTCACAGAAACTGATTTTCCTGTTCCGGTAGCGCCCGCGATCATGAGATGGGGCATCTTGTCCAGGGAAGCGAAAAGATAGCTTCCGCTCACATCCTCGCCAAGAGCCAATGTGAGATTGGAAGCGCGATTCTTGAAATCTTTGCTTTCAAGAATGCCCCGCAGGCCGACTATCGATGACGACTTGTTCGGGACTTCGATTCCAATCAATGATTTTCCAGGAATAGGGGCTTCGATCCTTATCGGGTGTTTCGCCAGCGCCAAAGCCAAATCATTCTGAAGCGACAATATTTTCGATATTTTCACGCCGACCGCCGGACGGAAACTATACTGCGTCACAGAAGGACCGGTTTTTATATCACCCCTTTCGACCGCTATGCCGAAATTATGCAGAGTGCTTTCGATTATTTCCGCGTTTCTCTCCACATCGCCCCCCTTGGCTTCTCCTGATGTCGTTTCAAGAAGATTCAGTGGCGGAAGCTTCCATTTCGAGCGGCGTGAGAAGATATTTTTTGCAACACTCGGAATGTCTGATTTCTTTTCATGTTCCGAACTTCCATCCTTATCATCGCCAAGAAGCCTTTTGTCAACGAACCTATCACGACCTTCCACGAATTCGATTTTTCCAATATTCGCTTCTATCTCATCTTCAGCACCCGCTTTGTCATCCTTGGCATTCTCTTCGACAGCTTCTCCGTCTTCAAAAACCGTTTCATCCGCATTTTCCTGATCAGCTTCATCGGCATCTTCGGCCTCATCTCTTTCCTGTCTAGCAACCCGCTTGAACTTCAATATGAAATCAGCCAAAGAAAACTCGAATGCCACTATAACCCCGATTATGATCAAGCATAGGATCATAATGAAACTTCCAGCATTCCCTAAATATTTCATCAGCGCATAGGCTACGCCGAATCCAAGATATCCTCCACCCTCGCCTTTGGAAGCGAATTTGGACATATCCTTCATATCATAAAACCAATGGAAAAAGCCGGTGAGCGCCACAAAGACAATCACGAGCCCCAAAATCTTCACTACATAAAACGATGTCTCTTTCCGAAACAGCAGTATTATTCCTGCCAGGACCAGGAACAGAGGGAAAACGAATTTCACCCAACCGACTGCGATTCCCACTCCGGAATTAAGATGCTCCCCTATCGTTCCAGAGGCTCCGAAAAAGCCGAGCGCGGAAATCAGTCCCAGTGCAAACAAAAAAACCGCTGCCACGCTTCTTTTGGCATCGGACCCAATAGACAGAAAAGGGCTTCCCTCTTCCTCGACTTCCTCTTCTTCCTTCCTTCTTCTGCCTCTCTTGTTCGTTGTATCTGTATTCTTTTTCCTTCCCATGGAGTTATTTTAACATAATTTCCAAAAAGCAAAAAATCCTCCGAAGAAGGATTTTTTGCTTGGTTATGATTATTTTTGATTTGTTCTTTCCTGCTTTGATTAGAACAGTCCGGCATTGCCGAAGAAAGTGATGACCAAGGCCGGAACGAGAGCCAGAAGGATGGCAAAATTCATCTCTTCATGGGATTTCTCAGCCTCAGCCCTTCTTTTGCACTCCGGGCACTCGCAAGGCATTTCCTCCATTTTTTCCTGTTCCATTTTTTTGTTTTTGCCTCAGCTCGGGCTTAGCGCTCGATCACTAAGGATTTTTTTGATTAACGAATTAAGCGATAAAAAAAGAAAGCGGGATTCACCCGCTTTCTTATTACTCTATCAGTATACACTATCCGAACGGAAAAGTCAAGCGTGACATACGCTTTGTTTTTAAAATATATCCCCGAACCGCCTCTGTTATATTTTCTATATTTTGATATAATTCAGCCAAAAGAATTCTTATAAATCATTTTTAAAAAAACATATGATAAGCGACAGCAGCTTCACCCCTAAAGTTGAAATGGATCCGAAAGAGCAAAACGAGCTTCACAAAAAATTCCTGCTCGAAAAAATTCCACACATAACCGATTATATAAATAGTAACCGCGAAAAAATACTAGAATGTCTCAGGTTAGCAGAAATCGAGCAAGAGCAAAGGGATGACATCATGAATAAATTGAATGATATAATCATCAATATTCACGAATTGGAAAGGAGTGTCCAAAATCATGATCAGAAAATTTCTGCAAACAATTTTCTCTCCGATAGGCTTGGAAACTTCGAAGGAACACTTGCCATGTTCACCACTGCAATAAACAAAGACAGCTGCAGAAAATCATTTTTAGAGGCAATCATCGAAGGCATAGACGATTTCCATGAATACACAGATACCATATTGAAAAACGGAACCGTTTGGCACGAATTGGATTCTAGATGATTTGAACGCTAAAAAATTATAGTATAAAAAAAGCGCCCAGGTGAGCGCTTTTTTTATTATCGAAGTTTTCTGCTATTTCCCGAATCCCGTTCCGGCTGGAATCAATTTTCCGATGATCACGTTTTCCTTGAGACCGCGGAGCTTGTCTTCCTTGCCTTGAACGGCAGCATTGATGAGGACTCTGGCTGTTTCCTGGAAAGACGCAGCTGAGAGGAACGATTCGGTCGAAAGGGCTACTTTGGTGATTCCTAGAAGCATCCTTTCTCCTTCCGATTCTTCTCCTCCCGCTTTCCTGATGTTGTCGTTGGTTTCATTGAATTCATCAGCTTCCACCACATCTCCTGCAAGGAAGGTGGAATCCCCTTCTTTGATGATGGAAAGACGGCTGAACATCTGGCGGATGATCACTTCGACATGCTTGTCATTGATCGCTTCACCCTGGGAAGCATACACTTCCTGGATTTCGCTGACAATATATCGGTGAACATCTTCCCAGCCTTTGACTTCATACAATTTCCTGAGATCGATATGTCCTTCTGAAAGCTGAGTTCCTTTGGCAACCAAGTCGCCTTCCGCGACTTTGATGGTAGCGCCGGCAGGGATCTGATATTCTTTTACGATTTCTTCTTTTCCTTGAGAAGCCACTTTGACGATCATAGCCTTGTCAGTGCTTTCGATTCCGACAACCTTTCCGTCAATTTCAGAGATCATCGATTCTCCCTTCGGAGGACGAGCCTCGAAGATTTCCTCCACACGAGGAAGTCCCTGGGTGATGTCAGATCCGGCGATTCCTCCGATATGGAAGGTGCGCATCGTGAGCTGGGTTCCCGGCTCGCCGATTGCCTGAGCCGCAACGATTCCGACTGCTTGACCAAGGTCCACCATGTGACCGCGACCAAGATCCAAACCATAGCACTTCTGACAGACACCTCTTGAAGATTTGCAAGTAACGATCGTTCTTATTTTCGCTTTCTCAATTCCGGCTTTTTCAATCTTCTCTCCATCTTCCTTCGTCACCATGATTCCTTTCTTGACGAGGATTTCATTGGTCTTTGGATCTTTTATGTCCTCAACGAGAACTCTTCCAACAACCCTGGTCGCGAAATTCTGTCCGATCCTATCTGAATCTTCTTTATAGATATATGCTCCTTCCGTGTCTTTGCAATCCTCTTCGCGGATGATGACATCCTGAGCGACATCGACAAGGCGGCGGGTAAGATATCCGGCAGTCGCGGTCCTAAGAGCCGTGTCAGCCATACCCTTTCTGGCTCCGTGAGTCGATATGAAATATTCCAAAACGTTGAGACCTTCCTTGAAACAGCTCTTGATCGGAAGTTCGATAGTTTCTCCAGTCGGGCCTGCCATCAAGCCTTTCATTCCGGCCATCTGAGCAACGACCGACTCGGAACCTCTAGCCTTGGAATAGACCATCGAATACACCGAGCCTTCTTTGTCCATCGCGTCGCGCATGCTGTCGGTGATCTTATTTTTGGCGTCGTTCCAGATCTCGATCACTTTACTCTTCCTTTCATCTTCAGTGAGGAGTCCCATGTTGTATTGCTTCTTGATCGCTTCCACTTTCTCTTCAGCTATCCTCAGATATTCTTTCTTTTCCACTGGGATATTGAGGTCGTCCATTCCCCAGCTGATTCCTGATTTGGTGACAGAAGCGAATCCGAGATTCTTGATCTTGTCGACGAAAAGGGCCGTCTCTTCCTGTCCACAAGCTTCCAGGACCTTCGCAACCAGCTGCTTCAATTCCTTCTTGGTCATTTCATAGTTCTGGAATCCAAGCTGTTCCGGGATGATTGCATTGAGTCTGACGCGTCCGATCGATGTTTCAACCAGTTCCCCCTTGATCATTATTTTCACCTTGGCGCGAATGTCCACATGTCCGAGCTCTTCAGCTAGAACGGCTTCTTCGATGCTGCCGAAAACTTTTCCTTGCCCCTTGGCATCAGGAGAAAGATGAGTGATGTAGTAGCAGCCGAGCACCATGTCGAGAGTCGGAGTCGTGATCGGTTCACCGCTCGCCGGCTTGAGAAGATTCTTGGCGCTGAGCATCAGGTTGGCGCTCTCCCATCTGGCCTTGTCGGTCAATGGGACATGCACTGCCATCTGGTCACCGTCAAAGTCCGCATTGAAAGCGGAGCAGACCATCGGATGCACCTGGATCGCTTTTCC
>Ga0209800_10004029_pt1 | contig 11159 bp, 9 predicted proteins | sample Higcelweek8metaG_FD_187174 | JGI IMG/M metagenome (GOLD analysis project Ga0209800, IMG submission 187174) | Freshwater pond sediment microbial communities from the University of Edinburgh, under environmental carbon perturbations - High... | ecosystem: Environmental > Aquatic > Freshwater >... | reverse complement strand
GGCGTCGGCGGCCAGCTTTTTGACAAGCAGGAAGACTACGTCACCTTCAGCCGCGACTCCACCGGCGGCATAATGAACTTCTCCTATCCCCTTGGAGAGTATACGAGCCTGCTGTGGAACTACCGTTTGGAAAACTACAAGATCTATGACGTCGACAAGGACACGGCATCGAGCATCGTCATCGACGCCATGGGCACTCACCTTGCGAGCGTCGTCGGCGCCTCAATCGTGCGCGACACGACCAATGGCGGCGCCACCAAGGTCCCCACCGAAGGCACTGTGAACTCCTTCACCGTCCAGTACGGCGGCGGCGTTGTCGGCGGTACCGACAACTTCATTAAGACCATCTTCGATTCCGGCTGGTACCACCCCGTGATTGGCGATCTCGTCTTCCACTGGCGCGGCGAGGCCGGCTGGATTGGCCAGAATGCCAATGGCGAGAAAATCCCTGTGGCGGAGCGTTTCTCTCTTGGCGGCAACGGGACCGTGCGCGGCTATTCCACGCGCAAGATCACCCCGCTTGATAGCAACAACGCCGCCGTTTACGGCGACAAGGAAATCTTTACGAATCTCGAATTGCTGTATCCTTTGAGCAAGAAGATGGGCATATACGGTTCGACCTTCTTCGACGCAGGCAATACCTGGAAAGAAGGCGAGATGTGGTTCAGCAGTCCGAGCCGCGGTGGTATTGCGTCGCCTCCGCTTGGGTTGTACAAGAGCGTTGGCGTCGGCCTCTTGTGGTACTCTCCCATGGGACCGCTCAAGCTTGAGTTCGGCCATGGCTTGGATGATCTTTACGACGGCAGCAACAACAAGGTCGAGTTCAACATGGGGCAAACCTTCTAGCCACCTCAGAGCCTGGGCACTCCCGGCCTGAAGCGCATCTCATGGTTGCCCTCAGTGCGTGCAAAACGGCTTCAACACACGTTGAAAGGAGATATTCACATGCGTAAGTTTCTGGCAGTCGCCCTGTTCCTCCTGCTCCTGCAGTCCGTCGCTCTGGCCGCCGGTCCGGCCAAGGTCGGCATCTTTGACCCTGAGGAAGTGCTCAGGACTTCGGAGCCCGGCCAGGAGGCCATCAAGCAGTTTGAAGCCAAGATGAAGCCCGACAGCGAGCGTATCGAAAAGCAGCAGAAGGACTTCCTCAAAATGCAGGAGGATTTCCAGAAGCAGGCTTTCGCCCTGGCCCCGGAAGCCCGCCAGGACAAAGAGCGCGAACTGCGCCGCAGAGAGTTTGAACTCTCCGAGGCCGTGCGCATGTTCCAGAACGCCGCCAACCGCGAAAAGAGCATCAAGCTGAACGAGATTTTGAAGGTCCTGAACGAGGCCGTGACCGACTACTCCGGCAAGAACGGGTACACCATCGTCTTGGCCAAGACCCAGGGCATCATCTACTACACCGATCCCTCTTGCGACATCACCAAGGCCGTCACCGCCGAATTGAACCGGGCCTGGAAGACGCGCAAGAAGAAGTAGTGGAGCCCACCTCCATGCGTTTGTCCGAAGTGGCCGGAAAGGTCGGTTTGACCTTCTCCGGCCACGACATTGAAGTGTCCGGGGTGAATACTCTGGCCAGCGCGGGCGCGGGCGACATTGCTCCGCTGCTTTCCCGCAAGTACCTGCCCCAGCTTGGCTCAACCCAGGCCGGGGCGGTCTTGTGCGAGGCGGAGCATGCCCCGGAAGGCCGCTCTTGCCTCGTGTCTAAAAATCCCAAGCTCGATTGGGCGCGCGTCGTCGCGCTGTTCGCCAAGCCGCAGGGATGCCTGACGGGCGTGAGCCCCCAGGCGTTCATCCATCCTGAGGCAACCCTTGCGGAGAACGTCACCGTCTACCCCTTCGCCTTTGTGGGCGCGCGGGCCAAAGTCGGACCCGGCGCCACGCTCTTCCCCGGCGTCTATGTCGGCGAGGACTGCGAAGTGGGCGAGGGCGCGACGCTGTACCCCAATTGCGTGCTCATGGCGGGCACTGTGCTGGGCCGCGGCGTCACCATCCACGCGGGCACGGTCATCGGCAGCGACGGCTACGGCTACGCCCAGGGCCCTGCTGGCCACGTGAAGATTCCGCAGGTGGGCAACGTGGTCATCGGCAACGATGTCGAGATTGGGGCCAACGCGGCCATCGACCGCGCGGCGCTTGAGTCCACGAAGATCGGCGACGGGACTAAGATCGACAACTTGGTGCAGATTGCGCACAACGTACAGACGGGCAAGCACTGCCTCATCATCTCCCAGGTGGGAGTGGCGGGCAGCTGCAGGCTTGGCAACGGCGTTGTGCTGGCCGGTCAGGCCGGCTTGCGCGACAATATTTCCCTGGGTGACGGGGTGCAGGTGGCCGCGCAGAGCGGCGTGGGCCAGGACCTGCCGCCGGGATTCATCGCCGGCGGCTCGCCCAGCATGGACGCGCCCACCTGGCTCAAGATGTCCCTTTCGCTGCCGAAGCTGCCGGAGCTCATGCGCCGGGTGCGGCGTTTGGAAAAGGCCCTGGAGGGCAAGGAGAAGGAAAGCGGCCATGAGTAGTGAACTGCCCCTCGACATCCAGCGCATCTTGAGCATGCTGCCGCACCGCTACCCCTTCTTGCTGGTGGACCGCGTGCTCGAACTGGAGCCCGGCGTCAGCATCAAGGCCTATAAGAACGTCACGTTCAACGAGAATTTTTTTCAGGGCCACTTTCCCGGCCAGCCCATCATGCCCGGCGTGCTCATTCTGGAGGCCCTTGCCCAGGCGGGGGGCATCTTCGTGGTGCAGAGCCTCGGCATCGACGCGGACGAAAAACTTTTCCTGTTCGCCGGCATCCAGGAGGCGAAATTCCGCCGCCCAGTGGTGCCTGGAGATCAGCTGATGCTTGAGGCGAAAGTGCTGCGCCGCAAAATGAATATTTGGAAAATGCAGGGCATCGCCACTGTTGACGGCCAGGTTGCGGCCGAAGGTGTCTTTACCGCCGCTGTCGTGGACAAGGGGAAAATGTAGTGACGACCTCGATTCATCCCACCGCCGTCGTGCATCCGGGCGCCAAACTTGGCGCGGACGTGCAGGTTGGGGCTTATTGCGTCATTGAAGAAAAGGTCGAAATCGGCGACGGATCGATTCTGGACGCCTTTTCCCAGGTGAAGAACTACACGAGCATGGGCGCGGGCAACCACATCCATTCCTACGCCTGCCTGGGCGACGAACCACAGCACCTCGGCTTCAAGGGCGAGGAGACCTGGGTGCGCATCGGCTCTCAGAATCACTTCCGCGAATTCGTCACCGTGCACCGGGGCACCCCCCAGGGGCACCTGGAGACCCGCATCGGCTCTCATTGCCTGTTCATGGCCTATGCCCACGTTGCGCACGACTGCATCATCGGCGACAACGTCACCGTGGCCAACGCCGTGAGCATGGCCGGGCATGTCGAGATCGGCGATTTCGCCATCGTTTCCGGCATGGCGGCGGTGCAGCAGTTTGCGCGCATTGGCGAGTACGCCTTCTTGGGCGGTCTTTCCGGCTACAGCAACGACGTGCCGCCCTACATGCTGGCCCAGGGCACCCGCGGCAGGCTTTACGGGCCGAATCTGATCGGTCTCAAACGCCGGGGCTTTTCCAGCACCAGCATCGGGGCCATCAAAAAGGCCTACCGCATCATTTTCCGCTCCGGGCTCATGCGCGAGGAGGCTTTGCAAAAGGCCCTGGCCGACCTGCCCGACGTGCCCGAAGTGGTGCGCCTGGTCGAGTTCATGCGCAGCACCGTGCGCGGCATCACCACCGATGCCGGCCGCAGCTCCTCCGGCGGCGAGGACTAGCGCCGCCTTGCGGCCCAGGGCGGCGGCGGGACGGCGCAGACCATGAACGCAGAGCCAGAGCACCGTACCAAGGTCATCGGACTTATCGCCGGGGGGCGTCAGTTCCCCGTGCTCGTGGCCGAGGGCGTCAAGGCCCAGGGCCACCGCCTCATCGTGGCCGGTTTCACCGGACACACCAATCCCGACGTGTATCCGCTGGGCGACGCCTGGCGCGAACTGAAGCTGGGCCAGCTCGCCAAGCTCCTCGACTTTTTGAAGGAGCACAAGGTGGAGCAGGTGGTCATGGCGGGCACCATCCACAAGCCCGGCGTCATGGACATCCGCCATTTCGACGCAAGGGCGGTGAAAATCCTTTTCTCCCTCAAGGCCAAGGGCGATGACGCCATCCTGCGCGCCGTTTCCGGCGTGCTGGAGGAGGAAGGCATGGAGCTTGTGCCGCCCCAAAGCTTTGCCCAGGGGCTGCTTACACCTGCGGGCGTGCTCACGCGGCGTGCGCCGGACGAGCGCGAATGGTCTGATTTGCGTGCAGGAGCCCATCTGGCGCGCGAGCTGGGCAGGCTGGACATCGGCCAGTGCATTGTGCTGCGCGAGGGCATAGTGGCCGCCGTGGAGGCTCTGGAGGGCACTGACGCGGCCATCCGCAGAGGCTGCGAGCTCGGCGGCGCCGGGTGCGTGGCCGTGAAGGTCATGAAGCCCGGCCAGGAGGAGCGCGTGGATCTGCCGAGCGTCGGCCCGGATACGATACGCGTGCTTTCCAAGGGCAAGGGCGTGTGCCTGGGCGTGGAGGCGGGAAAAAGCCTCTTTTTTGATATGGAGACCACCCTCGAGATAGCCGACCGCTATGGCGTCGCCATTGTCGGGCTCACGCAAGCCGACATTGACGGGTAACCTTCCGGCGTCTCTGCGGCGCTGCCGCTTGCCGGGCCGGGGTAAAGTCGCTATGCCTTAACGCGGGAGCCGGAAGCAAGGCCCCCCGCGACCGGACCGGAATTCCCCGCAGCCGACGCACATTCCAATGAGGCTCATGCGCAAGAGACTTCTCTTCATCCTGCTGGGCTGCCTGGCGGTTTTTGCCCTGGCTGTCGGCTCCACCATCTGGTGGGCCACAAGCTACATGCGCAAGCCCATGTTTCGCCAGGAGCTGGCGCAAATGGTCGAAGAGGCCACCGGCCGCGAGGTGCAGCTGACGGGCGATCTGACCATCAGCATTTTCCCCTGGTTCGGTCTCAAGGCCGAAGGCGTGAGCCTGGGCAACGACCCGGCCTTCGGGCCGACGCCACTGCTCGCCGCGAGCACCATCAGCGCGCACATCAAGGTTCTGCCGCTGTTCAAAAAGCACCTCGTGTTCGACACCGTGGAGCTGGACGAGGCTGCGTTGGTTTTGACCATGGACCGCGAGGGCCGCGGCAACTGGGAAGGCTTGATGGAGCACCTGAGCGCCCAGGAAAACGCCACGGAGCGCGCCGACACCTTCTTCCACAAAATCACCGTGCGCGGCGTCCGTCTCATGAACAGCCAGGCCCGCCTGGACGATCTGCAGCACAACCACAGCTACATCACGACCGCCCTTGATCTGCGCACCGGCCGCATAGAATCCGGCAAGGGGCTGCCTTTCGCCGTCAGCACGGATTTTTTCTGGCCCAGGCCGGAGCTTACCGCCCATCTTGAAGGCGCAGGCAAGCTGCACTGGAGCAAAGATGACCCTGAGCCGCTGCTGACCGAAACCAAGGTGCAGGGCGAGATCGGCGGCACCTTTATGCCCAAGAGCGCGCCCAAGGCCGGCATCTCCACCGCTCTGACCGTTGAGAATGGCGGCAAGGACTTGAAGCTCTCGGACGTGCGGCTGCGACTCATCGGCGCAAACGTCACCGGCGAAATCACCTTCTACGACGTCACAGAGATGTTCCGCCTGGGCGCGCGGCTTCAGCTCGGGCGCTTCAGCCCGCGGCACGTCATCAACTCCTACTGGCCCGGCACGGTGGCCCACGACCACCAGGGAGCGCTGGCCACGGCCGAAGGCCCGCTCAACATCTCCGCAGACGTGAATCAGCTGGTTTTCGAAACACCTGGGCTTGCCGCGGACAACACGCGCCTCAAGGGCAAGGTGCGTATGGGCTTTGACGACGACACCGTCTCCGGCCTGGACTTCGATCTGACCGCCGACAAGCTCGACGTCGATGCCGACATCGCCGCCCTGACATCAAACGCCACAAGCACGCCAGTTGTGGTGGACGACCTGCCGATGACCTATCTGTGCCGCGTCAAGGGCGCGGGGCGCATCAAGGCGGAAACCTTGAAGCTGGCCGGCGTGACCGGGCAGGGGGCGGAAATCACCTGGCAGGCGGCAGGCGGGGCGCACAAGGCGCAGCTTAAGCAGCTCAAGGCCCAGGGCGGAACCATCGCCGCCGATATTTCCGGCAGCTTTGCCGGGGGCAAGCCGCCCCTGCGGCCCACAGCGGACCTGCCAAGCCCCGCCGTGCTCGGCTGGTCCGGCAATTTGCGCATGGACGGCGTGGATGCGCGGCAGGTGTCGTGGCTGAACAAGGCCGGAGTGGCCACCACCGGGCGCATGGACCTGCGCGTGAAAGCGGAGGCCAAGCCTGCCCCTGCCCCGGCCAACGCCCAGCTTGGAGTCATTGCGCGCCGCGCCGCGGGCGAGTTCACCGCAGCCCTCGGCGCATCGCAGCTTGATATCTCGCCGGACGCGGGCCAGCCTAAGACCCAGCCCCGGCGCATGCAGTTCTCCTCGCTCCAGGCCCAGGCACGTTTCGCGCCCGTCCCGATCGGCGCGGCCGAGTGGGCCGTGCAGCTCGACGGCGGGTTCTCCGCCGTGGGCACCAAGCCGCTGCTCAACCTGGACGCCAAGGTGTCCGGCCTGCTGCGCAGCCAGCAAGGCAAGGTGACATTGAACGGGGCCGCGGCCAGCGGCCGCCTCAAGGGCTGGTTCCTGCCCAAGCGCGAGAACGAGGCCAGCTTCTCCGGCAAGGGAAGCATGGACTTTGCCGCGCAGAGCCTGAATCTTACCGCCGCCACGGTGCAGACCTGCGGTCTCACGCTCTCTGGCCCGGTGGCGGGCAGCAAGGTGCTCGGTGCCGGCTATTCCCTTTCCGGGCACCTCCGCTGCCCCGATGGCGACCCCAAACGCGTGCTTTCGGCCCTGGAAGTCAATGTGCCCAAGGCCTCGGACAAGCGCGCCCTGCAGCGCGTGAGCGGCGAGGCCGACATGGTTCTGAGCGCCAAGGGGCTTGCGCTCACAAACATCGCCGCGCAGTTGGACGACATGCCCCTGCGCGGCTCCTATTCCGTGCAGAATTTTGATGAGCCCCGGCACACGGTGTCTCTGGCTGGGGGCAATTTCGACCTGGACCGCTATCTGCCCGCGCCGGAGGCGCCCAAACGCGGCGTGAAGCAGGAGCGCCCCGCGCCGGAGGCCCTGCCTGTGGAAACCTTGCGCGCGCTGAATCTGGATGGCAACTTCGCTCTGCGCAGCTTCAAGTACCGCGGGCTCACCACGCGCGATTTCAAGACCACGGTGAGCGCCCACGGCGGTTCGCTTTTAATGAAGCCCCTGGGCGGCAACTTCTACGGCGGAACGCTTTCCGGAGAGTTTTCAGCCCAGGTGGTGGCGGGCGGCATGCAGACGCGGCTGGCCCTTGCGGCCAAGGATTTTCAGGCCGGACCGTTCATGCTGGGCTGGGCGGGCAAGGAAGTGGTGACGGGCAAGACGGATCTCTTCCTGGACCTGACCGGCGTGGGAACCACGGACACGGAGGTTTTGCGCACCCTTGAGGGCCTGGGTTCCTTCAAGATCGTCAACGGCTCCTATGTGACTTCCGGCAGCGGCAGCGGCAGCAGCGCGGCGCCGAGCCAGCCCAACGCCCAGCTTGCGGGCAACCGGCATTCCTCGGCTGCGCAGCAGAGTCCCGCGCCTGTGAAGCGCCCGGGTTCGCAGTTCTCCCAGGCCTCAGCCCGGCTCAAGGTGAAGCAGGGCGTGTTCGCGAGCGAAGACTTCCGCATGGACGGCGCGAGCATGGTGGTCACGGGCAAGGGCCGCTTCAGCCCGGTGGACGACACCATCAATGTGAGCCTGGTTGCGAACATGACCGGCATGCCGGACGTGCCCATCCGGGTTTTCGGCCGGCTCAAGGACCCGGAGATGGAGATATCGACCGGCGCGCTCATCGGCAATACCATCAAGGAGATACTGGGCATACCGCTCCGGCCCATCAAATTCTTCAAGGATCTGCTTTTCTAAGCGCGACGGTCGGACTTGACGGCCAGGCGTATTACTCACAGGCGGGTGAAGGCATGGCGAAACAGGGATTCACAGGTGTGCGGGGCGCGCTGGAGCGCCACTTCCGGCAAAACATCTGGGCCAAGGATATCGACCAGGCGGGCGGCGCGCGCAAGGGCGTCTTTGCCCTCTCGCGGCTCATCTACATGGTGTCCACGGGATTTCTGGCCGACCATTGCATCATCCGGGCTTCGGCGCTCACCTTCATCACCATCCTGTCCATCGTTCCGCTTCTGGCCGTGGCCTTCTCCATTTCCAAGGGCTTTGGCCTGCAGAACGCAGAATTCTTCCGCGACTTCCTCATGGGGGTCTCCGCCGGGCGCGCGGAGGTGGTGGACAAGATCCTCCAATACATCGGCAACACCAACGTCAAGACCCTGGGCTGGATCGGCGTGGGAACGCTGCTTGTCACCGTGTTCACCACGGTCGGCAACGTGGAGCGGGCCTTCAACACCATTTGGGGTGTGAAGAAAGGCCGCACGAGCTGGCGCAAGTTCACGGACTTCTTTTCGATCATCGTCATCTGCCCGGTCATCGTTCTGGTGGCGGCCAGCTTCACCGTGGCCATGCAGAAGCTCGATCTGGTGCACGAGTTCGTCACCAATCCCGGCTACGATGGCCTGGAAAAGCTGATGCTCAAGGCTATTTCCCTGGCGCTGGTGTGGGTCGGGTTCACCTTCGCCTACGCCTTTGTGCCCAACACCAAGGTCAGGCTCAAGTCTGCCGCGACGGGCGGCATCATCGCCGGCACCATGTGGCAGTCGGCCCAGTGGTTCTACATCCACTGGCAGATCGGCTTCACCAAGTACAACGCCATTTACGGCAGCTTCGCGCAGTTGCCCCTGTTCCTGGTCTGGCTCTATATCAGCTGGATCATCGTTCTGCTGGGCGCGGAGGTCTCCTACGCGGTGCAGCACCTGGGCGCCTTTGTGCGCCGTGGGCTTTCGGTGAACATGAGCCCGCTCTCGCGGCAGAAGGTGGCCATCGCGGCGCTGGCGCACATCCAGGCGCGGTTTTCCGCCGGGCTTTCGCCCCTGTCCGGCGCGGAACTGGCCCGGGCCCTGCAACTTCCGGAGGATGTGGTGATGGAGAACCTGGCCGCCCTCGCCGAGGTGGGGCTGACAGTGCCGCTGGGCGAGGAGGAGGAGCGGGGTTTCGGCTTGGCCGTGGCGGCGGAGAACATCCGGCTGGCCGATGTCGTCGCGGTCATTGAGAACTGCGGCGATGGACTGAGCTGCAGCACGGTGCTGGAATCCAGCGTGGACCCGCTCTTTGCGGCCTTTGCCGAGGCCGTGCGCCAAAGTCCGGCCAATGTGACCCTGGCGGAGTATGCCGAAAGCGAAACGGAAGCCCTGCGCACGGAGTCGGCCCGGGCGCGGGAGCTGGAGCGCATACGCGCGAAAAATGGGAATAAGTAGGCAGGACTAATAGGAAAACGGAAACTTGCGTCCGTCTTTCTCGTAGCATTTGCTCTTGTCGAAATCGAATTCCAACAGTTCCATATCGTTCTGTTTTCTTGGTTTGCGCGCAAGGCGGCAGGCCACAAGGCCAACCATAAACACGCCACCGAGGACCCAAAGGGAAAATTCCAGCATGATCACCCTTCTTGCGCGTGGCGTTAAATACGCACGCACGGGGCAAATACACCCCAGGCATGGTGGTCTGTCAAGCATCGTAAACCGACAGGCGTTTTGCATTCCCGCATTGACAGAAATGCCGGGCATTCCATAAGAGGCATCACATGCGCGCAAAAAACGATTCTTCAAACTGGCAGACACCGCATCAGGCGTTCACCTCGTATCTGCAGGAGCACCGCCTGAAGATAACCCCGCAACGCAGGCTGATTCTGGATATTTTTCTGCTGGAGCCGGGGCACGTGTCAAGCGAGGAGCTTTACGCCAAGGTCAAGCGGCGCGATGCCTCCATCGGCCAGGCCACGGTGTACCGCACGCTTAAGCTGCTGGCCGGATGCGGGCTGGCCGAGGCCGTCAGCTTCGCGGACGGCATTACCCGCTACGAGCCGCACTTCGGCTCGGAGCACCACGATCACCTCATCTGCGAGTCCTGCGGCCGCAACATCGAGATCATGGACCCGGTCATCGAGAGCCGCCAGGAAGAGCTTGCCGCCAAGTACGGCTTCCGCCTGGAGCGCCACAAGATGGATCTGTACGGCGTGTGCCCGGCCTGCCAGAACAAGCACTGAGGCTTTTCTCCCGCATCTGATCCTCTCTGGTCCGCGCCAAGCTTTGCCTGCGTGCAGACTTCTTGCCCGGCCATGAGCCGCCACTGCCGCAATCCGCGGGCTTTCTCCCGCTATTTCTTCTCCCCGTCGCCTCCGGCGAAAACCTCCACATAATGCGCCTTGAGCGCGGCGAAGCGTCCTTCCTCAATGGCCTTTCTGGCCTGGCGCACCAGCGTGAGGAAGAACGTTATGTTGTGCAGGGAGTTCAGGCGGTAGCTCAAGATCTCCTGGGCCACGTAAAGGTGGCGCAGGTAGGCCTTGCTGAAGGTTCGGCAGGTGTAGCACTGGCAGTCGGGGTCCAGGGGCGAGGCGTCCTCGCGGTACTCGGCCCGGCGGATGTTCACCTTGCCGCGGCTGGTGTAGAGCGTGCCGTTGCGGGCGTTTCTCGTGGGCAGCACGCAGTCGAACATGTCCACGCCGCATTCGATGCCGGTCAGGATGTCCAGCGGGGTGCCCACGCCCATGAGGTAGCGCGGGGTTGCCGCGGGCAGCATGGGGGTGATGTGCCCCAGCATGTCGTACATTTCGGGGATGCTCTCGCCCACGGAAAGACCGCCGATGGCGAAGCCGTCGAAGTCGACCTCGGCGAGCTGCTCCAGGCTGCGCTCGCGCAGGTCCTTGAAGAATCCGCCCTGCACGATGCCGAAGAGCAGCTGGCCGTTCTTGTGCTTCGGGTGCGCGGCGCGGCAGCGCTTGGCCCAGCGCGTGGTCAGCTCCAGGGACTTGGCCGTGTAGTCATAGTCCGCGCCGTAGGCCACGCACTCGTCCAGCACCATCATGATGTCCGAGCCGATGTTGTTCTGAATGCTCATGACCTTCTCAGGCGAGAAGAAATGCTTGCTGC
>Ga0209800_10004028_pt1 | contig 11163 bp, 7 predicted proteins | sample Higcelweek8metaG_FD_187174 | JGI IMG/M metagenome (GOLD analysis project Ga0209800, IMG submission 187174) | Freshwater pond sediment microbial communities from the University of Edinburgh, under environmental carbon perturbations - High... | ecosystem: Environmental > Aquatic > Freshwater >... | reverse complement strand
TCCAATCCCTTCCTTCCTTCCTCGATCATGAATTATGGATTGTCGCTGACGAAGATCAAAACGGGTAAATACATCGGTCTGACCTTGACTTCCCGCGTGATCATCATCGTCATTCTAACCTTCCTTGGAAGCCTCTTCAACATCCAGGAACACCCGTGGAACGTGGTCTGGATGATGCTGGCCTATTTTGTATTATTCCTCGTCTGGGGCTTCGTGAAGCGGCTCAAATCCAAAAAACCCCTGTAAGAATCGCCCGTTTCGGCCATCCGGCATCGGATGGTTTTTTTTTGAAAAAAATTGAAAAAAAGTGTTGACATTGTATGCTATGCATTGTATAGTATTATGTGTAAGGGGGTATCAACATGGACACACAATTGAAAAAAGGGTTTCTGGAATTGTTGGTTTTGGCCTCCCTCAAAGTGACGGCATCGTACGGGTACCGGATCATCCAAGACGTTTCGAAAGTGATGGAGATTTCCGAATCGACCTTGTATCCGATCTTGAAACGGCTGGAACTGCAGAATTACGTGGTCACCTACACCGAAGAATACAACTCCCGACTCCGCAGGTATTATCAAATCACCACCCTCGGGCTGCAGCGCTTGAAGGATACTCGGCAGGAATTCGACGAACTGATCAAAGTTTACGACTATATTATGAATTAGGGGGAGCGCCAAATGAACAAGTATGAATTTTTATACAAACTGAATCAGGGCATGGAGAACTCGTCGGCGAAAGAGCGTCAAGAAATCGCCAAATACTATGACGAACTGATCCAAGACGCCATCGACAACGGGGAGAATGAAGCGGACTTCATCGAAAAACTCGGAAGCATCGACAAAATCATCCGCACCATCCGCACCGACCGCGACTTCGTGACCAACGTCAAGGAGAAAAAGGATTATCAATTGAAAAACGTCTTCAGCGTGTCGGTGAAGATCCTCGGGTATCTCGCTTTGGGCATCATCATCTTCACCCTCGGCACCGTGGGCTTCTCCCTGGTGACCTCCGGAGGAAGCATGATGATCTTCTCGGGCATCAAACTGTATTATGCGGTCATCACCGGGCTTTCATGGGGAACGATTCTCATGCATGCGGGCACCATCAGTCTGGGACTGGGCTTGCTACTGATTGGACTCTGGATCTTCAAATGGCTCATCCGGGAATCCCGGAATCAATTGGAGAAACTGATGGAATTCATTTCCTCCAAAATCAAAAAGGAAGGCGAGTAACATGTGGAAATTATTGAAATTCGGGTTGGTTTTGGCCATCCTCGGCATTGTCGCAACGGTCGCGGGATTCCTGATTTCCGCGGATGAAGGAAACAGCTTCTTATCCGATGCGGATTACGTCAAAGTCGAAGACTCCGTGGCGGTAGGTTCCATCACCGAGATCCTCGTGAACATGGAAAATCGGAAAATCGTTCTCGGGGAGAGCACCACGGGAAACATCGAATTGGTTTACTATGAATCCGATGACGATTCCATCGATCAATCGGTGGATGGAAACACGCTTTCCCTCGAAGGGGATACCAAATGGTATATGGCCTTCATGGGCTGGATGAACTGGTTCCGCTATGCGACCGGCGAACAATATACCGTCTACGTGAACCTGCCCGCCGGAACCGAGTTTGACGTGGAATTGGACACGGAAAGCGGCGCGGTGGAAGTCACCGGTTTGGACAACCTCGGGCAACTCGTCATCGATGTCGTCAGCGGGGGAATCACCCTGGAAAATCTCGACACGACGAGCCTGACCGCCGATTCCACCAGCGGAAGCCTCCAATTGACCAACATTACCACCGGCGGTCTTCATGCCGGGACCACGAGCGGTTCCATCACGCTTACCGACGTGACCGCCACTTCGATTTCTGCCAGCGACGTCAGCGGAAGAATTTCTTTGACTCGCGTGACCGCTCCGCTGGTTCAAGCCGAAGGCGTGAGCAGCTCCATCACCCTCACCGACGTGATCGCCATCACCGGCATAGAATTGGAAACCGTCAGCGGTTCCATAGATGTCATCCGTGGAACCACCCCGGATCTGGTTGGCCAAACGACCGACGGATCCATTGAGGTTTCCCTCTATGGCAACTATACGGATTACTTCTGCACGTTCTACACCACGAGCGGTTCGGTTTCCGTGGATGGAGAGAGCGAAGGCGAAGGACCTCATCATTCCGGGGAATCGGATTCCGCTTATCTGACCACCGTCAGCGGATCGATCGATCTGGATTTTCTCCCCTAAACACCCCATTAGTTCAACCGCCGAGAGGGCAAGCCTCTCGGCCTTTTTTTTGAAAGTGAACCACGCCTGGAAACAAAAAAAACGGCGCCCATGAAGGGTGCCGAGACCAAAGCGAAGCCGATGTTCGATCATTTCAGATAGCGGTAGAACATTTGGGCCATTTCCTCCATGATTTCCGGATCGGACAAGTTTTTTTTCCGGATGAGGTTGGGTTCCAAAAGGGCCATCCTCTGCACGACGGAAACCAGAATGAAATACAAAATGGCATTAGCCCGACGGGGATCGAGATCCGGGCGGGTCATTCCCAGGGCTTTCATCTGGCCTAAACCGCTTTTTTCGATCAAGACCGAAAAATCCTGTTCGCCGAGAAATCCATGATGACGGTCACCTCCAGAATCGTTGAGAGAATACATGTCGAACATGCCCATGAACAAGAAATCCTCCTTGTGGCTCAAAAAGAATTGATAATAGGAGTTCATGTCCCGCAGAATCACCTCGTAGGGGCTCGTGTTTGGTTCGTGGTCGAAACCCACGAAATTGAGCTTGTCGATGACGTCGTCTTCGATGGCGTAAAGGATTTCATCCAGACTCTTGAAATACTTGTACAGGGTGACGGTGGAAAAACCGAGGGCTTTGGCAAGATCGCACATTTTGGTCTTGCCGATTCCCTTCGCGACGATGGTTTTTTTGGCGGTTTCGAGGATGTCCATTCGACGCTTTTTCCGAAGAATATCGTAATAGTTTTCTTTTTCCATCATTCCACCTCTACGTCCGGATCGCTGTTCAGGGATCGTTTTTTGCCCCGGATCGCGGATCCCGTTAATCAATCATACCACAAGGGTTAATACCTTGTAAACCCTTTCCGAGATCTTATTGACAATCAAGGTAGATGATTGTAGAATGAATGTATTAACAGTCAATTAATACATTTTATCCCGGCGATTTTCGAAGCGGGAAATCTCCAAGGAGAAGGGAAACGGACATGAAAAAAATCTGGACCATCATCATTACCCTCATCGCGGTGGCCGCGACCGGGGGCTTATTGACGGCGTGCGGGGGCACGACGACTGGCGAGGGGGCACGCACCGAATCATTCACATGGTGGATTCCCGCGGGCGTTGACAGTTCCTACTATGATTCCTATGAAAAGAATCCCGTGGTCGAATACCTCGCCTCCCAAAAATGGGAAGGCGACAACCAAGAAGAAGTCTACATCGATCTGTCGTTTCTGGTGCCGGTTTCCGGCAGCGAGTTGAACAATATCGTAACGTTGATTTCCACCGGAGAATATCCTGACATCATGGACATCCAATACTACCTTCGGGCAGGATCGGTGTCTGATCTGTACGACCAAGGCATCGCCTTGGACCTGACCTACTACGTGGAAAACTATATGCCCAATTATCTGGCTTACTTGGAAACTCGGCCGGATTTGGCCCAAACAGCGGTCAACTATGTGGACGGAGAGGCCCGCTACCTCATGATCTATGGATATGGGGAAGGGGTGGAAATGTGGGGCGGTTGGGAATACCGTCGCGACTGGATCGTGAAATACGGGGAAAATCCCACGACCCACCAGCCCTTTGTCGGCGGGTTCGACGATGAGGGCGTTTGGACGGACGACGTCGTGTTTCCGAGCGGATACACCATCCCTTATTATATTTCCGACTGGGAATGGATGTTGCAGATTTTTGAAGACGCGATCGATGCCGAAAACATCATCGGGGGATATCCGATGAGCATGAACTACCCGGGGTATTTCGGAACCGGAGACCTCGTTTGCAGTTTCGGCGGTGGAGCTCCCGCCTGGTATAAAGACGGCGACACCATCAAATTCGGGGCCACCGGTGAAGGGTTTCGAACGTATCTGAAGTGCGTGAGCCAATGGTACGCCAACGGTTGGATCGATCAAGCGTTCACCGAACACACTAGCGAAATTTTTTACCAAATCGACCAAACCAAAGTGTTCCAGGGCAAAGTCGGCGTGTGGTGGGGAACCCAAGGTTCTTTGGAAAATAAAATGGACATCAGCGATGGCGAACCGAACAGCCCGACGAACGGGTATACCAATGGAATCATGGTTTGCGGGGCTCGCCAGCCCATCAATGACATCTACGGGGACGAGTCTGAAAAGGGTGTCACCCCTTTCGCCATGTATCAATTCAGTTCGGAAGGAAGTCCGACGATTGTTACCGACAAAGCCAAAGACAAGGATTTGGTTGCTTTGTTCACGATGATGGACTACCTGTACGGCGAAGAAGGGTCCCTTCTGAAAACCTTCGGATTGAACGCCGAGCAGGTTCAAACGGTCCAAAATGAATTTATGAGCAGCCAAGGCCTGACGGACGGGGTCTATTCGGTCGTCAACGTCGAGGGGGTCGACAAATACTTATATGCAGAACCCCTCATCGGAAACACGCCTTTGAAAAACGCCGCCTGCGGTCTGCGTTTGGTGGGCTTGAGTCAGCAACAAAACATCATTTCCGTCAATACACCCACGTGGGATCGTTCCCTGAACGAATGGATCGTCTACACCAACACCGGCTTCTTTCCTTCGTCCTTCACGGGACAGCTGTCGGCGACCGACAGCGTCAACTACGCCAAACTGGAATCCAACGTCAATGATTTCCTGCAACGAAACGTCCCCGCTTTCGTTATGGGATCCAAAGACCCGAATAGCGATGCGGATTGGATCGCTTTCCTCGCCGCCCTCAACAAATACCATCCCGAAACCAATACCCAGATGCTACAAACGCTTCTGGACCACCTCAACGGATAACCCCTACGAAAACCGGGGATCCGTTGAACCGGATCATTCCCGGACCCCATCGACATACGACAAAGAAGGATCAAAATGAGCGCATTTTTCGCGAAGGATTTACGGACTGATTTTTTGAAAAACCCCATAGGAATTGACGAACCGAAACCGCACTTTTCATACCGGTGCGAGGGAATTTTGCATCAATCCGCCCGCCAAATCACGGTCACCGACGAGGCGTCCCGATTGGTGTGGGACTCCGGAATGGTCCCCGATGACAAGACCATCGACATCGCTTATGAAGGGACCCCCCTGTCCTCCAAAACGAGGTATTCTTGGCAAGTCCGAATTTGGGACGAGAACCATCAGGCGGGCGGATTCAGCGACAGCGCGTTTTTTGAAACCGCCTTTTTGGATCCTCGCCTTTGGAAGGCCAAATGGATCAATCCCGAAGAGAAAATCCATCCGAACGACAATCAGCCCGCCAGTTATTTGCGGAAAACGTTCTTTTTGGACCGAATTGGCAACGGCCGGCTTTACATTACCTGTCACGGACTCTATGTGGCCCGGATCAATGGAAACCGCGTCGGAGACTTCGTTTTGGCTCCCGGAACGAGTCAATATGACCGACACCTCCCCTACCAGACCTATGACGTCACGCCTTGTTTGCATGTCGGGGACAACGTGATGGAAGTCGTCTTGGGGGACGGCTGGTACCGAGGGGGGTTCGGAAATAATAACCTGCGCAACGTTTACGGCTCCGATCTCGCCCTCCTTTGCCAGCTCGAAATCAACAAAAAGACGGTCATCGTTTCCGATGAAAGTTGGGAGGCGACCCAAAACGGGCCGATCCGGTTCAACGATTTGGCGCAAGGAGAACACTACGATGCCCTCCGGGAAACCTTGGATGGATGGCATCCCGTCTCCGCGGCCGATTTTGGGGTGGATATTCTGGTCTGCGCCAACAGCGTCCCCATCGTCGAAAACGAATCGTTTACGGCCAAACTTTTGATCACCCCGAACGGGGAAAGGGTTCTGGATTTTGGTCAAAACATGGCCGGGTATGTCGAGTTTTCACTTTCCGCGAAACAAGGCCAGACTCTCACGCTCGTTCATGGGGAAACCTTGGATCAAAGCGGCAATTTCACGATTCAAAACTTCCAAAACGCCCGGAAGCCGGGTCTTTCCAAACAGCAACGGGTGGATTATCGCTGCAAAGACGGCCTCAATCGATACAAACCACTTTTCGCCATTTTCGGTTTTCAATATGTCTTGGTGACCTTTGAGGGCGAAATCCGTCCTGAAGATTTCACCGCGCACGCGGTTTACTCCCAGATGGAACAGACCGGATTTTTCGAATGCTCCGACGCTCGGGTCAACCAACTGGTTCACAACACGCTTTGGAGCCAAAAATCCAATTTCGTGGACATTCCCACCGACTGTCCGACCCGGGAACGGCAGGGATGGACGGGCGATGCCCAGGCGTTTGCCTCCACCGGGATGTTTTTGCTGGACTGCTATCCCGTGTTCAAAAAGTGGTTGGGGGACGTGGAGGCATGCCAGAAGAAAGACGGTAAGATCACTTCCTACGCCCCGACGATTCCGGACTCCCATTTCATGTTTGATGGAAGTGCCGGGTGGGGAGATGCCGCGGTCATCGTTCCTTTCCTGATGGGGGAGCGATATGCCGACACCGCCATCTTGCAAAGAAATTATCGGATGGCCAAACGTTGGGTCGATTTCTCCGCCGCCCGCGCCAAAAAGAGCCGCCCGGGTCGGTGGTTCGTCCGACGTCCGTATCAAAAATTCCTCGTGGATACCGGCATGCATTGGGGGGAGTGGCTCGAACCGAACCAAGATGCCGTGGCAACCTTGACCAATATGGCGATGAAGGGCGTTCCCGATGTCGCGACCGCCTACTTCGCCTATAGCGCCCGATTGTTGTCGAAGATGGGCGAAAAACTCGGAAAAACCGACGACGTGAAAAAATACGCGGAACTATCCGACAACGCCAAAACCGCCTTCCGCCTGTTCACGACGGATCAGGGACGGATCGTTTCCGAACGGCAATGCCAATATGTCCGTCCGATCGCCTTCGACCTGTTGAGCGAAGAGGAAAAAAAACGGGCGGCCGACGACCTTGACGCTTTGGTCCTCCGCAATCATACCCATCTCAACACGGGATTTTTGAGCACCCCGGACCTTTGTCGGGTCCTCGCCGAAACCGGGCACCTCGACACGGCGTACCGGCTGTTGTTGCAAGACACCAAGCCGAGTTGGCTCTATTCGGTCACCAAGAAGGCCAACACCATCTGGGAAAACTGGAATGGCATCGACAAAGAAGGAATTCCCAGGGATTCGCTGAACCATTATGCCTATGGCGCCGTCGTCGGGTGGCTGTTCGACGGGATTTGCGGAATCCGGCTTACCGCGGGCAAAATCGTCATCCGACCGTTCCCGAACCCTCTCCTCCACTACGCCAAAGCCCGCTTCGATTCGGTCTTCGGTCGGATCGAAAGCGGCTGGGAATATGTGGGTAACCGGCTGCGGTTTGACATCACGGTGCCCCCCAACGCCACGGCCGACATCCTCCTTCCTGATGGAACCTCCTTCCGACAAGATGCCGGAAGGAAAAGCTACGATATCGATCGTTAATCCCCTTCCGAACCCTTTGGCATCTGCGAATCATCGCCGATGCCTTTTTTCTTTCAAATTTCGGTATCCGTGTGGTTTTTGGGAAGGAAAAGATTCCGCTCTTCCTTCTTAAAACCATCTGTGATATAATAAATTCAAAGAATGAGGTGGTATCATGAACAAAGACCTTTTTATCCGTCACCGTCGCGAATTCATCCAGAAAATGGAAGATCGATCGTTCGCGTTGTTTTTTTCCGGGGAAGCGCCCCATCGGAGCGCCGATGATTATTATCCCTATTGCCCCAACCGCAATTTTTATTTTCTGACCGGCTTGGACCGGCCCAATTTTACGCTGGCTTTCATCAAAAACAACGGCTCCGCGCATGAATTTCTCTTCATTGAAGAAGCGACCGATTATTCCGAAAAATGGCTCGGACACCGCTTGACCCGCGAAGAAGTGGCGGCCATCTCCGGCTTCGACCTCTCGCAAATCCAGTTCATCGCCAATTTCGAAGGGTTCGTCGCTTCCGCCATCTTGTCGAATTCGCGCAAAGCTTTGACCAAAACCCCCCATTATCTGTATTTGGACCTCTACCGCCATCAACCCCGCGTGAAACCCGTGGCGATGGCCAAGGCCGCCTTCGTCCTCGACAATTATCCCGAAATCACCGTTCAAAACGCCAACGAAATCCTGGACATCCAGCGGATGACCAAAGACGAAGGCGAAGTCCAAGAAATCCTCAAAGCGGTCGGATACGCCAAAATCGGCTTGGAAACGATGTGGAAGACCGTCCGTCCCGGCATGAACGAACATGCCTTGGATGCGCTTTTTGAGTATGCCTCGAAAACCGCCGGCAGCGACGGGGTTTCCTTCACCACGATCATCGCTTCCGGGGCGAATGCCACGACCCTCCATTATCATGAGAATAATTGCCTCATCGAAGACGGAACATTGGTCTTGACCGACTTGGGCTGTTTGGCCGGTCCCTACGCCTCCGATATCACCCGGACCATCCCCGCCAACGGGAAATTCACCCAACGGCAAAAGGAATTGTACAACCTCGTCCTCGAGGTCAACAAGAAATCAATCGAATTCGTCAAACCCGGATTGATGTGGAGCGATTTGAACGCCTACGCCAAGAAATTGCTCGCGGAAGGCGCCGTGAAACTCGGCGTAATCGCCTCCGAGGCCGACGTGGACAAAGTCTATTATCACACCGTCAGCCACTTCCTCGGCCTCGACGTCCACGACGTCGGAACCTATCAGATCCCCTTGAAAGAGGGCATCGTCCTGACGATCGAACCTGGCATCTACATCGCCGACGAAAAGATCGGGATCCGCATCGAGGACAACGTGCTCGTCACCAAAGACGGCGCCATCAACCTCTCCAAAGACATCTTGAAGGAAGTCGTCGACATCGAAAGGGCCATGAAGCGCTGAGACGACGGTCCGGAAAGGATTTTCGATGAATTACGTCGAAGGCACCCTCAAACAAATCCTGTTTTTCAACGAGGAAAACAGTTATTCGGTCCTGAAGGTGGAAATCACCGACACGACGGAAAAAAATCTGTTATTTTCAGAACCCACGATCGTCATCTGTGGGTTTTTTCCTAAACTGGAAACGGGGGTCAACTACCGATTCTTCGGCGAGATGAAAAGCCACCCCAAATACGGGGTCCAATACAACGCCCAACGATACGAGCGCCACATCGACTCCTCCCGGGAGGGCATCGTCGATTACCTCGCTTCCGACCTCTTCAAAGGCATCGGTCCGAAGACCGCCGGCCGGATCGTCGATGCGCTTGGAACGGGCGTCCTCGACTTGATCGCCAACGATCCCCGCGTTTTGGACCAGGTTCCGAAACTCCCGAAAAAAGTCAAAGAATCCCTCCCCGGTCAACTGTTGGAAAACCGCCAGATCGAGACCACGCTCGTGTGGCTCTATGGTTTCCAGATTTCTCCGAAGATGGCGATGAAGATTTACAACAAATACGGATTCAAGGCCATCGACGTCATCAAATTGAATCCCTATCTCTTAATGGACGAGGTCGAAGGCATCGGGTTTAAACGGGCCGATGAGATCGGACTGAAAATCGGATTCCGATTCGATGATCCGCTGCGGATTCGCGCGGTCGTTTTGTACTTGTTGGGGGAATACGTGTCCAAGTATGGCGACACGGTGTTGGAAAAGGCCAAATTGATGGAATACGCCTCGCAATATCTCCGGGTGAACGAGGATTCCTTCGTCGAAGCCGAAGCGATCGAAGCGATGCTGGAGGCCTTGATCGCGGAACGAAAAATCGTGGCCAAAGGCGATTTTGTCAGCCTCGAATTCCTCTACCGAGCCGAAGAGACGATCGCCAAACTGGTTCAACGGTTCGAGGACCCGCTCGCTTTGGGCCTCGACGAAACGCTTCTGGATCAGTACCTTCGGGAAACCCAGGCCATCAATGGCATCGAATACACCCCCGATCAACAAACGGCCATCCGCACCGCTTTGGCTCATCCCTTCGTCATCCTCACCGGGGGACCGGGGACGGGAAAAACCACCGTCATCAAAGGGGTCGTCGACATTTATCGGCAGATCCATCAGGGGTCTTCCGGAATCGCCAAAGGCATCCGCCTCGCCGCTCCGACCGGCAAAGCCGCCAAACGGCTTTCCGAAGCCGTCGGCCTCGAAGCCACCACGATCCACCGCCTCCTCGGATTCGACTACGAAGGACATTACACTTTCAACGAACATAACCGCCTCGAGGTCCGCCTGCTCGTCATCGACGAGGCCTCGATGATGGACGTCCTGTTGGCGCGCCAATTGTTTTCCTCCCTTCCACCCCACACCAAAATTCTGATCGTCGGGGACGAGAATCAATTGCCTTCCGTCGGCCCCGGCCAAGTCCTCGCCGACTTGATCGCCTCCGATCGGTTTCCCGTCGTGCGCCTGACGAAGATCCACCGGCAGGCCGCCGACTCTTCGATCATTTCCCTCGCCTATGACATCCTCAACCAAAACCTGTCCGAAAACGTCCTCCAAAATCATCCGGACCGCACCTATTTCCGCGCTCATGAATCGATGGTGCCCTCCCTCGTCGTCAAGACCGTGTCCGAAGCGATCGAGGCGGGCTACGATTTGTGGGAGGACATCCAAGTCCTCGTTCCGATGTATAAAGGGATCGCCGGCATCGATGCCCTCAACGCCTTGATGCAAACAACCTTCAACGAGGAAAATCTCGCCATCGCCATCGCTTCCAAAGACAAATCGTTTTGTTATCACGACAAAGTCCTTCAACTCCTTAACCAGCCCGAAGACGGGATCATGAACGGCGATTTGGGCGTGGTCAAAGAAATCCTTGACGAACGGGAAATGCTCGTGGACTTTTCGGGCAACGTCGTCAAATACCATGTCAAGGATTTCGACCATTTGACCCTTGCCTACGCCACCAGCGTCCACAAATCGCAGGGAAGCGAATACAAAGTCGTCATCCTCCCTCTCGTTCGCAGCCAGTCGATCCTCTTGAAACGGAAATTG
>Ga0209800_10004027_pt1 | contig 11165 bp, 6 predicted proteins | sample Higcelweek8metaG_FD_187174 | JGI IMG/M metagenome (GOLD analysis project Ga0209800, IMG submission 187174) | Freshwater pond sediment microbial communities from the University of Edinburgh, under environmental carbon perturbations - High... | ecosystem: Environmental > Aquatic > Freshwater >... | reverse complement strand
GAATCTGTAAGATGCTCTAATTGATCCATTATCTTTTGATTTTCTGCCGTAGCAGGATCGACGAGATCTTTGCTGCAGGAAGTGGAAATGATGCAGATTGCGACAAAGACAAATACAAGCAAATGAGTTATTTTCATTTTCATAATAAAAGAATTAAAATGTGACTAAAAATTAATAAAAAGATAAAACAGTTACTGATTGAAGCTTATAAGAATTGTTATGCTTGCGGCGGGGCAGTTCATTTTAAAATGTTTATAAAACTTTTTATTAAGTCCTGACCAAAGTTATACTGCTCCCGATAACTAGTTCCACCATTGGTATAATTCCAAAAATTGCATAAATAAGTGACAGATAAATCAAGTTCCGGATTGTAGAATACCTTTGACGAATATCCTTGATGAGATCCGGTATGTCCAAAACCGATTCCATCAATATACTCAATTCCTAAACCGAACATATCAACAGGGTTTTCAGAATAATCTTTCATCAGGTCTATATTTTCTTTGGAAATACCAGCCTCGCCTGACAGCAGGAGTTTTATCCATTTATTCATATTTGAAAAGGTTGAGATAATATTTCCTTCCGCGATATTAAGAGACATATTAAATTTTGTTGTATTAATACATCCCGTTGGTAATATTACATAACCAGTTACATAAGGAGCCGGCAGCATGTTATCCGTACTAATCCATGGCGCAGAAGTGAGCGAAAGACCATTTTTCTGAAGCAATTCAGTATTAATAAAATCAGCAAAACTTTTACCCGAAACTCTTTCAATTATTTTCGCCAATACCTGATAGCCGGTATTTGAATAGTGAAAGGCTACCCCAGGTTCTTCATAGAATATATTACAATCGGAAATTACTTTAATCATTTCATTAATCGAGAACTGATAATCAATACCAAATTTCAGCATTTGATAATCAGAATAGAATACTCCCCTATATGGCTGATTAACATTATCAGGAATCGGGTCATTTGCCAGGTCGAAAACCCCGGCCCTATGTTGCAATAATTGCTTTATAGTGATTCTGTTTTTATATGGAATATTAAAGTCTGCGATATCAGGCAAATAAGGTTCTGATGAATTTGGCATCTTTTGCGAAATTGGATCATTTATATTTAGCTTTCCATTTTGATGCAAAAGCATTATGGCTGCAGCTGTAAACATTTTAGTATTACTGGCAATTCTGAAATGATAATTTTCATTTATTGTATATTTTGAGAATGTTGTAAAGAAATGATTCACCCCTCTAATTGAAATATAACATCCGATACCGCAACTGTCCGGTATTTTATTCTGTTTTGCATAAACAGTCCAGGAACTATCTAAAAGATTTTGGATTTTAGCAAACTTATCAGGATAATGGTAATCTTCGGGGGTAAAATTGTCTGAATTGCATGAATAAAATAAAAGAGGAATCATTAGAAGAACAAAGATATTTTTCATTATGAATAGTATTAAATTGGAGTTAAAATGGAAATAAATGCCCCAAATGCTAAAGACGCAGGATAGCCATCCGTAGAATTCGTATTAATAATAAGTGTAATTTTCTTTATTGGATTGTAGAATAATTGGCTGTTATAACCAGGGAGAGATCCCACATGACCAATCCAATCATACGCTTTCTCAAGACCAAATCCAGAGGATGTAACTCCAGGAAAATCACCATCAACCCATGTAAATCTTTCAATCTTCATCTTATCGGAAAGTAGTTTTCTTTCACTCATTTCTTTAGCCCATATTTTAAGGTCGGAGAAATTGGATATAAGACATCCTGCCGCATCTGCCCATGATGGATTCCAATTTGTAACATCAGTTAGAGAATTATCCTTCTCTAATGAGTAGCCGTGAGTATATGGATAAGGCAGGTAACGCGTATTTGGCCAAAATGTGTTTTTCATTCCCAGTGGTTGAAGAATTTTTTCATTAATCACATCATTTGCAGATTTTCCCGTCACTTTCTTAATTAGTAATCCCAATAAAATGTAGTTGGTATTACAGTAGGAGAATTTTGTGCCCGGTTCAAATTGTATGGGAAGTTTGATGGCCATTGTTACTAATTGTTCCGGTGTGAAGACTACCTGCCCATGCGAATTAATTATTGATGTCCAAAAATCATTATCATCCGTGTAATTATATAAACCGCTGGTCATATTTCCAAGCATGCGAATTGTAATTTTATCACCACTTGGAATTATTAAATCGGGTAAATAAAAAGAGATTGAGTTGTTCAGATCAATTTTACCTTCATCGGCCAATATCAGAACTGCCTCTGAAGTAAATGTTTTTGTTATACTTCCTATTCTAAAGTAATTACTACTATTCATTGGTTCACTGGTAACTAAATTGCTGACCCCCCGTGTAATATATAATCCTTCGCTTTCCCCTTCTACACCAATATATGCCATCATTCCCGGTGTTTGAGAATTCATCATTACTTTATCTGCGATAGCCTGCAGTTTTTCAATGATATCTGTTGTCAAAACAGAAGAATCTGGCTCTGTGATTTCATCGCTACATGAAATGACAAAAAAGGCACTTAAACAAACAATTAATAACCGGAATAGATTTGTAGATTTCCTGAATTTCATTTTCTCATTGTTAGTTTATTGGTTCGTATCTTCGGAATGCGGACTGTTTTACCGGGAATGTTAATTTATGGACAAAATTAGATGTAATTATGAACAGGTAACTTATCAAATCATACAAAATGAGCGTACGATTTGACAAATTGAAGGTTATTTATTTGTTATTTTGACGGAAAGTTAGGATTTGTGGGTTTGTCGCCAGCAGGAAGGGGATTCTTTGGTAATTACTTTGAATTGACGGCTAAAATTGGAAGATTCACTATAACCTACCATTTCGGATATTTCAATAATATTATAGTCAGGATATTTGAGAAACATTATCTTGGCTTCTTCTATGCGAAGGAAGTTAATCCAGGCATTGAAATTCATACCTTCTTCTTTGTTGATGAATACAGAGAGGGAGGTTCGTCCAATTTTAAGAAAATGCGCCATATCTTCGATGGTTACTCCTGCTTTCAGGTAATATTTATCTGCGATAATTAAGGTTCTAAGTTCAGTCCACATCAATCGTTTATTGATTTTTTGAAATTCTTCATTGATGTTTTTTGGCGGGAAGATAGCCGGTTCTATATAAATGAATGTGCGTGAATACTGAATATAATATAGGGCAAACACCTGATAGAAAATGGTGTATGCAATTGTATAAAACAATAACATTTGCATTGTAAACATAAAACAGGATAGCAATGCCAAAACACCAACCGTTAGTGCTGCATAAAAGCAATACTGTACCCAGGGAAGACGCAGAGATATAGAGTCGGCAAAATAATTATCAATTTTTTCTTGGTATTTTCGTGTCTGTTGGTTAAACAAACGGACTAAATATATAAGCCAGAAGACATAATAGACTGTAAATGCTTCTCTTACAACAATAGCTGGATGCCAGGCCAGCAGTTTAAGTTCCGGGAAGGTTACTATTTTCGGACTTCCCCAATTTGCAGCCACCAATATGTAAAGAATAACGAAAAAAAGTATGGGCATTAACTGCTTGTATAGGTAATGCCGGGTGATAAAGGTCGGATTAATTAGAGTTATTAGCGTGAAAGTAAACAAAGAGGCTTGTAAAGAAGCGATTGTTAATGTTCTTATCCCAATGAAATTAACTTCATTCAATTCAAATACCATGACTATGGTTTCGAGAAAAGCCAGGGTGAGATAAGCTCCTGCTAAGAATCGTAAGGATATGCGGTATTTATTTAAACCTTTGTTTGGAGGTAAAGGAAGCACCAGAAAAACTAGTGCCATGGAAATGCATCCCACAACCAACACGGAGTTTACAAACAAAAATGCATGATTTTCCATAAAAAAGATATGCTAATTTATTTTTTTAATCCAAATGTAATAAAAGTAATAAAAAACAGTGAAAGTGTAAATATTATGCTACAAATGTAAACAAAAAAGACAAAACATCATCATCTTACTCATTTTACATAAGCACTTATTATGAAATTGTATGAGCGGGCAAAAAGCTGGCATTGCGGGCAACGAGCGGGCAAAAACATATTTAATATCTTGAATTAATATTTAATTCCATAAACCTTTTTTTTTAATAATTTGTTTATCTTTGTGATGTTATTTAACAAAAAAAGTGTCATGAAAAGAACTTTAACCGCTATTCGTAAGATTGCTTTGTTCTGTTTTATAAGTGTTGGTTTAAATGCACAACAAATCAACAGCTTGTATTTTCTTGATAATTCTCCTTTACGACATACTTACAATCCATCTTTTCAACCCATCAGCAACTTTTATTTTGGCATTCCTGCGCTTAGCAATATTAAATTTGGTTTCGAAAGTGATTTGCCTACGTATAAAAACGCCGGTTTTGATTTAGGACACGTGTTTGATATGGAAACAGACAAAGCCAACCTGTTATCAGCTCTCAGACCTTATTCGTCATTTAATTCGAATCTTCAGCTGACGCTTCTTGATATGGGTTTTCGCTACAATTCGAATTACTGGACATTTACAGTTTCGGAAAAAGCGGAGTTAAACTCAGTGCTTCCATACAGTCTGTTTGATATTTTGCTGAATGGTTTTGATTTGGCCGATGGTTTTTCCGCCAATATGACCGGTTTGAATTTTAATTTCAATACATATACCGAAACGGCTCTTGGATATTCAAGGGCTATGAATGGGAGATTTGGTTTCGGAGTAAAATTGAAATTGCTTTACGGCAATAATTATTTTTCAGCTTTAGCGAACCAAACTAATATCAATGTTGCTAATGAAAGTGTAAATGCAATCGCTGATATTGCAGTGGTAAAATCTTCAGCCTATGGATTGAATGACCAGTTCGATCTCGTCAATCCGGCAAGTTTTTTTGACTATCTAAAACCTCAGGGGCTTGGTGGAGCTATTGATTTGGGTGTAAACTACAAACCGCTGAAATTCATAGAATTGGCTTTGTCTGTAAGTGATTTGGGAATGATGCGGTGGAGTCAGGTTAAGTCAATTGATTATAAGATGGACTATAGTTTTGATGAAGATGATGCCATCGCTTGGAAGGCAAATCATCCCGGTTACACAGAAGAAGACGTTCCTCAGGATTCAATTATCGCTGATTTAAAAAACAGTCTGACTACCACACGCTCTGATTTGTCTCCTATAGATATTTATTTATCTCCAAAGATGAATGTGTCGGCCGAATTCGGACTTTTGAAGAATAAATTAAGTCTTGGATTACTATCCAGAAGCATGTTGAGAGATCAAACCCTAATTCATGAACTGACCACAGCTTTAAATGTTCGTCCGAGTGATTGGTTAAATTTAGGTTTTTCCTATTCAATAACTAATGGAAATATGAGCAATGTTGGTTTTGGCGGAAGCTTCCGGGCCGGCAAAATGAACATCTTCTTTACGGCTGATTACATTCCTTTTAAGTATGTAAGTGTTGATGTGCAGCAGTTAAGTCCCGGTATGCCTGCGATTAGTCTGCCTTTGGGATATGATAAAAACAGGATGAATTTCGGTCTGGGTTTCAATTTTGTTTTCGGCAGCAGAAAAGATGCTGATAAAGACCGCATCAGTGATAAGTTTGATAAATGTCCTGATACTCCATTGGATGTGAAAGTAGATAGTCATGGTTGTCCGGTAGATGTTGACAAAGACGGCGTTGCCGATTATCTGGATAAATGTCAGGGTACACCCAAGGAGGCGCGTGGTTATGTAGGGCCCGACGGTTGTCCGCTGGAATCGGATGGTGACAGTGTGCCCGACTATCTTGATAAATGTCCCGGTAACATTGGAGCTTCCCGGAAACACGTAAACTTTGAAGGCTGTCCACTCGATACCGATTTGGATGGTGTGCTCGATTATAAAGATCTATGTCCTGAAACACCACTTGGCATTGCTGTTGACTCTGTAGGTTGTCCTATCGACAGTGATGGTGATGCAATTCCCGATTATCTGGACTTATGTATTGAAACACCATTTGCAGCCCGTGGTTTTGTCGATAAAAACGGTTGTCCGGTTGATACCGATGACGACGGTGTGCTCGACTATCTTGATTTATGTCCGGAGACACCTGTTGAAGCCCGTGGTTTTGTTGATATGAACGGTTGTTTAATTGATGCTGATGACGATGGTGTGGCGGATTATATGGATGAGTGTAAAGATACGCCTTTTGCTGCGCGTGGTTTGGTTGATCATCGTGGTTGTCCGCTTGATTCCGATTTTGACGGCACTCCTGATTATCTGGATGATTGTCCGAGAGTTTCCGGTTCGCATGAATTCAAAGGTTGTCCCGAAATAAAAACTGAAGTTAGAATGCTTATTCAGAAAGCAGCACAGAACATTCAGTTCGAGAAAGATTCTCTTAAAATTGCGACTTCTTCTTTTGAAGTGCTTGATGAGGTAGTGGTAGTGTTAAATCAAAATGCCGGCTATCACCTACAGATTCAGGGTCATACCGATAATGTAATCAGAAATTATCATGCGAAAGCTGATTCCATCATTGACACAACGGCTGTTAATCTTATTGACAGTGTTGTTGTTGTTGTTGTTGAAAAGAAAAAAGATGCTCTGAGCAAACTTCAGACATCAGAAGAATATGCAAAGCTTGTAAAACAGTACTTTATTTCAAAAGGAATTGCTGAAAAGCGGTTACTCATAAAAGGTTTTGGAGATACCAAGCCTATTGCCACCAATGACACTGAAGCCGGCCGCACCAAAAATCGCAGAGTAGAGTTGTTGATTGTTTTTGAAGAAGTTAATTAGTCAGTTTTATGGATGTATTACAAAATATTTACAATCAGATCGATTTCAATAAATCAGCTGCTGTGGCTGAAAGTTCACAACGTTACTTTAAACATGAAATAGTCTGCCATGGACTGAAAAGTGCTGTTGCGGAAAGGATAGCCACAGGAAATTTTGAATTGGTGAAAGATCTTTCCAAAGCTGAGATTTTTGATTACTGCGAAATCTTCTGGAAATCGGGCATGCTTGAAGAAAGTTTCATTGCCTGTAACTGGGCATACCGGATGCGGCAACAGTTTGTCCCTGCCGATTTTGCTCTTTTTGAAAGATGGATCAATACTTACGTCAATAACTGGGCAAGCTGCGATACTTTCTGTAACCACACCGTCGGAGAATTTCTGGAGATGTATCCTGAGTTCTTACCTGAACTTTTCCGTTGGGCTAAGTCGGATAATCTGTGGATGCGCAGAGCTGCTGCCGTTTCGCTCATTGTGCCTGCACGAAAAGGCTTGTTCAAAGAGGAGATTTTCAGGATTGCCGATATTTTGTTGTTGGACAAAGAGGATATGGTGCAGAAAGGTTACGGCTGGATGCTGAAAGTGACCATCAAATATCACCTGCAGGAAGTCTTCGACTATGTAATTGAAAAGAAAAATGTTATGCCTCGTACCGCATTAAGGTATGCCATTGAGAAAATGCCTGTTGAAATGAAAAAGGAGGCAATGAAGAAAGACTTGTAAAATGGTGATCGGCGTAGCTTCCATACCCATAGCCCGACAATTACAAAACTCTTGCTCAAGACTTGTGAAACTCATGAGCAAGAGTTGACAAACTGTTGAGCAAGAGTTTCACAAGTCTTGCCTAACACTTTCAGTTACATCGCGCGTGTTGCTATTTTTATTTATTTCCATCTATTTCTATTAAACATTATATCAATTTAAATAATAAAGAACTGATATTTAACCAATAAAGCCTCGCAGAGGCGACACTTTATTAACCGTAGGTGTAGCGAAGCGTAACCTACGGGGGTGAAAGTCCTCCCGTCCCACCAAAGTCCCATAGAGACGATACTTGCTAAGTGTCACCCCTGCGGGGTTCAGAGTCGGGATATCGTCGCTTTCCGTAGGTTACGCTTCGCTACACCTACGGTTAATAAAGTTCAGTCCCTGCGGGACAAACTGAAACACAAGTTTAGTGGTATGATTGAGGATAGTCATATAAATTAATATCTTCATAATAGTGGTACTGATGGATCACGGTTTTCTAATGTTAACTATTGTGACTAATGTGGTTAAATAATTAATCAATATAAACTCTATTGTATTTAAAATAATATTTAGTCAATCTCCCGACAATGTCCTTCTTCCCGATTTTTTAATTAAATTTGCAGTCATATTATTAAAAACTAAAAAGCAATTTTATATGGCTGTCATCAAACCGTTTAAAGGTATTCGTCCCCCAAAAGATTTAGTAGAGAAAGTAGCTTCTCGTCCTTATGATGTGTTGAACTCTGAAGAAGCACGTGCCGAAGCTACAGGAAATCCCATGTCGTTGTATCATATCATCAAGCCGGAAATAGACTTTGTGTCGGGTACTGATGAGCATGAAGAAAAGGTGTATGACAAAGCATTGGAAAATTTCACAAAGTTTAAAAATGAAGGCTGGCTGATGCAGGATGCATCGGAGAAATACTATGTGTATGCTCAAACGATGAATGGCAGGACGCAATATGGTTTGGTAGTATGTGCTAATGTGGATGATTACATGGAAGCCCGCATCAAAAAACATGAGCTGACACGCAAAGACAAAGAAGAAGACCGCATGAAACATGTCCGTGTGAACAATGCCAACATTGAACCGGTGTTTTTTGCTTACCCACACCAGCAGGAGTTGGATGAAATCGTGGCTCAGGTGATCAAAGGACAGCCGGTTTACGATTTTGTTGCTCCCGGTGATGGTTTCGGACATCATTTCTGGGTGATTGATGATGAAAAAACAATCAGTAGAATTACAGAATTATTTGCTGAGATTCCTTCATTATATATTGCCGATGGTCATCACCGGAGTGCAGCGGCTGCGCTGGTGGGCAATGAGAAACGCCTGCAAAATCCTAATCACACCGGTGATGAAGAATATAATTATTTTATGGCAGTGTGTTTTCCTGATAATCAGTTGACCATCATCGATTATAACCGTGTTGTGAAAGATTTGAACAACCTGACTGATGATGAATTTCTGTCAAAACTATCCGAAAATTTTGAGGTAAAGAAAATGGGTGTCGAAATCTACAAACCCAATAAATTACATAATTTCTCGTTATATCTTTCCGGAAACTGGTATGCTTTGACAGCCAAAGAAGGAACATACAATGACAATGATCCGATCGGAGTACTTGATGTAACTATTTCATCAAATATGATTTTAGATGAAATTCTTGGCATCAAAGATTTGAGGACGGACAAGAGAATTGATTTCGTAGGAGGTATTCGTGGTTTGGGCGAATTGAAACAAAGGGTTGACAGTGGTGAGATGCGCGTAGCGTTGGCATTGTATCCGGTTTCGATGAAACAGCTGATTGACATTGCCGATACCGGAAATATCATGCCTCCTAAAACAACATGGTTTGAGCCGAAATTGCGTTCAGGTCTGGTGATCCACGAACTGGTTTAATGATGTGTAGTGCACTTTAATTAATATTTAACCACATAAGTCACAATAGTAACATAAGAATATTATTCATTAACTTATGTACCTTATGTGACTTATGTGGTTATAATTTAATACTTAATAGTTTTAATTGATTTAAAGTTTAATGAGATTCAAATTAATAATTTACTTTTTGTTATTCCTGATTGTTCAGCTTTTATTGCAAAGTTGTGGTATTAAATCGCGACTTGTAAAAGCCGACAAGCAGTTTGAGGCAGGAGAATATGCTGCTGCAGGAGCATTATACAGTAAATTGTACAGTAGAATCCCTTACAAGGAGAGTGTCACTAAAAGTAAAGTTGCTTATAATCAGGCGGAATGTTTACGCTTTTTAAATCATACCCGGTCGGAGATGATGTATTCAAGGGCTATCCGTACTAAATATCCGGATAGTCTCGTTTATCTCAAATACGCACAATCACTCCATCGAAATGCAAAATACGTTGAGGCAGCTAAAAACTACAGAATCTATTTACAGAATGATAGTTTAAATCCTCTTGCCCTCAACGGACTACAGGCAACACAACAGGTTTCAGCATGGAAAAATGAACCGACCCGCTATGTTGTCCGAAGGGAGAGTCATTTGTATGTGCGTAATAATTATACTTTTAGTCCTGCTTTTCAGGGAAACGATGCCAGTCAGTTGTTTTTCAGCTCTACACGAACGAAGCAGCAAAAAGGTGTTGCCAACAATGCTGTTACAGATTTGTCAAACAGCACGATTTTCTTCATTAAAAAAGATGCCGGAGGTAAATGGAGCAAGCCTGAGCCGGTATTTCCTGAAGCTGTTTCGACGAATGCAGATTTAGGCGCATGTACTTTCTCTCCCGATGGAAAAAAAATGTATTTTTCCAGAGCTTTACAGAAACAGGAGAGTGATGCCAGTGCAGAGATTATGATGGCATCGAGGGCAGGAGGAGAATGGACTGAACCGCAAAAAATAGTTTTCTTTAAAGATAGTGCCATCAATGTGGCGCATCCTGCCATTGCGCCCGACGGAGAAACGATTTATTTTGTTTCCGATGCGCCGAATGGAGAAGGAGGAAAAGATATCTGGAAAGGTACTTTGTCGGGTTCGGAATGTAAATTCATTGAAAATCTTGGTCCGCAAATCAATACACCCGGCGATGAAATGTTTCCGGTAATTCGGGCCGATGGAACCTTGTACTTTTCATCTAACGGTCAGCCCGGTTTGGGCGGACTGGATATTTTCAAAGCAACAAAGGTCACCGAATTGAATTGGTCGGTGCAGAATATGGGTATCCCCGTCAATTCAAATTTTGATGATTTCGGAATGGCTTTCGAAGGGAAAAAGGAAAAGGGATATTTCTCGTCTAACAGAAGTCAGACAAAGGGTTTCGATGCTATATGGAGTTTTGAGTTGCCTGAAATGGAGGTTGTTGTACAAGGAAAGGTGCTGGATGATAAATTAAATCCGATACCGGATGCGATGGTGCGCTTGATAAGCAATACAGGTCAAAATACAAAGGTTGTCACTAAAAAAGATGGTTCTTACCGAATCAAAATCGATAAAGGCATGGATTGTGTGATGTTGGGTACTGCCCGTGGATTTCTTAACAAAACAGAGAAGTTGTCGTCAAAAGGAGTGAAAGACAGCAAATTGTTTACTGTCGACCTGGTGCTTCCGGCTGTGTTCCGACCTGTTCAACTCG
>Ga0209800_10004026_pt1 | contig 11167 bp, 9 predicted proteins | sample Higcelweek8metaG_FD_187174 | JGI IMG/M metagenome (GOLD analysis project Ga0209800, IMG submission 187174) | Freshwater pond sediment microbial communities from the University of Edinburgh, under environmental carbon perturbations - High... | ecosystem: Environmental > Aquatic > Freshwater >... | reverse complement strand
CATCGGGTAATGGATGTTAAGCCCTCCGGGCTTTAGTTTTGACTCATGCTGTCACATTCAGTCCTCTGGGTTGCTTGTTATCTTGATTGATAAACCCGATGCGACAGAAAAGTCACATCGGGTAATGGATGTTAAGACCTCCGGGCTTTAGTTTTGACTCATGCTGCCACATTCAGCCCTCCGGGCTGCTAGTCATCTTGATTGATAAACCTGATGCGACAGAAAAGTCGCATCAGGTAATGGATGTTAAGCCCTCTGGGCTTTAGTTTTGACTCATGCTGTCACATTCAGCCCTCCGGGTTTTATGTAAGTAAGCTGCTGGGCAGCCCGGAGGGCTGAATATCAATAACTGTATGCGAAATGCTTTGCATGAGCTTACAGTTAGTGTGATGATTATTCAAGCAGCCCGGAGGGCTGAATGTGAATATGGAATCTTAAATTAGTCAGATGCAAAATGTTGGAATTATTAACTCTTTTTGGCAAATTGAAAATTTTACCTAAAAATCTGCAATCGGTCCGAATCTAGTTTGATGAAAATGAAAAGCAAAATTGTAAATGCCCACAAGGATGAACCTCCATAGCTGAAAAACGGTAGAGGAATTCCGATTACAGGTGCTAGGCCTATCGTCATGGCAATATTTACAGCTACGTGAAAAAATAGGATAGAGGCAACCCCGTATCCATAAATCCTTGAAAACGAAGATCGCTGTCGTTCGGCTAGGAATATCAATCGCAATATTAGGAATGAAAACAGCGACAGCACTACTGTAGTTCCAACAAATCCCCACTCTTCTCCAATTGTACAAAAAATAAAATCGGTGCTTTGTTCCGGTACGAAGTTGTATTTTGTTTGAGTTCCCTTTAGAAATCCTTTACCAGTAAATCCACCAGAGCCAATTGCTATTTTTGATTGATTTACATTGTAACCAACCCCCAATGGATCATCATTTTTACCCAAAAGTTCATTGATACGTGTTTGTTGATGAGTTTGCAGGACTTCATTAAATAAGTAGTCTACTGATAAAACAAAAACTGTTACTCCAATGATAATCCCAAAAAACAATACCAGATTTCTGTTTCTTTTTAACAGAAACAAAATCAGCATAAGCAATCCCATCAATGCAGTATTAAGCAAAATGAGATTAATAGGTTTGTTGTCGAATATTCCAGAATAATTAAAAATTACAATTGACAGAACAGCAAAAAATAGAAAACAATAAAAGACTATCTGAGTCATAATATTTCGTCCATTTGTAAGCAGAAATCCGATTACACCGGCACAAAGAATAATAATAAGTAGCACTTCTAGGTTTGTTACTAGAGCCATTATGAAAAGAGCAATTATTGCAAAAGAAGTAATAAAAAGAGCCTTGTTCATCCCCTCCCGAAACAAAACAAATACAAAAGCAAAAAATACTAATGCGGATCCCGTATCGTTCTGTACAAATATTAGAAGAATAGGAAGTCCTAGAATAACAGCAAGACCAAAAATCTTATTTGACTTATAAAATGAAAAACTCTCGCTACTTAAGAACTGTGCTAGAGCAAGACAAATAGTTATTTTTGTAAACTCAACTGGTTGCATTCTGAAAGTTCCAATTTCGAACCATGATTTTGAAGAGTTTACTTCGATACCAAATAGCAAAACGCTAATAAGAAGTAATAACCCAACTACATATAGGGGATAGGCAAATGCAGAATAGAATTTACTGTCAGTAACTAAAACAATGAGAATTATTACAATTGCTGCACCAATCCAAATCATTTGTTTGCCATATCTTTGCGAAAAGTCAAAAATACTACTATGAGTTTCGTCAAATACAGCTGAGTAAATGTTTATCCAGCCAATAAAGACAAGAAGAAGATACACGATTACCGTTATCCAGTCAATGTTTACTATAGTATTTCCTCTTCTATTCCTCTCCATCTTCTTCAAATAAGTCCGAGTTGATTATTCTTTTTTCAAGAATTGTATCTGTTACATATCCTTTAATGTACTTTTCGATCATTAGTCTGCTTATTGGTGCAGCCCACACTCCGCCAAATCCAGCATTTTCGATATAAACAGAAATTGCAATTTCTGGATTGTTTTTTGGCGCAAAGGCTATGAAAACTGAATGATCCTTACCGTGCGGATTTTCTGCTGTGCCAGTTTTTCCGCAAACCATAATATCTGAAATTCTTGCATAAAAGCCAGTCCCGAACTCGTCATTAACAACGTGGCTCATACCTTCAGCTATTATTTCGAAATATTCTCTGTCAAATGGAGTGAATACCTTTTGTGTATTGTTTCCAGTAATATCTTTCCCTGATATTTTTTTCAATAAATGTGGATTGTAATAAAACCCTCTGTTGGCAATTATCGAACAAAAATGTGCCATCTGCAAAGGCGACACTAATAATTCTCCTTGACCTATTCCAAGAGAATAAACAGTGCTGAACGCCCATCTGTGTTTGCCGTAAAGTCTATCGTAATAGTCCGGTCCTGGAATCTGCCCTTTGTTTACTGCCGGTAGCCCAATGTCCAGCGCTCTGTCAAAACCAAGTGTTACAATTTTCTTTTTCCATAGATCCAAACCTATTCTCGAATCTTTAAAAATACTTTTTTCTATGCCGCGCTGGACTAACTTTTTAAATACAAAATAAAAATAAGGATTGCAGGAATATTGCACTGCCCGCGAAACTCCATTAGCTGGAGGGTGACCGTGACAACCTACCTTTGATTTGTCACATGGGAAAAATGTATCTTCTGTAATCAGACCTTCTTGTAAGGCTACAAGGGCATTGGCCATTTTAAAAATTGATCCAGGTGGATAAGTTGATGAAATTGCTCTATTGATTAATGGCTTTCCGGGAGCTCTCAGAAGACTGTCATAATTATTGCCCCTCTCTCTTCCTACAAGTAATTGCGGATCGTAAGTTGGACTTGATACCATGGCCAATATTTCGCCTGTTGATGGCTGAATTGCAACAATACTTCCAATTTTATTTTGTAGTAGCAACTCTCCGTACCTCTGTAATTCTACGTCTATTGTTAAAGTGAGATCGTTACCAGGTATTGCAAGAGTGTCAAATTTTCCGCCGTTATAACTTCCTTGAATATTGCTGTGTACATCGACAAGAAAGATTTTCACTCCTTTTTTGCCCCGAAGATCTTTTTCGTAATACTTCTCTATTCCACTTTTTCCAGCATAATCTCCGCCAGCATAGTATGGATCGCCTTTTAAAGTTTCAAGATCGACTTCTCCAACATCGCCCAATACTTGAGCAGCAACGCCTTCAGTATATTTTCTTAAAGTTCTGTCTTGAACATAAAATCCTGGGAAACGGTATAGATGCTCTTGGAGGCGAGCATATTTTTCCGATGTTATCTGCTTGAAGAATACTGATGGACGATAATTTGAATATGTTTTGCATTTTTCAAGTCTTGTGTCAAAATCCTCTTTTGTAATCTCCAAATCGGCGCATAATTCGAGAGTGTCAAATTTTGCCATATTTTTTGGGACAAGCATAAGGTCGTAAGCAGCCTCGTTGCAGACTAGCAGAATGCCGTTGCGGTCATAAATCAAACCACGACCTGGATACACCGTAACGCGACGTTGTGAATTATTATCCGATGATACTTTGAGGGTTTCGTCAATTATTTGCAAACTCAACAACTTAATCCAAATAATGATAAAAAGAACTAGAATTATTCCTCCGATGCTGTATTTTCTGACTTCAAGGTTTTTCATATTAATCCCTCATTATCAGCAAATGACCGAAAATAATAAATAAAAGGCTAAACAAGGAGCTTAAAAATATTTTTCCCAAGGTTAGGAAAAATGAAGAAAATCCATAAGCATCTATAAAAAATAAAAATACATGATGTATTATTATCAGCGTAAAGGCATACCTTATAAACCAAAACAGTCCATTATGTTTTATGCCAGGAAATTTATTCAAGTCATAACCATCTCGGGGAGAATATAATCGCAGTATTGCTGGTCGAAGATAGGCAGTAAGGACTGTTGCAGCAGCATGTATTCCTGGAGTGGAGTTAAAAATATCGATAGTGAAACCAAGAAAAAATGCAAGAAGTAAAACAAAGAATTTGTTTGTTTCTACGGGCAATAGTAAAATAAAAAGCAGATAGACAAAAACAGTTACATAACCTGTAAAATAAATCCTATCAAACAGTAAAGTTTGAAGCAATACCGATAGTACAAAAAGCAATATATATCTTAAATTATTCCTTATCATCTGCTTCTTTTGGCATCATTTGTCTCTGCTGCTCAATATTAAGATTTTTAATTACATAAACATAGCTCAAGTTGTTAAAATCGGTAAAGAGATTTACTTTAATTTTATAAAAATCTGTAGATTTATCCTTTTCGAAAGAATCAATTTTCCCAACCGGAACGCCATCCGGAAATATTGCCGAGTAGCCGCTAGTAACAATTCTGTCTCCAACTTTTAAACTAACATAACCTGGAATTTCGCTTAGATTTGCCTGATTAATTCTGTTTTCTTCCCACGATAAGGAGCCGAAAAAGTTATTTTTCTCAATTTTCACACTTGTCCTTGACTCGGTATTTATGACAGGCAGAACCGAAGCATATTTTTCTGAAACACTGACAACAATTCCTACAAGTCCGTCTGCTCCAATAACTCCCATTTCGGGTTCTACTCCATGTGACCTGCCCTTATTAATAGTCAAATAATTTTGTTTTCTATTGACAGTTGCGCTAACAACTTTAGCAGAAATATACTCGTAACCACTTCTTTCAATTGATGGGATGTCGTCCCTTCTGTATCTTTCGAGGCTGTTTTTAAGCCTTTCATTTTCCGCCGCAAGTGAGTCATTTACGACTTTCAATCTGCCATATTCAGCAATTGAATTCCAGTTTTCCTGAATAGAAGCCGTTATTCTATTAGAAGAATTTATAAATGATGACCTTTGATAACTATTGCTAGAAAAAATAAATGCAAAACATATTACTTCAATAAATATGAATGCGAGAGTGTATGAATATTTTATTATAAAGTTTAATAAATTCTTCATTTAGCATAACCTAACGGATCAGGAACGGGAATTTGTCAACATTTTTAAGTGCAATGCCTGTACCTCTTGCTACTGCATGTAGTGGATCTTCGGCAATGTGAACTGGTATGTTTGTTTTGTCAGATAATCTCTTGTCTAGACCTCTGAGCAATGCACCACCACCAGCAAGGTAAATTCCACGTGTATAAATATCTGAATATAGCTCAGGAGGTGTTAACTCGAGAACAGCCATAATTGCTGTTTCTATTTTCGAGATAGATTTGTCCAGACTATGTGCAATTTCTTGATATGATACAGGTATTTCGATTGGCAATGCTGTCATTTGATGTGGGCCTCTAACGATATAGTCAGCTGGAGGATTTTCAAGTTCAGGAATTGCTGCTCCAACATTTATTTTAATGTCTTCGGCAGTTCTTTCACCAATTTTAATATTGTGCTGACGGCGCATGTATTCTTGAATATCATCAGTAAAATCATCACCAGCGATACGGATTGAACGATTACAAACTATACCTCCAAGAGATATAACAGCAATTTCTGAAGTTCCACCACCTATATCAACAACCATATTTCCCTGCGGTGCTTCAACGTCCATACCAATTCCAATTGCTGCAGCCATCGGTTCGTAAATCATATAAATTTCACGACCTCCAGCATGTTCTGATGAGTCACGAACAGCTCTTAATTCAACTTCAGTACTCCCCGATGGAATACAAACTACCATTTTTAAAGATGGGTTGAACCAACTCCGTTTCTTATTTAACATTTTAATAAGTCCGCGGATCATTAATTCGGCTGAATTAAAGTCTGCAATAACTCCATCGCGCAAAGGTCTTACAGTTCTTATCCCCTCGTGTGTTTTTCCATGCATTTGACGGGCTTTGTGTCCTATCGCTACAAGTTTGCCTGTTCTTTCGTCCAGAGCAACTATAGAAGGTTCATCAACAACAATTTTGTCGTTGTGAATAATGATAGTATTTGCAGTACCCAAATCAATTGCTATCTCCTGCTGTAAAAATGAAAAGAATCCCATAAATGTCCTAATTTTTAACCCCGCAAGATACACATTCTTTAAAAAAAATCCAAATATGATTTAATTGTTTAGATTTAATTTAAGTGTCTATAAATCAGAGTGTTATCTAAATGTGTGTAAATTTGTTTTTTGATGCTAAACAGAAATGTAAATATTTTGTGCTTAAAACTTGTAGAAACCATGGACTACGTGAACTATTAAATCGTAATGGATAAGCGATTTTACCACAAAATCTATTTCTGATTTAATTTTTCAAGTGTCGAAAAAGCTATTACGCCTTCCATCAATTCGGGTAAGAAATAAGAAATAGTGATGTAATTTTCATCTATTCTCGTAACAATTACTTTTCCTTGGTCATTACAGAGTGTTTTTCCATTGTCAATATATTCGACAAATTCTGCCTTATTCTTGTCAGCTTTTACAAGTTTCCAGTATCCACCGCAAGGAAAATCTGGATAGTCAATTTTGATAACCTCGTTTTCAAAATCATAGTCAAGATTAATTGTCCATACTGAGTGACTTAACGCTGCTTGTTGATATCCTGATCCTGTCCAAGAGCCATCGAGCCATTTGGTTTTGCTGTGCTGCGCTTGTGACGATAAACTTACAAGGCAAAAAATAAATATACTTGCAATGATTAGTTTGGAACTTCTCATGTTTTTAAAATTTAGTTATTGTAAAAGAATTTTCAGGTTCTTTGACATAACGTAAAAGAACAGCAAGTATTGTTGTATTTTGTTTTAGTTTTTTTCTAATGTTTAAAATGTCTTATTCCTGTGAATACCATAGCAATGTTGTTCTGATTACAGAAATTGACTGTGTCTTCGTCGCGGATCGAACCTCCAGGCTGGATTACACTGTTAATGCCTTCTTTGTATGCTATTTCGATTGAGTCACTGAAAGGGAAAAATGCGTCAGAAGCCATGACAGCACCTTTTAAATCAAAACCGAAGTTTTTTGCTTTTTCGATAGCCTGTTTAAGTGCGTCAACCCTTGATGTTTGTCCAGTTCCACTTGCCAATAATTGAGAATTCTTAACCAAAACAATGGCATTTGATTTTGTATTCTTAACTAATTTGTTTGCAAATAACAAGTCGGTAATCTGTTCCGAATTTGGTTTCAGATTGGTTATATAATTCAAATCTTCAATTGTTTCAATTTTGGAATCCCTATCCTGAACGAGAACTCCATTAAGCACAGTTCTGTATGTTTTAACTGGAAGAATCGCATGCTTTTGAATGAGAATTATTCTATTCTTTTTTTGTTGCAATAATTCTAATGCATCTTTTGTATAATCTGGTGCTATAATTATTTCGAAAAAGATTTTATTCATTTCCTCTGCGGTGTCATGATCTATAATTCTGTTCGCAATGATAATTCCACCGTATGCCGAAACAGGATCTGCAGCTAAAGCATCTTTCCATGCTTGAACAAGAGTTTCGCGTGATGCAATTCCACATGCATTGTTGTGTTTAAGAATTGCGACAGTGGCTTCATCAAATTCACGAATCAGGTTAACAGCTGCATCAATATCTAGCAAGTTGTTATAACTAATTTCTTTGCCGTGGAGCTTTGTGAACATGTTGTCGATATCTCCGAAATACAAAGCTTTTTGATGAGGATTTTCTCCGTATCGAAGAACATTGCTTCTGCTGTCAGATACTTTGAACTCTGTGCAGTTATTTTTGTCAAACCAGTTAAAAATTGCAGTGTCGTAACCTGAACTTATTCCGAACGACTCGCGAGCATAACGGCGACGGGTTTCTAAATTTGTATGACATTTGTTCTCTTCGAGCAAACTGTGTAGGTCGTGATATTGACCGCGATGTGAAACCACTAACACATCGTTGTAATTTTTTGCAGCTGCACGAATCAGCGAAATACCACCGATATCAATTTTTTCTATAATTACGTCTTCTTCTGTTTCGTTAGCAACAGTTTTTTCGAATGGATAAAGGTCAACAATAACCAAATCTATTGTTGGAATATCATAACTTTTCATCTGCTCCTGATGATCCTCGTTATCTCTTATAGAAAGAATCCCACCAAAAACTTTTGGATGCAGTGTTTTTACTCTACCATCAAGTATTGACGGATAACCTGTCAAATCCTCGATTTTTACTGCTTCAATTCCTAAAGATGCAATAAAATCATGTGTTCCACCGGTTGAATAAATCTTTACACCATATTTTTCGAGACTTTTTACAATTACGTCTAGGCCATCCTTGTGGTAAACAGATATCAGTGCTGATTGAATTCTTTTTTGCATAAACTGTGGTTTTTTAATTTGGCTCAAAAATAGAAATTTATGAGTACTTAAAATATGATTTTGTTCTTATATTTCATTATTTTTGAACAAGTTTTGTACAAGTTGTATCAGCACTAGAACGACATTAAAACTAAAAATGTTAAATTTAGTATTTGTGGGGTTTGAATTTTGCAGGTTCTTTATAAAATATTTATGTCTGTATCAATCGGATGTAATTACAATAAACTATTTTTGTAAACATTAATGCCATCAATTTAGGTGTGATATTAAATAATGGGAAAGAGAAAATCAATATATAGAAGTAGAATTATTAAAGGTGGATTTGCCAGATATATCCCACTTTTTTTAGTTACAATATCAGTTTTGATTTTATTGTTTGATGTTGGATTTGATCAGACTCCGCAAATCTCAGTGTATATTGACCTTGCGTATCTACTTTCTTTAATCATTGGCGTTTTGTCAGCGATTTTTAGATATTTTTTCAAGAATCTGCGTCCTCGACTTAAAGCAATTCCATTTGATATAATCTATATTGCATTCTTGTCATTCCTTTTTATAATTAGGCTTGGCGTTTTGAGTAGCAACTTTTTTCTTTCCAATTATTTTGCAATGGAAATTTGGATTTACTTGGCAATAATCCTTGTTTTTATTAGGGAGTTTTCGGAATTGGAAATCAGTTTTAAAAGTACTAAGATTTCACCTGCAATTATTTTTGTCTTTAGCTTCTTTTTTATAATCATAACAGGAGCATTGCTGTTGATGCTTCCTAACGCAGCAAACGGAACAATCAGATTTATTGATGCTCTATTTACTTCGACAAGTGCAGTTTGTGTTACCGGTTTGGCTGTTGTGGATACCGGAACTTTTTACACAGTATTTGGTCAGCTTTTAATTGTTTTTCTAATTCAAGTGGGAGGATTGGGAATTATGACTTTTGCAAGCTATTTTAGTTATTTTTTCAAAGGTGGTTCTACCTTCAAAAGTCAGGTTGCTTTGCAGGACATGACAAGTGCTGACAGAATAGGAGAGGTGTTTGTAATTTTGAAAAGAATTTTGTTTTTGACATTTTTAATAGAACTTATCGGTGCAGTTCTCATTTTCTTTTCAATTGACGAAACAGTAATCCCATTATTGACGGATAGGATTTTCTTTTCAGTATTTCATGCCGTTTCTGGTTTTTGTAATGCAGGCTTTTCGACAATGTCAAATGGGCTTTATGAACCTATCCTTAGATTTAATTATCCACTTCATTTAATAATTGCATTTCTAATTATTTTCGGTGGACTTGGCTTCCCAATTATTTTTAATTTGTACAAATATGTTAGAAATATTATTGGTAATTTTTTTAAAAGAGTTTTTCTGAAGAAACAGCCTAAAGTATTCCCTTGGATAATGAATATCAATACCAGAATTGTGTTGATTACGACCTTGATATTATTAGTTTTAGGCACTGTCTCTTTCCTTGGATTTGAATATAATAACACTCTAGCTGAACATGGTTTGTTTGGTAAAATTGTTACTTCTTTTTTCTCTTCTGTCACAACTAGGACTGCGGGCTTTAACTCGGTAGATTTTTCGCAGGTAGGCATCCCTGCAACTTTAATACTGATATTCTTAATGTGGGTTGGGGCTTCACCAGCATCAACAGGAGGGGGTATTAAAACAAGTACACTTGCTGTTGCTGTTTTGAATATCTTCAGTCTGGCAAAAAACAAAACTGATATAGAAGTCTTTAAAAGGAGGATTTCTGAAAGTTCTGTGGACAGAGCTTTTGCAATCATCATTCTGTCAATTTTTGTGATTAGTACTTCAGTATTTCTTTTGCTCTTAACAGATACTAAGTTTGGCTTGCTTAATATTGTCTTTGAAGTTGTCTCAGCTTATGCAACGGTTGGACTTAGTAGAGGCATAACACCTCAATTATCAGATGCAGGGAAAACTATTTTAATTCTAACAATGTTTATTGGAAGAGTAAATATGCTAACAATCCTGATAGCGTTGTTTAATAGATTTTCTCATCAGAAATATAAATATCCTACTGACACGATTTTAATCAATTAGATTTAACTATTGAGATTACAGGAATAATTACAGATAAAAAGCAAATAATATGAAGTACATCATCATCGGACTTGGAAATTTCGGATCGGCTTTAGCAGAAAAACTTACATTTGCTGGACACGAAGTTATTGGAGTTGACAAAAATATTGCAAGAGTAGAGGCAATAAAAGAAAGCGTTACACATGCTGTGTGTCTCGATAGTGCTGATCCTGCGGCAGTAGTTAGTCTCCCTTTGAAAAACGCTGATGTTGTGGTTATTTGTATTGGCGAAAATGAAGGTGCAAACATTATGGCTACAGCACTGATGAAAAAGCTAAATGTTAAAAGACTTATTAGTCGATCACTTGGTTCGCTGCATGAAACAGTTCTTGAAGCAATGGGAGTTAGCGAAATTGTAAGACCTGAAGAAGAAACAGCCGAGAGGTGGGTAAAGAAACTTACAAACACCAGTATTATTGATTCGTTTGAACTTACTCAGGGTTTTGGTGTGGTAGAAGTCACTGTCCCCGATAAATTTGTTGGAAGAAGCCTTGAGGAAATAGGCTTTATCAAGAACTATAGTATTATTGTCATGACTATTTTGAAAAAAACATTCAATAAAAATATTTTTGGTGCATCTAAGACTGTATTGCTACAGCAAGGTATTCCACATGCCAACACTATATTTGAACTAGGCGACATTATGGTTATTTATGGTAAACATGATGATATAAAAAGATTGCTGGAGGATTAGTTATTCGTTTTAAGAAATATTAATTGC
>Ga0209800_10004024_pt1 | contig 11170 bp, 10 predicted proteins | sample Higcelweek8metaG_FD_187174 | JGI IMG/M metagenome (GOLD analysis project Ga0209800, IMG submission 187174) | Freshwater pond sediment microbial communities from the University of Edinburgh, under environmental carbon perturbations - High... | ecosystem: Environmental > Aquatic > Freshwater >... | reverse complement strand
GACCCGAAGTACGCCGGTATCCGCAGTGCGCTCAATGCCAACGGCATCAACGGCTGGGACAGCGAAATTCCGGTCCTCCTGCTGCACGGAACGGCCGACACGCAGGTGATGCCGCTGCTTTCGGAGAGCATGTATAACCGGATGATAGGCTCCGGCACCAGCCCGCTGAACTGTTTCTATGTGACGATGCCGGGACTGGATCATTCTCAGGGTGCAGTACCGGCAGGATTCGCCGGGTATGAGTTTTTCAAGACATACAGATAAAAAAGTGGGAAGGAAGAAGCAACTGCCCATCCTCAGGGGTGTAACGATAACGGACATAGGGTCAGAGGGAAATGCTATCGCGAAGGTCGATGAGATGGTTCTCTTCGTACCCGGGATGATTCCCGGCGATGTAGTGGATGTCCGCGTCACGAAAAAGAAGAAGAGGTACATGGAAGGGGTGGCGCTTGCAGTGATCTCCCCGTCGCCCGACAGGATCACGCCGCCGTGCAGGCATTTCGGTGTCTGCGGCGGATGCCGGTGGCAGCATCTTCCGTACGACAGGCAGCTGTTTTACAAGGCGCAGCAGGTGCGCGACAACCTAACACGTATAGGGCATACGCCTATTCCGGCCATTGACCCGATTGTGGGATCGGAAAAGATTTACGGATACCGGAACAAGCTTGAGTTTACATTCTCCGAGAGGCGATGGATGACCGGAGAGGAGCTTGAAGCATGGATAGCTTCAAAGGAAGCACATAGGGAGGCAGTCCCTGCTGACAACTCTGCAAGGGAATTGCAGATGGAGGGAGACCCAACTGGCAACTCTGCTAGGGAATTGCAGATGGAGGGAGACCCCGCTGGCAACGCTTCAAGGGAATCGCAGATGGGTGGAGGACCTGCTGTAATAGCTGCTCCTTCTCACTCCCCTGCCCTCGGATTCCATATCCCCGGCATATATGATAAGGTTCTCGATATAACTGAGTGCCACCTCATGACCGAGCCGTCCGATTCAATCCGGAACGAGATCCGGCGGTACGCACTTGAGCAGAAGCTGCCCTTCTACGACTTCCGTGAGCATCGCGGTTTCCTGAGGACAATGTTCGTGAGGATAACCAATGCGGGCGAGGTGATGGTTGTGCTTGTGACCAGGGACAACCATGCCGAGGAGCGTGAGAGGCTCCTTGAACACCTGGCTGAGCGGTTCCCGGAGATCACATCGCTGTGGTATATAATAAATGAGAAGAAGAACGACAGCATCGCAGACCTGTCGCCGGTTCACTTTCGCGGCAGCGAATTCATTACCGAGGAGATTGAAGGGCTCCGTTTCAGGATCAGGCCGAAATCGTTCTACCAGACCAACAGCACCCAGGCTGCGAGGCTGTACGGCATCGTGCGGGAGTTTGCACAGCTGAAGGGCGATGAAAATGTATATGATCTCTACACCGGTACCGGAACGATTGCCTGTTACCTGGCGGCTTCGGCGGCGAGGGTGACCGGTATAGAATATATTGAAGAAGCTGTTGACGATGCGAGGATCAATGCCCGGGAGAACGGGATTGCCAATGCTGAATTCATTGCAGGCGACATCAAGGATATTTTCAATGAAAAGCTGTTTGTCGGGCGGGGCCGGCCAGATGTTATAATCACTGATCCGCCGAGGGCGGGGATGCACGGTGATGTGACCCTCGCGATGCTGAGGTCAGGCGCGGAAAGGATAGTGTATGTCAGCTGCAACCCTGCGACGCAGGCGCGCGACATTGATATACTATCTGCCGGATATGAAGTACTGCGGGTACGTCCCGTTGACATGTTCCCGCATACATTTCATGTGGAGAATGTTGTACTTCTTGGAAAAATGAGATAAACGGATTAATTTTTGTAAAGTATGCGGCGATTTTATATTTTTGCCCCGCTGCTGAAAACCGTGAGACACAAATCTTCCGGCAGACTGGCAGCAACGCAAAACGTTTTTTGGAGCGATGGGTGAGAGGCTTAAACCAGCAGTTTGCTAAACTGCCGTACGGGTAACCGTACCGGGGGTTCGAATCCCCCTCTCTCCGCAACACTTGAATGACCCCCTGCGCCGTGAGGCGGAGGGGGTTCTTTTTTACCGACCACGAGTTGAAAGCTTGCTTTCAAAAGCGGAGGAGGTGAAAAAGAAATACCTGAAAGGTCATTCAAGTGCTGCAGGTTATCCTCAATGGGGGTCACCGCAGGTAATACCCATTTAATTCCTCGTTACCATCTGCAGACTTTGACATGCCCATTCGTATTTGCACAGAAGCTAAATAACATCGCCATACCCATTGATATTTGAACAAACAATTCCTAACTTTATCATTCAACAACCTAAACCAAGGAGGAATAGTTATGTCAAATGAAGAATTAATTACAGATCAGAGCAAGACAATGACTTCTCTGTCAGGCAACCTTCCCAACCTGACGAAGTACATGAGCTTCATAGGTTTGCTTTCAATGATTGGCGGGGTGCTTTATTGCCTTACAATTATCGGGGCAATTATTGGAGTGCCATATTTTATAATGGGCAAGAGACTCAGGGAATCAGCCGACGCATTTAACGGGTACAGCGCTTCCAGCTCTGCAGGTGACCTGGAAACAGCTATCGATAAACAAACCCGGGCATTTTTTATCATGTACGTCCTGGCTATAGTCAGCCTCATTCTGTTGGCAATATACCTTGTAGTAATTATTGGCATCCTGGCGGCAGGAGGATTATAGATTATCATTACAGCAGCCGCATAAATCCAGGCTGCCGCCCAATCTGACAGATATACTGCACAGGGTGCAACTAAACGATGTGGCATCCTGAGTTGTTGTTGGCGTGCCTGATCCTGGCGCAAAACATCAGTTTCGCACCACCGCCAGACGCTCAAAAACAATAAATTCCTGCCGCAAAACATCGGTTTCGCACCACCACCAGACCCGCAAAAACAAAAAAAATCCCGCCGCCGCAGCCTGTTAACAATTAATCTAGAGCTTCACCTTAAAGGTGGAAACCCGCAACCGCCCAATTAGAGCCATCCCGGGAAATCAAATCAGCCGAGATTAAATTTCCATTAAAAAAATCTGCCCGAAATTAAAACCAGATTAAAATTTATGTTTACCTTTGCCGCAGTTTTACGATCAATTACATCGGAGACATTTTTTAAACACATAACAGAACCAAATTTTTAAACAGAAATGAAAAACAGAATCTTTTTAGCAATCGCAACCGTTGCTGTAGCTGCCCTGATGGCAAGCTGCGCTAAAGTTCCCCAGGAAGCTCTTGACGCTGCAAAAGCAGCCCTCGAGACAGCCAAAACAGCTCAGACTGACGTCTACTTCCCGGCTGAATTCGCTGGCCTGAATGACTCACTGACAGTTATGCTGCAGAACATCGAAACACAGAAGTCAAAGTCTGCAAAGGATTTCAAAGCCATTAAGGTTGCCGCTGACGGTATCGCTCTCAAAGCTGCTGAACTTTCAGGCAACGTAGAAGCTAAGAAAGCTGAAGTTAAAGCCGAAGCCGAAACAATGATGGCCGGTGCCAAAACCCTTCTCGAAGAAGCTAAAGCTCTCCTTCTGAAGGCTCCTAAAGGCAAAGAAGGCAAAGCAGTTGTTGAAGAAATGAAGAACGAACTGACAGTTCTCGAAACATCTCTTACCGACACTCAGGTCCTCTTCGACGGCGGAAGCAACTACATGGAAGTTGTTGACAAAGTAAAAGCTACTACCGAAGGCATCAACGGCATCATCGCCGAGCTCAAGGCAGCTATGGAAAAAGCCGGTATCAAAATCTAATTATACCGCAACAATATTGAGAAGATCCCCGGGCCTTGGTCCCGGGGATTTTTTTAACTTCGCCCCCATGAAAAGAGGATCCCTGACCAATCTAATAGTTTATTCAATCGTCGGCGCTGTTTTATTCATTATCGGAGTGTTCGTTTTCCGCGCTCTGGTGCCCGAACCGCCTCTGTCTGAGGTGGAACAGGCTCGTGCCGCCATTGCAAAGGCCAGGGACCTGCAGTCAGAGGTATATTCACCTAAACTTTTTCGCGAGGCGAAGAATAACTACGACTCGGCAATGGCTGTATGGCGAAGCGAAAACGACCGCTTCATCCTGAGCCGGGATTATGCACGGGTCATCGGTTTCGCGGAAATCGCAGAGAAAAAGGCCGATGACGCAGTGCGAAACACGATATCTAGGTCGAAGAGCCTCAAAAACACCCTGGAGAGCGAAATAGCCCGCCTCAACCGCGAGATGGCATCGTTCGAAAAGATATTCCTCTCGATGCCCCTGCCTCAGGACGTCAAAAAGAAACATGCACGCGGCAAACTCCTCATCAAGGAGGCCGGAATCGATTTTAAGAAAGAACGATACGTCGACGGCAACGTAAAGATCACTGAGGCAAATGAATACATCTCCGGGACATATAATCTTGCCAGGAAAAACCTCGAGGAATACTTCAAACACTATTCCGACTGGCAGGAGTGGGCCACGGCGACAATCAACGAGAGCCGGAGGGCAGGCTCCTACGCCATCCTCGTGGAAAAAATCCCCGCACAGCTTCACCTGTACCAGGGAGGCAAAAAGAAATATACCTTTGAGGCAGAATTCGGAAGCAACTGGCTGGGGGACAAAAAGAGCAGGGGCGACATGGCCACCCCGGAAGGAAAATATATGGTAACGAAAAAACTGTCGGGAGGCGGGACAAAGTACCACAAAGCCCTGATGATCAATTATCCGAATAAGATTGATGTTCAGGAATTCAACGAGAGGATCCGGAACGGCAAACTCCCTGCTGATGCAAGCATTGGCGACCTGATAGAGATTCACGGCGACGGCGGCAAGGGGGGACACTGGACGCAGGGGTGTGTCGCTCTTAAAAACTCTGACATGGACATATTATTTAAATATGTATCAAAAGGAACACCGGTGACAATCATCGGATCAACATTAACCCTTGAGGAGTTCTTCTCCTCCAGAGAAAAACTATGATGGAAGAGCAGAGTGAAAATATTCCGGAAAACGCTGCCCCGGGCAGATTATCCCCGTTCAGGACATACCTGAACACTGCGGTCGGTTATGTGAAATCACATCGCTGGGCCAGGGTAACATTCATAAGCCTTGTAGCCCTGCTGATTGTACTGTTCATCATCTCGATACCGGTCTACATGGCACCGGCACTGCAGCAGTCGTGGGGCAGGAGCCGGGCTGAGTGCAGACCCGATTCCACGCTGCTTGAGAACCGTGCAATAAGGCGACATATTTCAGTTACAAAAAACGAGATCACACGCCTTGAACGAAGGCTTGCCTCATATGTGCCGACACAGACCTATATAGTGATCAACACCGTTGACAACAGGTTTTCGCTTTACAGGAACAGGCAGTTGATACGCGATGGCTATTGCTCATCAGGCAGTTACACGCTCCTCAAGACGGAAGAGGGTGATAAAGAGTGGATTTTCAAGACTCCCAGGGGCAGATTGAGCATCCAGGGCAAGATCACTCAGCCGGTATGGCGAAAGCCCGACTGGGCATTTGTCGAGGAAGGCCTTCCTGTTCCCGGACAAACGGATCCTTCACGCTATGAGTACGGCGTATTGGGCAAATATGCAATGAGTCTCGGCGACGGTTACCTGATACACGGGACACTCTACCAGAGGCAGCTCGGGATGCCTGTTACCCACGGGTGCATCAGGCTTGGCGACGAGGACCTGGAGGTTGTGTTCCAATCCCTCAGTGTCGGATCAAGAGTTTATATCTACTGAAAAGACCAGCTATGATGAACCGTGAAAGAAAAATATGGCTGATAATTGCGGGATCACTGATAATGCTCTTTATAGTGTATTATCTGGTGATGTCGGTCTCGGCTGTTAACCGTTCGGTTAATGATTTTGACAATGCTTACTTTGCTTCGCTGGAGCAGAAGGAGGGAGACACAATAAACCTCTGCGCTATCCCGGGTTATATCGATATGATCCGCGACAAGGCATTTCTGAGTTCACAGGTGAAGCTGGCGGATTCGGACTCGATCGGTCTTCTGATCAATGTTCGCGACAGCACCATCCAACTGCTCATAAAAGGATTACCGGTGCGGTCGGTGACGATTGACGAGTACGAGGTCTCTCCATTCTTTCAGCGTGCCAACCAGGAGGCAATTTACAGCATGCTCTCAACTCCGCTGACGATAACGGGGATGCAGGCCACCTTCATGAAGGATCCAGTCAGTGTGAAGATTGCGCCGAAGGACACCTCGCAGGCGGTGGAGAGTGCGAAACCTGACACAACAGATTTCGAGGCAGTTTTCTTTACCCTGGAAACAGACCGTAATATCAGGTTCTTCTTTGAGCAGCAGGAGGATACTGTTGGTGCGGACCGCAGGGCAAGGTTTCTTTTCGACCTGAAGGACAGGACCAGGAGTGCTTCTGCCACAATGAAAGCTGTTACGAGGCTTAAGACTCCTCCCTACGTACCGTATATAAAGATATGGATCCCGAAGGCTGAGGCGAAGATTATATACCGGGCAGTTCCGCGTGAGGGACTGATTGTTTTAACCCAATAAGGTTTTCGGGTACGCTTTCACCGAAAAAAGTGTATTTTTGCACCGTTTTATTTACGGTCTGTAGCTCAGATGGTAGAGCAGCTGACTCTTAATCAGCGGGTCCAGGGTTCGAGTCCCTGCAGACCGACCAGATTCAAAAGTAGGGGAGCCGAGAAGCTCCCTTCCTCATTTCGGGCAGATGGTAGAGCATCCCGACACTTGTGTCGGGAGGGTCCAGGGTTCGAGTCCCTGCAGACCGACCAGGAACGAAGGAAGCCACGCGCTTCCTTTTTTTATTTTGCTTAGTCCGTTGAATGATTTAATTTTAAATGATTTAATACTGCAAATCGATGAAGAGAAATATAGCCCTATCTGTCCTTTTCCTGTCTACAATGGTACTCCCCGGACAACCGAAACAGGTAACAGGGATCCCCTGCCAGATGGAGGAACTGACCTCACCCCAGTTCCCAAAAGCTGTTGATCTTGCCGGTGGTGTCTGCGTCATCCCCATTGGCATAATAGAAAAACATGCCACCCATCTGCCTCTGGGAACCGACCTGTTCGAGGCCAGGGCGGCAGTCGTCATGGCAGCGCAGAAGGAGTATGCCGTTGTCTTCCCGCCATACTTCGTTGGGCAGATATTCGAGGCGAAGCATCAGCCCGGCACAATAGCCTACAGCAATGACCTTATGTGGCAGATGCTTGAGGAGACCTGCCAGGAGCTCTCACGCAACGGTCTGAAGAAGATTATCCTCTTCAACGGCCACGGCGGAAGCACCTACTTCCTGAACTACTTCTGCCAGTCGCAGCTCGCCGCGAGAAAGGATTACATCGTTGTCCTGTTCCAGGGAGGGCCTGACGAAGCAATGGACCGGCAGATAAGCAGCCTGAAGAAGGCAAAGCTTGACGGCCATGCCGGGGAGGAAGAGACCTCGATGATGTATTTCATCCGTCCTGACCTGGTTGACACCGCAGCCATGGGCATCGAGTCAGGGCTGAATCAGAAGAGGCTTGACCTTCTTCCTCACGCCTTCGCGGGGATCAACTGGTATGCCAGGTATCCCAACCATTTTGCAGGCGATGCACTGCAGACTAACCGCGAGCTTGGAGAACTGCTTGTAACCAAAGATGCGGTTCAGCTGGCGGAGCTGATCCGGTACCTGAAGAGCAACAATACTATTGAAGAGCTTCACAACGAGTTTTACAACAGGGCTGAAGAGCCTCTTAAGAAGAATTGAAATGAAAAGAAGGAAATTCATTATTTCAGCAGCATCAACGATTCCAGCCATCACCCTGTTTCCCTCCGATCTCTCTGGGATGACAAGGGTGACAGCCCGGGGCAAGCTGGAGAAGAGGTCGCTCGGAAAGACAGGGGAGATGCTCTCGGTCATCGGTTTTGGCGGCATTGTTGTAATGAACGCAACTCCTGACGATGCATCTGCAAGGGTAAGAATGGCAATTGACGCCGGGGTAAACTATTTCGACATTGCCCCTTCTTACGGCGATGCAGAGATTAAGCTGGGTCCGGCACTTGAGCCATTCCGGAAGGATATTTTTCTTGCCTGCAAGACCACGGAGAGAACGAAGGAAGGGTCACGCAGGGAACTTGAGCAATCACTGAAGAACATGCGCACTGAGCACTTCGATCTCTATCAGCATCATGCCGTCACAACCCTTGAGGATGTTGACACCCTGCTGGGTCCCGGCGGAGCGATGGAGACATTCCTTGAAGCCAGGAAGGAGGGAAAGATCAGGTTTATCGGTTTCTCTGCCCACTCGGTTGAGGCAGCCATGGCGCTTATGGAGAGGTTTGCCTTTGATACGATCCTATTCCCCTTTAACTACGCCACCTGGAATGCCGGTAACTTCGGGCCTCAGGTGATGGCCAGGGCAAAAGAGAAGAATATGGGAATCCTGGCGCTTAAGGCGATGGCGAAAGGTCCCTGGCCAGATGGGGCCGACCGGTCAGCCTTTCCGAAATGCTGGTACGAGCCGCTTATTACTGAGGAAGATATAACGATGGGGTTACGGTTTACACTGTCCCATCCCGTAACTGCGGCCATACCGCCGGGAGATGAAAAGCTGTTTAAACAGGCTCTGTCCCTGGCGCACAACCTTAAGCCCCTCGATCAGAAGGAGGTTAACAGTATCAGGGAAAAAGCGCTGAAAGGAGTCCCGCTGTTCAAGTCCTGAGCTCTATTTTTTCTGGAACTCCAGGCCGCCCTTCATTGCTGTACTGAAGAAGAGGCCTCCCTCAGTGAGCTCATAGTTCCATGAATTCAGCATCTGAGGCCACCATTCGGGATCGTATATCCAGCACATCCAGCTGATTCCGCGGTCCTCGAGGAATTTAATTATACGGACCCCGTAGTCGTTATAATCAGGCGACTTCATATCTGTGTGCATGCCGAACTCCGTGGCAACCACCGGCACCTGAGACGCAGCAAAGGCGAAATTTTCCTCCCACCTCGGTTCCCATGGCTGTCCGCGCTTGAATGCATAAGGATGTGTCACATAGGCAATTCCTTCTGCATTTACCGGGTCATCGCGAAGAGGGGAGAGGTCATAAGCCCAGTCGAGACCCGCCACAAGCGGAATCGTCTCCGGGTCATAGGCCCTTATCAGGCTGATCATGTGCTCATTAATCTTCTTCCATTCCGACCATGGAAGAGACCCCAGCTCGCCGCGGTAAATTGTTGGTTCATTGAAGAGCTCGTAGAATGCCACTGTATTATGTCCGGCAAAGTTGCGGGCAATTGTTCTCCAGAACTCGTAGGTCTCGGTCTTTGTGGTGTTGTACATCGGGTCCTGGAAGAGTTCCATCCAGAGGTTGCCGATCGAGTGCCAGTCGATTATCACATACATGCCAAGGTCGGTGCACCAGTCTACAGCTTCCCTCAGCAGTTTCAGGTAATTCTCAGGGGTTCGTTGACGCCATGCCACAGGGTGAACAGGGATCCGGACTATCATGGCGCCTGTTTTCTTTACCTGTTCGAAATGAGCTTTGTTCCAGTGCCCCTGGCGTTCGATCTTGTCCGGGTCGGAGATTGATAATCCGCGGAAGAGCACTGTCTTACCGTCAGGGGTGACGAATTTATTACCCTGCACCTTAATCAGCGGAAGCATTTTTGCCTTGGGGTCAGGATCCGGCCGCGAGGTAGGGTCGCCGAAATACCATGGTTTGGCATCCTGGGCTGTGAGAACCGGCGCTGCGAGGAACAGTGCCAGCATGAGAACAGTGAAACGCGATCTAGTCTTCATATTGTTATCGGGTCTTTGCACGAGTAAATCGTAAAATTGAAGGATATGAATATACTAAATCTGCAGAAAAAATGATTTAAGTCCGGCAGAACAAATGTCTGTCATCAGTGTTAATCAATTAACAATTCAAGGCAAAATGAACAACAGGAAAATCGCATTTTTTGATGCAAAACCATATGATATCGAATCGTTCAACGAGGTAAACCGCTCTTACGGATTTACTGTCAAATATTTCAAGTTTCACCTGACGCCTGACAACATTGTGCTTGCACAGGGGTATGATGCCGTTGTAATCTTCGTGAATGACACTGTCGATGCCGCGATGATAATGCAGTTGAAGGAGTATGGCGTGAAGCTGATCGCACTTCGCTCTGCGGGATTTAACAACGTCGACCTGAAGGCGGCTCTGAACAATATTAGTGTTGCGAGGGTGCCGGCATATTCACCTTATGCAATCGCTGAGCATACTGTGGCGCTGATGCTGACGCTGAACAGGAAAGTGCACAGGGCGTACTTCCGGACGCGCGACACCAACTTCGCCCTGAACGGGCTGCTTGGTTTCGACATGCACGGGAAGACGGCGGGGGTTATTGGCACCGGAAGGATTGGGAGGGTGCTTGTCAAGATTCTGCGCGGATTCGGGATGGAGGTACTGCTAACTGACAACTACCCGGACGCCTCTTTTGCTGCAGAGACGGGGAGCAGGTATGTAAGCCTTGAGGAGCTTTACCGCGAATCAGATATAATCTCACTCAATTGTCCGCTGACCAGGGAGACTGAATTCATGATCAACTCTTCATCCATCAGCATGATGAAGAAGGGGGTGATGCTCATCAATACCGGTCGCGGAAAGCTTATCAGGACTGCCGACCTTATTGAGGGATTAAAAAGCGGGCAGGTGGGCTCGGCAGGACTCGATGTCTACGAGGAGGAGAGCCAGTTCTTCTTCGAGGATCTCTCCGACAGGGTGCTGGCTGACGATGTCCTGGCCCGGCTGCTTACATTCAACAACGTGATTATCACATCGCACCAGGGGTTCTTCACCCGAGAGGCTATCCGCAACATCGCGGAAACTACACTGAAGAACATAGATGATTTCTTTGCCGGGCGCAAGCTGGAGAATGAGGTCTGCTTTAACTGCAGGAATTAAGGTATGAGGGTCTAAGGTCTGAGGGTCTGAGAGTCTGAGGGTCTGAGGGTCTGAAAGTCACGATACTTTGTGAACGGGATATGGCTCCGGCAAAATCATGCCAATCGAGTAGGAGGAAAATGAAATAGGTTTCCTCCTATTTCATTTTCCGACCTCTCACACCACCGTACGTACGGGTCTCGTATACGGCGGTTCCCTAAGATACAACTTGCACCTTGGAGAAGTGGTC
>Ga0209800_10004021_pt1 | contig 11171 bp, 7 predicted proteins | sample Higcelweek8metaG_FD_187174 | JGI IMG/M metagenome (GOLD analysis project Ga0209800, IMG submission 187174) | Freshwater pond sediment microbial communities from the University of Edinburgh, under environmental carbon perturbations - High... | ecosystem: Environmental > Aquatic > Freshwater >... | reverse complement strand
GCCCACCAATCCGCAAATGTTGAACCAGCAACACCGTGAGCCGACATTTTATCAGCTAATTTGTAGCCTTCTAAAATGTGAGTAAACGTTTGAATTTTAAATCCGTAACGCTCTGCTAATTTCATTAACATGTTGATTTCTGATTGCACGTATGAGTGACAAGTGATGAAACGTTTCTTAGCTAAAATTTCGCCTAAAACTTCCATTTCTACATCAAATCTTGGCATTTTTTTATTTTTACCTGATTTGTAAGTATCCCACTCATTTTTGTATTCAATTGCTCTAGTAAAATAATCTTCATAAACTTGTTCCACACCCATACGAGATTGTGGGAAACGGCTTCTTTCAAAATCACCCCAATTCGATTGTTTTACGTTTTCTCCTAAAGCAAATTTGATGTATTTTGGAGCATCTTTTACTAACATTTCATCTGGAGAATAACCCCATTTTAATTTGATGAAAGCTGCACGACCACCAATAGGATTTGCCGAACCATGTAATAAGTTAGCCGAAGTAACTCCACCAGCTAAATTTCTGTAAATATTGATGTCTTCTGAATTTACAACATCTTCAATCGTAACTTCTGCTGATGAATTTTGTCCACCTTCATTTACACCGTTTGAAATGGCAATGTGAGAATGTTCATCAATGATTCCTGCGGTTAAATGTTTACCGGTTCCGTCCACAACTTTTGCACCTGAAGAAGGTAAATTTTTACCAATTTTTGCAATTTTTCCGTTTTGAATAAGAACATCAGTTTCTTTAAGATTTCCTTCTTTTTCTCCCGTCCAAACCGTAACATTTTTGAATAAAATGGTTTCTTGTTTTGGTTTTTCGTCGTTCCCAAAAGAAATATTAGGATACGTTACTGGATACATTGAAGGCACTTTAGGTTCGTCTTTTTTGTCTTCTTTCTTTTGGTCTTCTGTAACTTCTGTTATTTTTTTTGTAGCCAGCCATGAAGTTTCGTTTCCATTTTCTAAAACGGCTTTTCCTTGCATCATGTCTTTTACGAAAGTTCCTGAAAGTCTTACGAAATTCGCTTTTGTAGTATCTTGATTTTTGATTACTAAATTCACCCAAGGATCGTTAAACTGAATTTTTGTTCCGTATTCAATGCTGTCACGAACTATTTTTGCTTCAAATTTCGGAGCTTCTCCTTCGATTTTTATTTCATATTTTTGGTTGTCGAACGTTAAATCATAAGTTCCTTTGATAGCTGCAGGATTGATTTTATCGATGATGTTTCGATTTCCTTGTACCCAGTTTTCTAAGATGTTGCTTTTGTCTTCAAAAATATCTCCTGAAACGATAATGAAATTCGCTAATTTTCCTTTAGAAATAGAACCTACTTTGTCAAATTGATTAACCAATTTAGCAGGAGTTTCTGTTAATGCTAATAATGCTTTGTCTTTTGGTAAACCATATAAAACAGCCTTTCTTAAATTTGATAAGAACGATTTTGTTTCTTTTAAATCAGCAGTTGAAAGTACGAATGAAACATTGTTCTCAGCTAAAATTTTCAAGTTGAAAGGTGCTTGATTCCAAAATTTCATATCGCTTAAGCTTACTTGTTGTGCTAAGTATGGATCTGTTACATCATAAGCATCTGGAAAATTCAAAGGAATAATAAAAGTAGCTCCCGATTTTTTGATTTCGTCAATGCGTTCAAATTCGTTTCCATTTCCTTTAATTAGATATTTTACTCCGAATTCATCGCCTAATTTATCTGCTCTTAACGCATTTAATTTATCACCAGCGTTGAAGATTTGCAATAAAGATTTATTAGCATTGAAAGCTTCTAAAGATAAATCTTTGTTAGTTGCATTTCCTTGTGCATACCATTTTGCATCGTGAAATACTTGGCGAATTAAAGCCATACTTCCCATCATAGAAGAAGGATAACTTTGCTTAGTAAATTTACTTCTACTAAATGTGAAATGTTGTGATACTTTGTCTTTCAACATTCTATCAGCATTGGTTCCGAAGTCGTTTAATGTCCAAAGTAAACCTGTTCCTGCAATTACACCATCGTTGTGGTGACTTAAAACGGTACCAAAACCAACTTCTCTTAAACCTCCAGCCGCTTTTGAATCGTAGCTTAGGTTCTCATAAGCATTGTATTCTGGTTTGATGTGATCGTTCCAATAATAACCTTCACGATTGGTATCGTATTGTGGTGTGAAGTTGCCACTAGGTCTTGGAGTAGGTTTGTTAATTCCAAATTCGCTATATAATTCTACGAATGATGGATAAATTGTTTTTCCTGTTGCATCTACAATTGTACTTCCTTTTGGAATAGAAATGTTTGTGCCAACTTCAATGATTTTGTTTTCTTTGATAAGTAACGTTGCTTTTTCAATTTTTTGGTTAGCAGCAACATAAATGGTAGCGTTTGTAATAGCAACATAGTTTTTGAAGCTTTGTTTTACGCCATCATTTTTTGGAAAATATTCTTGTGCATTTCCTGAAAAGGAAATCAAGAATACTAACAGTAACGATAAGTATTTCATGTTTTTGGGTTTAGTAAAGGCTAAAGATAAAAATTAACTGATTATAAAAAATTCCCACAATAGAAATTTAACAATTGTTGTATTTTAAAGTATTCCTCTTGCTTTAATTTCAAGATATTTATTAATAGTATCTAAAGTTAGATTTTCGGGTTGGGTTAAAACCGAATAGATGCCGTATTTTCTTAGTTCGTTGACAATTAATCGTTTTTCGAAAGCAAATTTTTCGGCAATTACTTTATCATAAATTTCTTGAACATTGCTTGCTTTTTTGTGAATTAAATCATTTAATTCGGTGTTGTTAAAAAAGACTATAACTAATAAATGATTCTTTGCAATTCCTTTTAAATAAGGTAGTTGTCGGTGTAAACCATCTAAAGTTTCAAAATTTGTATACAACATAATTAAACTTCTTTGGTTGACGTGTTTTTTTACATCAACATACAAACGACTAAAATCGCTTTCAAAGAAATCGGTTTTTACATTGTATAAATTTTCCATGATGAGTTGCATTTGACTTTGTCTTTTTTCTGCCACAACACGGTTTTCAACTTTTTTAGAGAAAGCAAACATTCCGGCTTTGTCATGTTTTTTGAGAATTACGTTTGACAAAACCAATGTTGCATTTATGGCATAATCCAACAAACTTAGTCCGTTAAAAGGCATTTTCATTACTCTACCTTTATCAATCACCATATATACATTTTGCGATTTTTCATCTTGGTATTGGTTTACCATCAATTGATTTTTTTTCGCAGTAGCTTTCCAATTAATGGTTCTCAAATCATCGCCTTGCACATATTCTTTAATTTGCTCAAATTCCATGGTATGTCCAATTCTTCTAATTTTTTTTAATCCGTATTGGAATAAATTATTAGAAAAAGCCATCAAATCATACTTCCTTAATTGCATGTACGATGGATAGGTTGGCACCATTTGATTGTTATCGTAAGTAAATCTTCGGCTAATTAATCGAAGTGGGGAAGTTGCGTAAATATTTAAATTTCCGAAAAAGTATTCACCACGTTCGGTTGGTCTCAAAAAGTAGCGATAATCGTCTTTTGCCAACGCTTTGATTTTTCTTTTTACTTCAAAATTACGTTGTTGAAATTGAAACGGGATTTCGTCAATAATTTTTAAATAGACTGGAAAAGTGAATTGATTGTTTAGTGCAATGTGAATTTCGTTTTCATCACCATTGGACAATTTTTCAGACATATTTCTGAAGCCAATTACTTTTTTATTGGAACCAAAAAGCAGTAAAATATCAATGTAAACAAAGGCAATTAAAACATATAAAGCATACCAAACAGCATGATACAACGCAGGAAAAAAGTAAGCTACAATAAATAGCAAAATGATTCCCATGAGGCAATAAAAAAGGAAATTATTAAGATAAAGCTGTTTGAAAATTCTACGCATTGTTTGAAAATGAATCTAAATTAATTATCTTGGAATTTCAACTGAATCCACAATTTGTTTGATGATTTCGATACTGGTAATTCCTTCCATTTCGCGTTCTGGAGTTACAACTACTCTATGTTGTAAAACAGGAATTGCTGCGTCTTTAATATCATCTGGTGTAACGAAATCTCTTCCGCGTAAAGCTGCAAAACCTTTGGCTGCATTCAAAATTGCAATTGAGGCTCTTGGCGAAGCTCCTAAATATAAAAATGCATTTTCACGGGTATTTAAAACGATTTTTGCAATGTATTCAATTAAATTTTGCTCAATTAGAATTTGTTTTACCAATTCTTGAAATTCAATGATGTGACTTTGTGAAATAATTGTTGCAATTGCGCTCATTTTATCACGACTTTGTAATTCATTTTCTTTTTGAATGATGTGAATTTCTTCAGCTAAATTCGGATATTCGATATTGATTTTAAACAAAAAACGGTCTAATTGCGCTTCTGGTAAACGATATGTTCCTTCTTGTTCAATTGGATTTTGTGTTGCAATTACTAAGAATGGTTTTTCTAAAACATAAGTAGTTCCGTCTGCTGTAATTTGGCGTTCTTCCATTACTTCAAACAAAGCAGCTTGCGTTTTTGCAGGTGCGCGATTGATTTCGTCAATTAAAACAAAATTGGAAAAAATGGGACCTTTTTTAAACTCAAAAGTACTTTTCGATAAATCAAAAACTGAGGTTCCAATAATATCCGAAGGCATTAAATCGGGTGTGAATTGAATTCGGCTAAAGTCTAAGGATAATGTTTTTGCTAAAAGTTTGGCACTAATGGTTTTTGCCACTCCTGGAACACCTTCCAATAAAACGTGTCCGTTTGACAAAACAGCAACCAAAAGTTGATCAATCATTTTGTTTTGACCCACAATTACTTTAGCAATTTCGGCTTTTACTTTTTGAACATTTTCTTGTAACGGTTGTAAATTTAAACGCGATTCAAAGTTTACATTTTCGTTTTGTTCGTTATTGGTTTCAAAATTATTTTCCATTATAAATTGAGTTTTTCTAATAGTTCGTTAAAAGTAATTAATTCTTTTTCGGTTGTAATCGATTGATTTCTTATTTTTTTTATCATAATTACAACATTTTCAATATCTTTCTTTGGTCTTCCCGTTTTTTGATTGACTCTATTGATGAAGGTTTCATCTAAATTGAAAGTGTCAATGTAATATTCATTTCTGATTTTTTCTAAAAAGAAAATGATTTTTTTCTCTGCAATATTTTGATGATCTTTTTCTTGATAGTATAAGTTTCCAATGGTTTTTGTGAAATCTATAGTCGTGTTTTTCAATGGTTCTATAATCGGAATTACTCGTTGTCTTCGTTTGGCATTGAAAATCATAAATATAACAAATGCAATCCATGCTAAAAACCAAGCCCATTTTAAAGCGGGTTGACTCAATAAATAACGCATTGGCGAACTCGATAATTCTTCGTTATCATATTGCTTTACTTTCCAATAAATAGGCGATTTTGACGGAATATAACCTAAAATATCTTCGGTATATTGACTGTTTTTATTTAAAAGATAATAGTTGGTAAAAGCTACAGGTTGCAAATGCAAATAGAAATTTCCGTTAAGATGTTTCACTTTTATGAAATTTGCAAATTCTTCTCCTTTAGAATTTATTTGTGTGCCTAAAACTTCTGTTTTGCTGCTATCAATTTTTGAAAAATAAGCAGTATTAATTCCTTTGTTAAAATAGAAATTACCAGCTTTTTGATTTCGATTAATTTTGAATTGAAGTGAGTCTGCAAAATCATTTGAATATTCTATTTCAAAGCCGAGCGAATCTGCAAATTTTTGAGAAAAATTAGAATTACTATAAAAAATTGCATTGCGATGACTCGCAAAATAAAAAAGTTCGTTTTCAGAAAACTCATCAATTGCCGCTTTGTTTTGAATCAATAAAATGGTTCCTTCGATATCATATATAGAATCGTAAGTGTTGTAATTTTTATCTAAAAATTCATAAGGTGATTCGCTAAATTTTTCAACAGTTTGCGGTTTAAAAATCGCTTTATGTTCTTGATTAAAAACGTATAATCCAAACGGAATTTTTTCGTTAAGTGAATAACTTTCTCGCCAATCAATTGGTCTTTCTTTTGTGGCGTCAGCCCAAATGATACCAATAAAAATTAGTACTAAAAGAAATATGTATATTTTTAAACTCTTTGGCATATTATTTTTTAGTGATTAATTTTAGAAAAGCGGTTTCTGTTTTTTCAAAATCGGTTTGCGTTAGGTCAAATTCGCCATACCAACTGTATTCATAAACGTAAGACAAAAACTGAAATTCAGATTTTAATTCCGCATTTGAAATTTCGTTTATATAATCTCCATTTGTTTTTTCTATATCCCATTCAATTATATTGCGATCAGAAAATGATTTTAAAAGCCATAAGTAGTAATATCTAGTAGCTAATCGATAATTTTTTTCGTTTTTTGCTTTGGTAATTATCGTGTTAAAATCTAGCGAATGAATATCTTCTTCTGTAATTTCAGAAACAGTGATTTTTTTTGCTGATTTGCCAAAAATCCAACCACCTTCTTTATTAATGATAATTTTTACAATTAAGTAAACCACAAAAAGAATGATTAAAATGGCAATTACTTTCATTAAAATTTCTACCCCGCTTAATGCTTTTGCCCCATCACCAAAGTCAAATAAATTGCTAAAAAAGCGCCCTACAGCGTCCCAAAACCTATCCCAAGCGGTTCTGTCTACTTTTGTTGGTTTTTCTACATAATTGAAATCTGAATCTGAATATTTTCCTTTTAAATTTTCAAATTTTCTTGGTTGAAAAGCTGCAGAATCATTTTGTACTTGCGAAAAGCCAAAACTAATCCCGAGTGATATAAACAAGAAAAGAAATAGAATTTTAAGCTTCATCAGTTCCAATTAAATCAATATTGTTTTTCACACTTATATTTCCTGATTCTTCTTTACAACTGTAAAAAATAACACCTTGATTAATCAAAATAATATTTTGTAAAGTGTAATTACAAATGATAGAAATAATTATGATTGCAGTTAGTAAAATCATGACAAAAGAAATCGCATTTTCAGGATTTTGTTGTAATGATTCAGGATTCGTAAAAAGTGTGATAATACCTATAATGTATGGAATTATTGCAAATATACCAAGTGTAATTTGAACAATCATATGTATAACAAAAGTAGAACCAATAATAGGCCAAAATTTACTTTTTAGCATTTCATAAGCTCTTCCTAAGGCATCAAAATAACCAATTTTTTCTGTAATATAGTTGTAATACGTTAAGGCAACAAAGCTTGTTAATGTTGGGATTAATAGAAAAATTAAAGGAATTCCGATTAAGATGAAAACGGATAAAATGGTAAGTCCAATAATAATTACTAGTAATGGAATTAAAATGACTAACGAAAGAAGATAAAACGAGATAATTCTACCTAATTTGCTTTTGAAATAGGTGATTAAATTTTGAAAATTTCGTTCTTTGTTTTCTTCTATTAATTTTAAATAAGCAATTGGAAATGAATAATTTATAACTGAAATTATGGTCATAAGTAAAATCATTCCGATTCCAAATCCAATAAATAATGATAAATTACTGTAGATTTCTTCAATAAAAGCATTGTCATTTCCAGTTTGTGCACCAGCAAAAGCACCTTTAATGAATATATTTGAGAAGAAATAAATGATAACAACTAAAAGCAAAAGTAATCCGCCATTAATAGTAAAATAATTTTTAAAGTAATTTTTTCCTTCTAACTTAAAAAAGCCAAAAGTATCACCTACAAGTGCGCTAAAATCTCTTTTTTTATAAAGTTGAAACATATTTTTTTGCTTTTTTATGAACAATAAACGGATAAATTAAATAGTAAAAACTAATTATTGATAAGGTTATTAAAATAATAGCAACACTTAAATAGTTTGGCATTTCCATAGAATATCTAGTTATGTAGCCTTCTAAAAAACCAGCTGCAAATGTAAAAGGCATGGTGCTTAAAAATATTTTAAAACTATTTTTAAAACCAATTTTAAACGAATTTAAGCGAGAAAAAGTCTGTGGAAATAAAATACTGGCTCCTAAAATAAATCCGGCACCTGCTTCAATTATCATTGCAAAAATTTCCATTGAACCATGAATCCAAATGCCTCGAACACTTTCCCAAAAAACACCTCTTTGATAAAAAAAGTATTGAAACGAGCCGAGCATAATACAATTGTTCAATAAAATATAAAACGTTCCAATTCCTAAAAAAATTCCAAAAAAGTAGGAGAGTGCTCCAACTTTAAGATTATTTAGCGTTATAGCTATAAAACCACCCCAGTTGCTTCCCGTTTTATAAACCGCAACCGGATTTCCGTCTTCAATGTTTTCTAAAGTCATGTTTACATAATGGTCGCCTAAGATTAAGCGAACAAATGTATCGTCGTTTTTAGCCGAAACTACTCCAATAGCAGTTAAAATCCCAAAAATCAAAAACGCATATAAAATGTATCTTCTGTATTGATAAACTAAAAGAGGCACTTCGGTTAAAAAGAAATGTTTTATTCGATTGGTTTCTGTTCTTTTAGTTTTATAAATTTTTTGATAGGTTTGTGCCGCTAAATGATTTAGATAGACAACTGTCTTACTTTTAGGGTAATACGTTTGTGCATACGACAAATCATTCACTAAATGTATATACAGATTGGCTAAATCATCTGGATTTTTTTTAGCTTTACCAAAAATTGCTTGTTCAAATTCAAGCCATTTTTCTTTATTTTGCTTTATGAATGCTATTTCTCTCATGAAATGCTAAAATATAAAATATGACACAATTATCAATAAATACGACACAAAATGTAAATATAAATTTTACTGCGGCTTCTGTAGGTGATCGAATTTTTGCGCAACTGCTTGATATTCTTGTTATGATAGCTTATGCAGTTGTAGTTGGTGTTCTTTTAGATATCACTGGTTTATCAACTACAATTGAAGCGATGGATACTTGGTCTGTTATGGGTGCTTATGGAATAATTTATTCGCCTATAATGTTTTATACCATTGTTCAAGAAAGTTTGTGGGAGGGTCAAACAATTGGTAAACGTATAATGAAAACCAAAGTAATTAAGTTAGATGGATATCAAGCTGGTTTTGGGGATTATTTAATACGATGGTTGTTTAGATTGGTTGAAATTCTTATTGGATACGGAATTATTGCTTTAATAGCTGTAATTGCAAGTAAAAAAAGTCAACGTTTAGGTGATATGGCTGCTGGTACTGCCGTGATTACTTTGAAAAATAAGGTCAATATAAACCACACCATTATTCAAGATATTAATTCAGATTATGTGCCAACATATCCTTTGGTGATTAAATTATCTGATAATGATGTTAGAATTATTAAAGAAACGTTTGAAACCGCAATTTCAACTCGAGATTTTGCTACTATAATTAAGTTGCGAGAAAAAGTACTTTCGGTTACCGGAATAAAAAATCAATCTGGAAATGATCAAGATTTTATTAGAACTTTATTAAAGGATTACAACTATTACACTCAAAATATGTAATTTTAATAAGTAAGATATAAGAAGCCAGTCAAAGGGTCAGGATAATCTGGATCATTCAGATATAAAATATAATAGTAAGTTCCTGTGGCAGCTTTTTGATTCCCAATTCCATCAGGAACAGTTCCATCCCAATCGGGTTTGTTTTGATTTCCCGTCCACAAATGTTTACCCCATCGACTGTAAATTTCTAATTCAAAATTCACAAAAATATCTCGTAATCCATCAATAAAGAAAACATCGTTGCTAAAATCATTATTTGCAGAAACGGCGTTATAAATTGTTGGCGGACAATTTCGCGTTAATAAATTAAAAGAAGTAATTGAATAACAATGTTCATTTTCAATGCGAACAAAAATTTCTTTTGGTGTATAAAAAGCTTCGTAGTTTGAAGTATTATTTATCGGATTGATATTGTTTGTTGCGTCATCTAAAAATTCATGAAATGAGACCACTTGATTGACATCGGTTTTTACCATTTCTTCATAACTTGAAAAGTCAAAAAATCCTCTTGTAAAGCCTAAATTACAGCTAGTCAAATCTGATAAATCGTTAAATTCTGGTGATAACCATTGCGAAACTTCAAACTCAAAAGTATTATTATTTTCAGCAAGTTCAGTAATTATTCCAGTTCCATCACCTGTATCGTCTACTACCGCTAGAATTGTAAATGTTTCAGGAGTTCCTACTGGAATTGTTATAATTGTGTTTCCAATTTCATTACCACCTATCGGAATGTCAAATTGTGTAAAGGATGTACCAACTAATGTAGTTCCTATGTAGAATGAAATGGGCGTATTTGCAGGTAATAATTCGGTACTATTAATGTTAAATACAGTATAATCTAAATTTATAGTTCCAGAATTACAAGATGTTGTGTAATTATCTAATACTATTGTAGCATCTGGTAATTGGCTATTTAATTTTGTAATTACAGTACTTATCATAATAAAATCTTGAAAAGAGGATAATGTTATTGTTGCATCAGTATCACCAATTGCAACATAATCTTCAATTTCATAAATGTCTAAGTCCATATTAAATAAACTCGAACTTCCAGTTACAGAACTTGTACTGTTAAAAACATTATTAGAAGGATTTGAAGCATTACTTAACACAACTCCATTTACCGAAAAAGTCTCTGTTGCTAATTGTGAATCCCCTTCCCAAGCAATAAATCCAGCTGTAGCATCGCTATTGTCCAATACATACAAGTTAGTTAAATCGATTTGAAGATTATCTGGAACACCTTGTAAACCATCGTAAATATTTAATTGGTTTAATGGCAGAGCATCATTTTGATAAATTATTAAGATTGCCCAACCTGCAAAGTTTGTTTTACGTGTATTATGAAGTATTTCAAACGGAGAAATATCTAAATTAGATAAAGTATAAGTACCATTTCCAGTAGCTTGAACAATAGATGTTATATCTTTAAATGCGCAAAAGTATGTAAATGTGTTTGGTGCAAAAACGCGGGAATGACTAAATGTTCTTTCGGCGCTTATTGGTATGCCATTAAGGTCAACATTAAAATCACCATCTCCACTTCCAGCCCAGTATAAATAAGCTTTTATTAGAGTATCATCTGGATTTAAAGTCAAATCTGCTGAAGATGAATTTCCAGTAACTAAAAATGGAGAAGGATTATT
>Ga0209800_10004019_pt1 | contig 11174 bp, 7 predicted proteins | sample Higcelweek8metaG_FD_187174 | JGI IMG/M metagenome (GOLD analysis project Ga0209800, IMG submission 187174) | Freshwater pond sediment microbial communities from the University of Edinburgh, under environmental carbon perturbations - High... | ecosystem: Environmental > Aquatic > Freshwater >... | reverse complement strand
CCGGCGCCATCCTGGCGGTCCTTCTCGGGATGGTAATTATTGGCGGAATAAAGAGGATTGCAAAGGTCACCTCGGTCCTGGTTCCTTTTATGGCAATCCTTTACCTGATCGGTTCACTTCTGGTCATTTTCTCCCATCCCGGTAATATTATCCCTTCTTTTGTATCAATTTTTGCAGACGCCTTTACCGGTTCAGCTGCTGCCGGCGGCTTCCTGGGTGCCACCTTCGCCTTCGCCATGAACAGGGGGGTAAACAGGGGCCTCTTCTCTAACGAATCAGGACAGGGTTCTGCCCCGATTGCACACTCAGCCGCTCGTGCCCCTGAGCCTGTTTCCGAGGGTATGGTAGCTCTGCTCGAGCCTTTTATTGACACAATTTGCATCTGCACCCTTACCGGCCTTGTAGTGCTTGCCTCTGGCGCCTGGAACACAAAAACTGACAATCAGTTTCAGGCGACTGACATGCAGATACTTAGCGGCATCTACGATGACACAAACAGCGCTGATGTGGAAAAACTCAGCAGCCACCTCCGGGGAGACCAGTTCCTGGATCTCTACAACGGAAAGCTTAAGGTGGAAAACGGAGTGATTTCCACGGAAGGCATTTCAGTAATTCATGCAAGATCACTGGCCGGCAATATCAGGTTCACGTCAGGCAAGGAACCCTTCTCGGGAGAGTTGGAGGTTCTGGCCGGAAAATTGCCGAATATGGCATCAATGACCGTCCGGGGCGAGTCACTTATCCACAGTGCCCCACTCACCACCTTTGCTTTCAGCCAAAGCGTAATGAAAGGATTCGGGCCATACATAGTGACATTCTCACTGCTGTTGTTTGCATTCTCCACCGCAATATCCTGGTCGTATTATGGCGACAGGGCGGTGACATACCTCTTCGGAACAAAATACGTATTATACTACAGGCTGGTGTTTGTGGCTGCATTCTTCATCGCCTCATTCACTGACACTACAATAATATGGTCACTGTCGTACGTTGCGATTGTGCTGATGGCAGTCCCCAACCTTATTGGCATCCTGATACTCAGGAAAGAGGTGAAGCAGAGTGTTAAGGATTACTGGCTTACTTTCGGAAAGCAATACCCTGATGAAAAGATCTCCCGTAAGATGCTGAAGCGATTCCGCGACTAGAGGAGAGGTCCGGGGATTGTGCCCGGGATCAGGTAACTTTGACAGGCAATTCAAACAGATTATGAAGAATCCGGGTCGTATCTTGGCGTTGACGGCAGCCTTACTGCTGGGGTTTAATTCCAGTGGATTTTCACAGGATAATTGCACCGTCCTGATGAAGAACATTGCGGGGAAGTACGATGGTGACTGCAGCAAGGGGCTTGCCCACGGTCAGGGAGAGGCCTGGGGCGTTGATCATTACACCGGCGCTTTTAAAAAGGGCCTCCCTCACGGAAAAGGAATATACACATATGCTGACAGCTCAGTTTATGAAGGGATGTGGTCCAAAGGCCTGAGACACGGTAATGGCAGATTTACCTTCACATTCTCAGGATCTGATTCAATCCAGGAGGGGCTGTGGACCAAAGATAAGTACATGGGCAAGAAGGAGACCGGCATGGGGTACAGGGTAATCTCGATGAAAGCTGTGGAGCGCTCCCGCATATACAGGTACAATGACGGCCAGGAAATTCGGGTACTGCTGAAACCAATGACTTCCGGCAGCCTTGACGTGACGAACCTTCAGATTACAGGTTCATCAGGGTATGAGACTGAATTTATAAATTCCCAGATGGAATTCAGAAACTGCGAGTTTCCGTTCAGGCTTCGCGTCACCTTCAATAAATGGAGCAAACTGAAGACTGTCAGGGTTGACACAGCCCTGGAGATCGAAATTACCCAACCCGGAGTCTGGATTGTGGAGATCGGAGCCTGATTAATCTCTGTCCGGAACCGGGGGATAGAGATCCTCAACTTTCACGACATTATCATTTTCTACTGTGACCTCAATCGCCACCTCATCTCCGCGGTTTCTGAAATAAAGAAGAAAGGCCAGGATTGGAGCCACCGGTGTTATCAGGGCGCTGGTAAGAGCGCTCAATCCTATGTATAACGGGTTCCGCTGCATTTCCAGAATGGCAGTAGCTTCCTCCGGGTTTGCCAGAGAGCGGATGAATGTGCCGGTGAAAGGCAGCATAACAATGGCAGACAGCAGCATTGCAACGACAATCAGTATAAGGATTATCACAACTACCCATCCCATATTGGGCCAGAGGTTTCTGTGCGTCAGCCTGAAGGAGCGTGATATAACCTCAAATGGATTACGCGTCTCGATAAGGGTGACCGGCATGGCAAAGAATATTACTGTGGCCATATAAAACATTGCGAAAAGCCCGGGAAGGACCAGCAGAACAATTCCTACCGAAGCGAGGACAACAGTCACAATGCCCAGGATTATCATTGCAGCAAAGTATGGGAGAAGCGCCACAAGAGTCCTTTTCAGCATGGAAGAGATGAACCCCGGCTCGCCCGAAGGTTTCTCCAGTACCCAGGCATGGAGAAACACGCCGAAGATCAGGGCTGCAGCCATTGTAAGAGCATAGGGACCTGCCATTGACTTCATCATCTCAAGGACCGCTGCAGGATCGTTTGATACCGCCTGAAGGGAGGCAAGGTCAATGCCGGCCATGAAAAGGTTTGTTATCAGGGCACTGACAAGTGAAATAAGAAAGAGTCCGATGAAATATTTCTTGTAAAAGGACCACAGTTTGTTGAATGCACTGTCGATGTCAACAGCCCCGGCGAGAGGATGATTCTGATAGTTGTTCATTGCAGCTTTATGAGTTGATATTAGAGTAAATTCAATGTAAATCTATAAAAAAATCAATTCAGTATCTCAAGCATCTCCTTCACGTCAAGATCGCCAAGTGGATTATTAGCTTCGACGAATGTCCCCGCCAGCCGTGATTTCCTCTCCTGGAGCCTCTGAATCTTCTCCTCGATAGTGTTGCCTGATATATACCTGTGAACAAACACTCTCTTTTCCTGGCCTATCCTGTGGGCCCTGCTCAGCGCCTGTATCTCCGACGCCGGGTTCCACCACGGGTCGAGGATAAAGACATAGTCGGCCTCGGTCAGGTTCAGACCCACGCCACCGGCCTTGAGTGAGATAAGGAAGACCTTGATGTTTTTATCGTGCTTGAAGTTCCCGATCACTTTGCCTCGCTCCCTCGTAGCGCCTGTAAGCATTGTGTATCCGATCTCCTTGCGTTCGAGCCATCCGGGGAAGAGCTCGAGGTGCTTGACGAATGATGAAAAAACAAGTATCCTGTGGCCTTCAGATACCACACTCTCGATATTATGTGTCACCGTGTCAAATTTGCCGGAGCCCCCTGAATAATCCTGATCTGTCATGACCGGATGGTTTGCCAGCTGCCTGAGTCTCATCAGTCCCTGGAGCACTATGATGGCGGATTTCTCGATGCCGACTGATTCAATGTTCTCAAGGATTGAGTTTCTGACAGCCGACTTCTCACGCTCGTAAACTGCAGCCTGCTCATCAGACATGTCACAGTGGATCACCTGCTCCGTAACAGGTGGCAGTTCACTGACCACCATCTCCTTGGTGCGTCTCATGATGAAAGGCTGTATTATCTTCCGCAGTCTGTTTTCTTTTTCCTCCTCGTTGTTCTTTTCTATCGGGCGTGCAAACTCCCTCCTGAAGAAGGAAAGTGATCCGAGCAGGCCTGGGTTGACGAAGTTGAGCTGTGTCCAGAGATCGGTGAGAGAGTTCTCCACGGGTGTTCCGGTAAGGACAATCCTGTGGTTGGCCCTCAGGCGCATGACTGCCCGGTAGAGGTGCGAGGATGGGTTCTTGATGTGCTGGCTTTCGTCAAGCACAACATAAAAGAAGTTAAGCTGTGTGAATATCTCAATATCCTGCCTGACTGTATGATAACTTGAAATAATAATGTCATATCCCGTGAAATGGGAAGCTGACCTGTGCCTTGCCACCCCGTAATGAATAAGGGTTCTCATGGAGGGGCAGAACCGTTTGATCTCGTTATGCCAGTTGTGACAGAGTGAAGCCGGCACTATTATGAGTGATGTGGCAGGTGGGGCAGCTTTGCCAAAGAGGCTCAGCTGTCTTCCAGGCGTCTCTTCGCCGTCACCTGCATGCACCGCAGTGGATCCTCCCTGTGCCAGCATCTGCTCCCTGTTCCACAGCAGCAGAGCAAGGGTCTGCAATGTCTTTCCCAGACCCATGTCATCAGCCAGGCATCCGCCGAGATTATTTGACTGCAGGAAATGCAGCCAGCTCATTCCTTCCAGCTGGTATGGACGAAGTTCTGCGCGAAGGTCCCCGGGTGGTGACAGCAGGCGGAGCTGTTCAGGCATTACAAGTTGTTCAAGCCTGGCGCAGGTATCACATTCATCGCCAGAAACAACCTCGCTCAGGATCCCGAAGTGTTGCTTATGGAGCAGCAGGTTTTCGTCGTTCTCCTTGCCCATTTCGAACAGGCCCCGGTAGCGGGCGAACCACTCTTCGGGGAGCAGGGCAACAGTACCGTCGGGCAGAACATAATCACGCCTGCCTTCAAGGATATTACGCCTGAACCTTGTAAATGGTATTGTGAACTGGCCAATAATCACGACAGCCTTCAGGTCGAACCAGTCGTTTATCACCTGGTGACTTATTTTTATCTCCACCGGTTCAAGCGAATATGGCCGGTCAAGGCTTCCCGTGCGTACGATGAGCCCGGCCTGCTCAAGTCTCTTTCTGCTGAATGAAACAGTTTCTATCAGGTCAAAGAGAGCGTCTTCATCATCTTCCCGTGACCCGGGAGCTATAAAGTTTATGCCGTCTTCGGTGAAGAGGCCTGCCTCATCGAGAGCCTCGAGGCAGCTCTTCTCCCATGCAGGGTCACGTTCCTTCCTCAGAAAGCTGAAGCTGCCGTTCTCATTTCTGAATTCCGTGAAGTGCGCCGTTTCATCAGGGTGATAGATCTCTTTTTTGTCATAGCGAAACCTGAGGATGGCTGAAGGCATACCTGTGACTGTACGCTCAACCGTCAGGAAGGCACTCTTTGCTGCATCGGCGTGTTCCATTGAGAATCCTGTGCCGGTAACCCTGTGGCTGTTGACCACCTGAAGCACGAAGGTTGAAAAATACTTTTCTGCAGTTGCCTCCGGGATTGTGATTTTCTCCCTTGTCAGGAAGGGCTTTATCTTTGAGCCTTCGATATCTTCAATGAAGTGTATGTTGTACCCGGCCCTGATTACGCATGGTTTGTTTGAGAGTACCTCTACCTGGACTCCACGCAGTTGGACAGGACGTCCGGCAGACTCAATTATCAGGCTGTAGCTGGTTGACTCCCGGGTGCGGTCGAACCTGAATACCGGTCTGGCTTCAGCGGGAATAACGGTAAGCCTGTCCTCCGGGTGGAGGGAGGTGATCTTCGTCTTCTGCAGGAACACAGGCACCTCTTCATTCAGCGCTATCTTCAGACATTGGCATATCCTCGATTCGATATAAGGTTTGATAAGCTCCTCGAAAACCCTGTCGGTGACATTTTCGGTGAATTCCTTTACGCTGCGGTGCTTCGAGAAGAGCTTGTAAAGATTGCGGTCAGAGTATTCATTAACAAGCCTGACGGCCTCCCGCTCCTCGTTGTCAAGACCTGCAAGGGTGGCGCTGTTAGGGAAAGGGGAGAGAGCTTCGCCGATTGAGTAATAGTCACGGCCCGGCATCTTCTCAAGCATGTAGGGCATGCATACTGAACCCCATGTCCGGTGATGAGTCAGGATAAGTGCAAAGAGTCTTTCTCTCTCTTTGGGGAAGGGGGGCTGCATGGTCGGATAAAATAAACCTGCAATTTTGAAATTCCCCGGGTAAAATCAAAGCGCCTGAAGCAAATAATTATTCATTAAAGGATTATTTATATCTTTCCATGCTTGAATAAAACCGGAGAATGCGATGAAAAGGGCACTTATAATCAGTTTCTTGTTGTGTATCACTCTTCTGGCGGCGTCGCAGGAGACACCGCTCAATTCGGGCTGGAAGGCCAAAAGGGTGTCCGAGGTGAGTCTTGACGGATTTCAGCTGACGGCTGAGGAACCTGATCTTACAGGATGGATGAATGCCACCGTTCCCGGGACCGTGCTCACAACCATGGTTAAAAACGGACTGTTCCCTGATCCATGGTATGGATTGAATAACAATGAGATACCTGATGTGTATGAAGCTGGCAGGGATTATTACACTTTCTGGTATTTCACAAGGTTCTCATCCGAAAGCCTGGATTCAACAAGGCAGGCATGGCTTAACTTCAGGGGGATTAATTACCGTGCAGAAATATATCTTAACGGTAAACTGATAAGTGACGGCGCACATGAGGGCATGTTCCTCCGGAAGAAAATCAATGTCACCTCAATCCTGAACAGTAAAGGGCCAAACAGGCTTGCAGTAAAGGTAGAGCCTCCGCTGAATCCGGGCAACCCCAACGGAGGCCAGGGTGGCGATGGTACAATAGGACGTGATGTCACAATGCAGTTCACGGCAGGCTGGGACTGGATTGCCCCTGTCAGGGACAGAAACACCGGGATCTGGGATGCTGTAACGATTGAAGTGACCGGTGACATAGACCTCAGGAACGGCTTTGCACGGACCAGGGTGCCGGGAGACCGTTTGCCCGGAGAACTGCAGGATCCGGCATTCGTAACCTTCTCAGCTGAGTTGGTAAATCCCACCGACAGGTTAGTGGAGGGAGAGATTGCCGTAGCTTACATGGGCGCTACTGACAAGAAAAAGCTTAAGTTATTGCCTCATTCAACGGTTACATTCACCTTCCCCGAGAAGAAACAGACTGATCCCAGGATATGGTGGCCCAACGGCATTGGACAACCTGCAATTTATCCGGCGGTGATAACCTTCCATGACAAGAAGGGTAACACGCTCGACCGGGAGGATTTGTCGTTCGGGTTCCGCGAGGTTGGAAGCTACTTTGATGATTCAACAGGGGCCCGCATCTTCAAAATCAACGGGCAGAAGCTATTCATCAGGGGCGCCAACTGGATCGCTTCCGACGGGATGCTCCGGCTCAGCCAGGAGAGGTACGAGGCTGAGGTGAAGATGCATGCCGAGATGAACATGAACATGATCAGGGTATGGGGCGGATCAATTACCGAGAGGCCGGAGTTCTATGATGCCTGTGACAGGAACGGTATCCTTGTCTGGCAGGACCTGTGGATTACCGGTGACTGCAATGGCAGATGGCTTGATACGCTCAGGAAGGCTGACAGTCAGGAGGTGAGGCGACTCTATCCGGATGACGATTCTCTTTTCCTCCGGTCCGTGGAAGACCAGGTCAAGATGCTCCGGAACCATCCATCGCTTTTTCTCATCTGCGGGGGAAATGAGTTCCCGCCACCACCGGAACTTGACACGCTGATACGCAAGAAGCTCGAGGAGATTGACGGCACCAGGATCTACCTGGATGAGTCCACCTCCTCCTATCTGCTGCGCAATACAATCGGCGGTACTGCCGACGGACCGTACAATATAAGGGAGCCGCTCTGGTTCTTCACCGAGAAATGGCATCCCTTCAATCCTGAGATCGGGTCGGTGGGTCTGCCAAACATCGAGGGACTGAAGAAGATGATGGATGAGAAGGATCTTGTGGTTCCTGCTGGCAAAGAGGTGAACGAAGTATGGAGATATCATAAATACATGGGTTACGGCGGGATGATTGAACAACTTGGAGAACCCGGAGACCTTGCTGATTTCGTGCAAAAAGCCCAGCTGCTGAATTACGAGCAATACCGGGCCCTCGTCGAAGGATATACATCACACATGTGGGACTGGTACACCGGGTTCCTGATCTGGAAGAGTCAGAATCCCTGGCCCGCGCTGAAGGGACAGTTTTACGACTGGTATCTCGATCAGAATGCAGGGTTCTACGGTTTCAAACACGGGGCTGCACCTGTTCATATGATGTTCAATCCCGCTGACTCCTCGGTTTATGTGATCAATTCAACTCCCAGGGAGCGTAAGGGCCTCAGGCTGGAAGCCAGGCTGACTGACGAGTCCGGTAAGGAGATATGGAAACAGGCCAGTGAGACAGCAGTTGAAGGCAACAGCATCACACGTCTTTGGGATCTGGATTTGCGTAACGGGCCTGCTGTTGTTCAGTTCCTGAATATGCGCATCACCTATGTGTCAACCGGGCTTCCTCTGGATAATAATACATACTGGTTCCCCCAGGATGGTGAGAGGAAGAACCTGACCGGGCTGACCGAAGCAAGGGTAGTGGGACAGATGATGAAAAGCAGCAAGGGGATATTTAATGTTGATCTCGCCAACAGCGGCAACGTGGCTGCCTTCTTTGTACGGATTAAAGTATTGCGCGCCTCCGACGGTGAGATGGTTACCCCTGTTTTTACTGACGATAATTATATTGTTTTGCTGCCCGGAGAGAAGAAGAGCATCCGCGTGGATGTTACGGGTCTTAAGGAAGCAGACCGCAACACACCCCTGGTGCTGCACCTGGAGGGATTCAACCTGCAGCCGGTGATGATAAGGCTGTAAAAGTCTGAAAGTCCGAAAGTCTGAAAGTCTGAAAGTCTGACCGCCTTTGGTTGTTGTCATGCGGTCTTGCGGTCCCTGATTGCCAGCTGAGGACTATCCGACTCTGCTTATTTCTTCAAGCCTGGAATGATTGAGGATGATTATACTCTTTTCTGACAGCCTGATCAGGCCGTCTTTTTCGAAGCTCTTCAGAACCTTGACTGCCCCCTCGGTTGAAATACCGGCAAAGTCAGCCAGCTCACGCCTCGAGAGATGCCTGAAGAGATCTTCCCCGCCGAAATTCTCCGGGGCAAGGCTCAGCAGCACAGTCGCCATGCGCCCGTTGGTCTGCTGATGCAATACATGGTCAAGGGAGGTGTAAAGCCTGGAGTTGTGCTCGCAGTAGCGACCAATTATGCTGAAGGCAAAAGCTCCGTTATTCTTTACCAGTGCGGCAATTGCCTCTTTTTCTATCAGGAATCCCGTCGTCTCCGTTACTGCCACAACCGAGTAGCTGAAGGTGTTGCGGTTGAAGACAGCTGAGAGGCCGACCATCTCGCCCGGACGAATGATCCGCAGATTGTAGTCGCGTCCGTTACTGCACTCAATGTACTGCCTTGAGTATCCGCTGAAGATAAAAATTACGTAAGATGCAAATGCACCCTGCTTGGTCAGGTTTTCACCGCGGCGGAAAACTACCTGCACACGGCTGTTGCGGACCAGGTCCGTTTCCTCGGGGGTAAGCGCAGAGAAACAGGGCAGGGTGATGTCGCAAACAAATTCATTGGCGGTATTGCTGATTGTCTTCATCTCGTTCAGGTGAAAGGCAAATTTAAGAATTAACGGGCATTATTGTCTAAACATGTTAATACATTGACAATAAGTAGTTTAATAGAGTCAGGTTGGCGTATGTCAACTTTTTGATTGTCGCATTTCAACTTCAGGTATGATGTGCAGGGCAGCTTTTTACTCCGATGCAGGGGACAGAGGATGTACCTTTGCATCAAATTTAACGAACTTATGAAACACAGGATAGAATCTGCCTGGCAAGGCAAAATGAAATTTGATACTGAGGTCAACGGACATCACTTCTTCATGGATCAGACCGGTGAGAACGGTGACAACAGCGGACCGCGCCCTAAACCTCTCATGCTTGCTGCACTGGCAGGATGCACAGGTATGGATGTGATATCGATTCTGAAAAAGATGAAGCAGGATGTTGAGCACTTCAATGTTGTAGTGGAAGGTGACACTGAGGATGAATATCCCAATGCCTATATCAGGATGCACATCATTTATGAGTTTAGGGGCCGGGATCTTGAGATGGAGAAGATAGAGAAGGCGATCAGTCTCTCGATGGAGCGTTACTGCGGTGTGTCGGCCGTCTACCGCAAGGCGGGGATAGAGATGACGCACGAGGTCAGAATAGTCTGAGAGTCTTAGAGTCTGAGAGTCTGAGGGTCTGAGGGTCTAAGGGTCTGAGAGTCTGAGGGTCTTGCGGTCTTGCGGTCTTGCGGTCTTGCGGTCTTGCGGTCTTGCGGCCCTGCATTAAGGAGTTAGTAAACAATAAAAAAGTAAGAATATGCTTTACACAAATTTGAATCATGTAGAGACTGCTGCGCAGCTCGAAAAGGTTATCAGTGAGAATGAGAACGTAATGGTCTGCTGCGGCAGGATGGGCCCGATGTGTATCCCGGTTTATGGAATCATGGAGGAGCTGGAGCCGGTCTACAGTCATGTGAAATTCTACGACATGGAGTTTGACAATCCCGAGGCTCAGGTGATCCGCAATGCACCATTGACCCGCGGTTTCATGGGACTGCCCTACACCGTCTACTATAAGAACGGCAAGATGGTAAAGGCAACATCGAGCATTCAGACTATGCCGCAGGTGAAGGCAATCCTTGACAGCGAGTTTGGTCAGTCCAAATCATAAGCAATGGACAACAGCAGCCATTACAATGTGATCATTCTGGGTGGCGGTCCGGCCGGCCTGACGGCAGCGATTTATCTCTCGCGGGCCAGGTTGAGGACATTGCTCCTCACCGAAGGCACTCCCGGGGGCCAGATGACACTGACCCACGAGATTGCCAACTACCCGGGCATTGAGAAGATCAACGGTTACATGCTGGGCTCAGTGATGAAGAAACAGGCAACTGCTTTCGGTGCCGTGGTTAAGGGCAATAGTGAGATCAGCTCCTTTAACCTTGAAGGCACGGTCAAAAGTGTCACTGCCGGAGACGGGCATACATACACCTCCGATGCAATCATACTGGCTACAGGCGGCCGGTCGCGCACCCTGGGTGTAACCGGGGAGGATACATTCAGAGGCAGGGGAATATCCTACTGTGCCACCTGCGATGGAGATTTCTTCACAGGCAAGGAGATAGTTGTCGTGGGCGGAGGCAACTCGGCGCTCGAGGAGGCTGTCTCACTAACGAAATACGCCACGAAAGTGACTGTTGTTCACCAGTTCGATCACTTCCAGGCATTTCAGTATGCTGTGGATGAGGCAAAGGCCAACCCGAAAATCAGCTTCTTGATGTCATCGACAATCGCTTCGTTCTACGGAGATGAAAAGCTGGAAGGCGTTAAGATCAGGAATCTCATCACTGGCGAAGAGACAGATTTCAAAACTGATGGCG
>Ga0209800_10004015_pt1 | contig 11177 bp, 7 predicted proteins | sample Higcelweek8metaG_FD_187174 | JGI IMG/M metagenome (GOLD analysis project Ga0209800, IMG submission 187174) | Freshwater pond sediment microbial communities from the University of Edinburgh, under environmental carbon perturbations - High... | ecosystem: Environmental > Aquatic > Freshwater >... | reverse complement strand
TCCGGTAATAATTCAGGTACTTTTGCGTGGTCGTGTTTTGGACCAATTCGCTCATACTGCTCCAGGAAAAGACGGATGTATCGGGGAGGTTGCAGGAAATAATTCCGATTGGAACATTCAATTCCGTTGCCAGTTTCTGCGAGATTAAATAGCCGACGGCGGAAAATGTCATCGCGGATTCAAAAGCGCATGCGCGCCATTGTGGTTTCCCGGCGGAAAAAAATAAAGGAAATTCCAATCCGGCATTGGCATACGGTCTTTTCGGCACTTCAAAAAAACGAATATAGGGATTCTCCTTGACGCGGGTTTCAAATGTATTTCGCAGCGGATAGGCCATGTTTCCCTGGCCGCAGGCAATGAAAACATCCCCAACCAGACAATCTTTGATTGTCACGGTCTGCCATCCGGAAACCACTTCAAAATCAAAGGGTTCTTTGGTATAGGGCATCTCCGGCAGTTCGAAACAAAATTCGGTTTCACTGGTTTTAAACTTGTGAACCTGTCCGGCAATCCGGACGCGAATTTCTTTCTTTTTCAGGCATGTTCCAAACAGATAGACCGGTTTTCCGGCCTGAAAAATCATATCGGCGCAAAAGATCGGCGCGAGAGTAAAATTGGGCTTCAAGGGTGTTCCTCCGTGGGGGCAAATATGCTATTACGATTATATCATCTCGGACGCCGTTTGTAAAAACGATTTTGCAAAAAAAAGTATGATGAATTCTCCTTCATATAAATGATTTTAATCAGCCAAAAATCGCTCCGGATGGAATTTCTCCGGAGCGAATGTTTTGGTGCTTATTCAAAGGTTTTCATTTTGTATTTATTGCCATTTTTTACAAGGTAATTATCAATCGCAAAATCCTTCGTATCTTTGATGGTGGCACGAATATCACGAGTGGTAAACCCGAGTTCTTTTTGCGCTTTTTCATTCGAGAAATGACAGTTCGAGTTCAAAACCCGAACGGAATAGTGAGTGAACAGCGCTTTTCTCCTAACCACTTTGTAATACGCTTCTGCCAGGTAACTCATTGCCAGAATAAACCAGAAAGCGATTTTGGTCTTGATCGGCTTTTTCCCAGAGATCAGAGAGATTTCATCGAGCAGTTCCTTGACCGTTATCTCATATCCGGATAGGATGTAGCATTCTCCGGTCCGACCACGTTCCGCCGCCAGGTGAATGCCGTGCGCCACGTCTCTAACATCGACAAAATTATATCCGCCTTTGAGATAGGCGTTGAGACGACCGCACAATACATCCAAAAAGATCTGACTGACATTGGAGAGTTTATAATCGGCTGGTCCGATGACCCCGGACGGATGAACGACGACGACTTCCAGATCGGAGCCTCTTTGATCGAGAACCAGCTGGGTGGCGATTGCTTTCGATTTTCCGTACAGTCCTTTGACCTTGGCCGGATCGAAATGATCGATTTCCGTCATCACTTCGGTTTTTGGCAGTTCCGGAATGGCATGAACGCTCGAAGTGTAGATCAAACGCCGCACGTGAGCGCGGTGACAGGCTTCAATGACGTTTTTTGTTCCTTCCACATTGACTTTAAAGATCACTTTCTTGCGGCCGGTGCCGATTTCCACAATGCCCGCCAGATGGAAGACAACTTCGATGTCTGTGAATGCATTCGTCAAAAAGGAGACATCCAAAATGTTTCCCGTCAGGATTTCCGCATAGGGCTCGATCATTCGGTAATCGTCATTTGGCAGTACGATGGCTTTTACCTGATGACCGGATTCATAAAGTTCGCGAACCAATACATTTCCGATATGGCCAGTAGCGCCGGTAACGATGCACTTCATTTTACTCACATCCTTTGTTCTATAACCTCATTATATACTACGTTTTTCAAAAAGTAAACACATGTTTACTAATAAGATTTGATACGGATGCGCCATTTATTAATGGTTACTGATTCATTTTTTTAAACAAAAAGACCTTCGTCGGAAAAAACGATGGTCTTTTGATTTGGTTTGCGGTACTGTTTGTGATTCCTGAATCCGATTAATTAGTGACAAGCCAGCCGGTAGACGGCTTTGGCTTCTTCCTTTGTCAATCCGGCATAACCGGGGAAATTGGTTCCTTTTCCGGTAAAGAGTTTCTCCACCAGCAAATCGATGTCTTCTTCTTTTGCGCCAATTGCCTGAAAGGAGGTGGGCATCTGAATTTCTTCAAAGAAAGCTTTCATCGCCGCAATGCCGGAAAGCGCAACAGTGCGCGGGTTGGTCGCATCATCTGGAATGTGCCAGACATTGAGGGCCAGTCGGCGGAACAAATTAACATCCCGGTCCAGAACATAGGTCATATAGGCAGGAAACATCACAGCCAGACCGGCGCCGTGTGTGACATCGTACAAACCAGAAAGTTCATGTTCCATATTGTGCGTGGTCCAGTCTTCGCTTCTGCCTACGCCCAGTTGCCCGTTGTGCGCGATTGTTCCCGCCCAGCAAAGGGTGGCACGCGCTTCGTAATCAAATGGATTCTTCATAACAACGCGGGCGGCGTCGATGATCGCCAAAAGCGTGCCCTCGCAGAGCCGGTTGGTCAGTTCGACGTTTTGCGCCTTGGTAATGTAGCGTTCAAAGATGTGCGACATCATGTCGACAATGCCAGCTGCGGTCTGTTTCAAAGGTAAAGTATAGGTCAGTTCTGGATTGATGATCGAGAAGGTCGGACGAACAAAGACGTTTCCGGCGCCCCGTTTCAACATGCCGTTTTCATGCGTGATGATGGTACGATGGGATCCTTCGGACCCCGAAGCCGGAATCGTGAGAATGACTCCGATTTTGAGCGCTCGCTCAATTTGGGCTTTTCCGGTAAAGAAATCCCAGAAATCACCGTCATACAATGCCCCGGCCGCAATCGCTTTGGCCGAATCGATCACGGAACCGCCGCCGACCGCCAGCAGTAAATCGACCTTTTCCTTCTTGCAAATATCGATCCCTTCATAAACCAGTCCGCTGCGCGGATTCGGTTGCACACCGCCTTGAAGCAGATAAGGAATGCCTTCCTGTTCCAGAATCTTTTGCACTTTTGGTAACAATCCCGATTGCATCACGGATCCGCCGCCATACTGAATCAGCACTTTGTGCGCCCCGTATTTCTTGAGAAGAATACCGACTTGTTCCTCGGTTGCTTTTCCGAAAACGAACTCGGTCGGGCTGTGAAACGTAAAATTATTCATCATAAATCCCCCCTGATTGTGAATCTATTATATCACATCCGAAGGATGGTTTCCAGTTTTGTGAGAGCTTCGCTTTTTTCCCAGCGGGTGTTCATGCGACAAATCCTTTATCTCTTCTTGTTTTTGTGCTATACTATTCTCAAGAAAAAAGAGTAGAAATTACAGCTGTGCGGAGGAAAACATGAAGGATTTAGCGTGGGTTAAAAACACCAAGATCGCTCACCGCGGTCTTCATACCGGAAGCGGCGTCGTTCCGGAAAACTCAAAAAAAGCTTTTCAACTGGCGATTGAAAAAGGCTATGGCATCGAATGTGACATCAATCTGTTACAAGACGGAACCTGCATCGTATTTCATGATAAAAACCTGAAACGGATGTGTGGTGACGAACGGTATTTGAAAGATCTCACCGTTGAAGATATGAAAAAAGTGCGACTTCTCGGCAGTGAGGAAGTGCCGATGACTTTGCCGGAATTCCTGGCGTTTGTTAACGGGAGAGTACCGCTCTTAATCGAACTCAAGCCTTTTGGACCGTATAAGCCGCTTTGCGAGCAGTTCTGGGAAGTGATGAAAGACTATAAAGGGGTTTGGGGCATGCACTCCTTCCATCCCTTTGCGGTCAACTGGTTCCGTAAAAATCATCCTGAAGTGATCCGCGGTCAGATCAGCGAGTATTTCTTGGATGACGACAAGATGAATAAATTCCTGCGCTTCTGCATGAAACATCTATTATTCAATATTCTTACCAGACCGGATTTTGTCAATTACGGCATCCACAATATGCCCAATCGCTATGTGGATCGCGCACAGCGGCACGGGATCGTTGTGATCGGTTATGCCGCTCGCAATCAGGAACAGTACGATATGTGTAAAAACCGCTATTCCAATTCGGTCTTCGAACTATTTGAACCGGCAAAATAAATAATAATGAAAAGACTTGAACAGGATCCTGATGAAGGACGCGTTCAAGTCTTTTCTATTATGTGGCTTAATATGCCATTCATTAAAAATCGTCTTTCAATAAAAAATCAATCACGTTTTGGTGCATAATACCATCTAGTGACATATCAAGGCGGTCCATGGATACGACATATTTTGGAAATTGATCCTCAATTTTTAGTAATGATCTGAATTCTCTTTCTATCGTTTTTTCTCCAGAAAGCATATAACATACTTGAATGTAGATTTTTTTAGCTCCCTTTTCTGCGACAAAATCAATTTCGTAATTGGCTAAATTGCCGACATAGACTTTGTACCCCCTTCGCAAAAGCTCAAAATATACAATATTTTCAAGAATTTTCTCAATGTCTTTTTGGTTGTTAAAAAAAATTGATCTGAATCCTTGGTCATTAATATAGATTTTTTCGTTGGTGGTCAACAACTTTTTCCCAGTTAAATCATATCTTTGAGCGCCATAAACATAATAGGCATCTTTTGCATATCTTATGTAGTTGTAAAGTGTTTCCTTAGCAATCGATCTGCCTTCACTCTTGAAAAATGCCGTAATGTTCTCTGCACTGAATAGCGATGCCGTCGTGTTACTCAGATATAGCAAATATTTTTCCAGGGATGAAACATCTCTGATCTTGTATCTTTCCGCTATGTCTTTAACAACGATTGAATGGTATAAATCGGCAAGAAGCGTTTTCTTCTCGGTATCGCCCGAAAACATTTGCACTTGCGGAAACCCGCCAAAGGTAACATAATTTATAAAAATCTCATCCTTGGTTTTGTCCGGATAAAACGCACACAGTTCCTTAAAAGAAAATGGATACACTTCAAAAGATACATATCTGCCCGTCAAATAAGTGGCATACTCTCCTGACAGCATTTTAGAGTTCGAACCGGTGATGTATATATCAATATTCTGATAGGAATTCAACGAATTGATGATGGTTTCAAATTCATCAACCTCTTGTATCTCATCAATAAATACATAGGATTTCTTGTGATGAAGACGGCTAACGATATAATGATACAGATCATCTTTGTTTCTGAGTTGCTGATGTTCGTAATTATCCAAATTTATGTGGATGATTTGATCTGCATCGACACCATTTTCCATTAGTTCATCTTGAATTTGAATTAATAAAGTCGATTTTCCGCTTCTTCTGATGCCGGTAATCACCTTAACAAGACTTTTGTTATAAAAAGGGCGAATCTGTTTTAAATATTCTTCTCTGATAATCATGCGAGCCACCTCCTCGTAAGTACATAATAACATTTTTGTTCGCTATAGTCTACCTATTTTTATTTTTTAACATTTTTGTTCGTCACATTCTGATTGTGGCGGGTAAAAATCATACCAGTCCACTTTTCCATCTTGAATTTTTTGCATCTCTTTTGCCATTTTTTTCTTTTATATGAAGAAAAAAAGGCAGTAAAAATATTGAGTGATTAAACCCAATACTGTACTACCTTTTTTGTCTTTTTCATTTAGTCCGCATCGACATCGAAGTTTTCCAAAACGGAAGCCTTCTTCTCAATTTGGGCATCGCCGTGTTTGACAAAGAACATGGTGATGAAGGAAGCGGCGACGAACAAAGCCGCATACGGGAACAGAATCTTCCGGCTGGTGATATCCATTAAGAATCCAGATAGAATCGGAGTGAGAATCTGAGCGGCCATGGAGAATGTGTAATAGTATCCTGTGTATTTTCCCACATTCGATCCTTTGGAGAGTTCGACGACCATCGGGTAGGAGTTCACGTTGATGGTGGCCCAGCCTACGCCGGTAAATGCGAAGATGATGTACATCAGCATCGGAGTGGCGTCGGAAACGAAATTACTTAAGAAGTAAACGGATCCGAAGCAAATGGTCAACAGGGTGATACCGATCAGGATGGTTTTACGCCGTCCGATCTTGGAGGCGAGGATGCCGATGGGGACAAAGGCGATCAAGGCTGCGCCCTGCGCGATTAACAGCGGCAGCGAGAATTCCATGCCCAATACCTTCGGAGCGTAATCCGACACTTTGGTGGTAACGGCGTTATAACCGATAAACCACAAGAACACGGAAGCGAGGATGAGATACAAAGATCTTGCTTTGGCTTTCGGTAATTCCACCAGCGCTTCTTTCGGCGCTTTTTCGGTTTCTTCGACTTCGACAAGATCAAATTTGATATCTTCGGCGATCTTTTCGGCGACGAGTTTCGGTTCTTTGACCTGCCAGATGAAAATGCCAAGGAATACGATCATTAAGATTCCGACGACAATGAAGGCGGCGGAGTAATTGACATAGGAGAGATTGGACAACCCAAATACAGCGAGAATGACGATCGATAAAATACCGCCGAAGGTGCCCATCAGGTTGATGACGGCATTGGCTTTACTGCGAAGCGGTTTGATCGTGACGTCCGGCATCAAGGCAACAGCCGGGCTTCTGAAGGTGGCCATTGAGACTAATGCGACGAGCAGGATCAGGACAAAAATAATGAAAGTGGCAGGATTGGCAACGGTCAATTCCCATGCTTGGGTGGAAAGAGAAGCGTCATAAATCCCATCATACACTTCATCCGACCAGTAGGAATATTCGGCTTGCGTCAGTCCGCCATTGGCAAGGCCGTTTGTTACGGCTACGACCATCGGATCATAGGTTCTTTCGATCCAGCGGTCATAAGCCGCCTGGCTGATATCGTCATCGGCGAGCAGCAAGTCTTTTTCGGCTTTCAGGTCAATGATCTGTCCTTGCCATTTGGCCATTGAAATCAGCCATTCAGCATACCAGGTGCGGTTTTCCACTTCACTGATGACGCCATTTTCATCGTTATCAAATCCGGGGAGTACATTCTTACTGGAGACGATGGATAACTTCATGACGGCTTTTTCATGATTAAATTCGGCATACTCTTCCGTAATAACGGATTCTTCATTGATGCGAACGGTCTGATAGCTGTCCGCAAAGGATAATGCCACAAACGCAAAGGCCGCTAAAATGGTGCCCACAACGATATACGGGGTTCTGCGTCCGAACTTGTTTTTGGTTTTATCCGAGAGACTGCCGAACAGCGGCAGCATGAACAGGGCTAATACGTTGTCAAGCGCCATGACGACGCCGGACCAGGTCTGGTTCAAACCGAACTTATCGATCAGGATTTTGGTGACGATCGAATCATACGTCTGCCAGAACATGCTGATGAGAAAAAAAGCCATACCGACAAAAAATACTTTCTTGTAGTTCAGTTTCATATCATGTTCTCCTTATGAAATTTTTTAACCCGAATTGCTGGCATCGTTGTGCGATGCATTTGGTTTCATTATAGCACGATTTTAAACCGTAAGAAAGAATTTTTGACGGCGTCTTGGCGATTATTTCCGTAAAAAAAGAAATTAGTCCGGGAATACCAGACTAATTTCGGTTTTATAAAGGATTTGTTTTTTACCGCGGGTGAATACGGCCGGCGATAAAGCGGATTGCGAACTCATTGGCTTTGTTCGGGAAGAACAGCAAATCGGTTTTTTCTTCCATACCCGAACGGATCTGGAGCACCAGTTTCTTGTCTGTGGCGAAAACCACGGAAAGTCCGATGACCGCTAACAAAACGGCGGCGCCATAGAGATATATACCGTAAGTCGCAACGCTCGGAATGTATTGGAAAATCAAGCCGGAATAGGTCCCATACGCCAAAACGGCGGCGATGACAAAAGCGATGAACCCGATTACGCGTGCTAAAACGGAACGATTTTGAAATTCGTAATAATACTCGAAACGATGGATCGACTTCAAGTCGATCTCATTCATGACACGACGTTTTACACGGCGTCCTTTGACCAGTTCGGGACCAAACGTGTAGACAATCAACCGGCGATCGGTCAAGAGCATCGAGCAGACTTTGTTTTTGACTTTTAAGTTTTTAAATTCTTTTTGAATGACTTCGCCGCGGTCCAAGTTCACGTTGCGTGTAATTTTGTTTTTCACGGGTATCATCCCCTTCATGAGGCGCTATAAAAATCATTGTACATTATTTGTAAGGCATTTTCAACCTTACCCACAGAAAAATGCAATTTTCTGCGCGATATTTACCAAAAAACCTTACTTTTCTTTACGGCTGTGGAAAATCTTGGTGAACTCCGCAAACAGGAACGGGACAAAACCAAGCCCGGCCGCATACAGCAGTTCCGGAAGGGTCAGAGTCTCCAGCGAAAAGATGTTCGCAAGCGGTGGGATATAGACTAAAAGCAATACCAGAAGCAAAGATGCTAGCACTGCAATGTTGATCGATCGATTAGAGAAGGGGTTCATCTGGAATAGGAATTTCGATTCCGAACGAGCCGAGTAGGTGCGGATCAGTTCGCCGAACACAACGGTCACAAACACCATTGTTCTCGCCTGCGCAAGACCGGAACCGGAGATGAGAAGCCCGAGCGTGAAACTGAGCAGGGCGGCGAGAGCTAAACCAAGTCCCTGCACGACAATTTTGAACAATGTTTTTTTATTTAGAAGTTTCTCTTTCGAATTTCGCGGTTTCTGATCCATAATGCCTTTTTCCTTCGCTTCCATCCCGAGGGCAAAGGCAGGGAACGAGTCAGTCATCAGGTTGATCCAAAGCAGATGGATCGCCAAAAGCGGAACCGTACTGATGCTCGCATCCAATCCGCCGAGTTCACGGAACTTCCAGCCGAAGATCATGGCGAACAGGATGATGAAGATTTCTCCGATATTGCAGGAAACGAGATAAATGGTAAACTTGCGGATGTTGCTATAGATGACTCTTCCTTCTTCGACGGCCGAAACAATCGAGGTGAAATTATCATCCGTTAAAATCATATTGGCGGCTTCTTTGGATACTTCTGTGCCGGTGATGCCCATGGCCACGCCGATATCGGCTTGTTTCAAGGCGGGTGAGTCGTTGACGCCGTCACCGGTCATCGCCACGATTTCGCCATGTTTCTGCAGGATGTCCACGATCCGGATTTTGTCTTTCGGCGTACTGCGGGCGAACACGTCGCAGTGCAGAATCGCTTCTTCGTATTCCGCATCTGTCATTTTTTCCGTATCTTCTCCGGATAATGCCAGGTGTCCCGGTTCTAAAATGCCCAGTTCCGAAGCGATCGCTTTCGCGGTCGTGAGATGATCACCCGTGATCATCATGACGCGAATGCCGGCCTTATGGCACTGTTTGATTGCATCGGCCGCTTCTTCTCTGGGCGGGTCGATCATCGCGGTCAAACCGACAAAAATGAGGTTTTCTTCCAGATTCTTAGTCAACGGTTCATTGGTCTTTTGATAGGCGTACCCCAGCACCCGGAAGGCCTGTTTGGAATACTGTTCGTTTTGCGCCAGAATCATTTTCTTGTCACTGGCGGTGATGGGACGGACTTTTCCGTCGATGGAAACAAAGCCGCATTTTTTAATTAATTGATCGCAGGCGCCTTTGGTCAGCACCACGTTTTCGTTGTCGATAAGGTTCACCGAAGTCATCATTTTGCGGTCGGAATCAAACGGATATTCGTTCAATTGGGGGTAAAGTTCTTTTGCATTTTCGTAATCCAGCCCGCCTTTGATCGCCAGGACTAAAAGGGCGCCTTCGGTCGGATCGCCGATCACCCGGTTGCCTTCTGCACCTGTTTCTAGTTTGGAATCATTGCAAAGCAGGCAGGCTTTCAGCAGCATGTCCAGGTTGTGATTCGGCGAGACGGCTTCTTCGTTTTCGGTGATGGATCCTTCCAGATCATAGCCGGTGCCGGTGACCTGATACTCTTTTTGCAGATCGAAAACTTTTTTGACCGTCATTTTATTTTGGGTCAAGGTTCCGGTTTTATCCGAACAGATAACAGTCGCCTGACCTAAAGTTTCGACCGTAGAAAGATTCTTGATGATCGCATGGCGTTTGACCATCCGCTGCATGCCCATGGCTAAAACCACCGTGATGACGGCGGTGAGTCCTTCCGGAATCGCCGCGACGGCCAAAGCAATGGAGGTTAAGAAGATTTCAAAAACATCTGTTCCCTGAAGAACGCCGAGAACAAAAACAAAGACGGATACGATGATGCAGAGGATTCCGAGCACTCTTGCGAATTCGTCGATCGTTTTCTGCAGGGGTGTTTTTCCCTCTTCGACCGCATCGAGCAAGGTCGCAATTTTACCAATTTCCGTTTGCATGCCGATTTCCGCCACGATGCCGACGGCTTTTCCGTAGGTGACAAGCGTCGACATGAAGGACATGTTCTGCCGTTCCGCGAGCGGTTTGGAGTCTTTATACGTCAGTTTGGCGTTCTTTTCCACCGGTTGCGATTCGCCGGTCAAAGCGGATTCGTCCGCCTGGAAGTTTGTGCTTTCCAAAAGCCGGACGTCTGCGGGGACAAAATCACCGGTTTCGAGAAAAACCAGATCGCCGCGCACCAGTTCGGAGGAAGCGACCTCGATCGTTTTTCCGTTCCGGAGCACTTTGGCGTGCGGAGAACTCATTTTCTTCAGGGCAGCCAGGGCATTGGAGGCTTTTTGTTCCTGCGAGACGCCCAGGATTGCATTCAGAATCACGATCGTGAGAATGATGATTCCGTCCAGCAGGCCGTCATCCGTTAAAATGCCCGTGACAATCGAGATACCCGCCGCCACCAGAAGAATGATGACTAAAAAGTCTTTGAACTGATCCAGAAACATCATAAAAAATGACTTCCGCTTTTTCTCCGCCAGTTCGTTCTTTCCGTCGCGCAGCTGTTTCGCGGCGACCTGTTCCGAAGTCAACCCCGTCTTGCGGTTGGACTCCGTTTTTTCGACGATCTCTTCGTGCGTCAATTGATAAATTTCCATGGTTTTTCCCCTTTTCCGTGCAGAATCTTTAAAAAAAAGACTTATGCACTGTACATCGTGCATAAGTCTTGCTGTTTGAAATTAATCCAGACCTTACGGCCATGTTTGTTGAATTAATCCCGCGTAGGCGTCAGCTACTCCCCTATGTCGTGAATATCATACTAAAACGAGGGGTAAAAGTCAATCCAATTTCTGTGGTTTTCGTGTGAAACTGACTTCGATTTGCCCGCGT
>Ga0209800_10004013_pt1 | contig 11182 bp, 8 predicted proteins | sample Higcelweek8metaG_FD_187174 | JGI IMG/M metagenome (GOLD analysis project Ga0209800, IMG submission 187174) | Freshwater pond sediment microbial communities from the University of Edinburgh, under environmental carbon perturbations - High... | ecosystem: Environmental > Aquatic > Freshwater >... | reverse complement strand
CGTGGACATCCCCACCCGCCAGTCCTTCATCGTGGACCTTGTGGGCAAGCAGGACCTGCACAACGCCATCGCGCTGAACTCCTCCATGTTCAACTCCGCGCGCATCCTCGGCCCCTCGGTGGCGGGAATCATGCTGGCGGCGGTGGGCGAGGCCTGGTGCTTCAGCCTGAACGCCCTGAGCTTTCTGGCCGTCATCGCCTGCCTGCTGCGCATGGGCACGCCCCGCCGGCCCGCGTCGGCGAGCCACCCATCGATGCGGGCCCATCTGCGCGAGGGCTTCGCCTATGCCTGGCGGACCAGGGAGGTGCGCGCCATTCTGCAACTGCTGGCCGTGGCCAGCGTCATCGGCATGTCGTACGTGGTGCTCATGCCGGTCTTTGCCGACGAGATCCTGCATCGCGGCGCGAGCGGCCTGGGCCTGCTTATGGCGGCCACGGGCTGCGGCAGCCTCGCCGGGGCGCTGCTTTTGGCCATGCGCCGGGAGAGCCGGGGCATCGGGCGCTACGCCTATTTCGGCATGCTCGGCTTCGGGGCCAGCCTGGCGCTGTTCGGGCTCTCGTCCAGCTTCTGGCTGTCCTTCCTGCTGCTGCTGCCGGTGGGCTTCTGCATGATCGTGAGCATGGCCGCCGCCAACACCATTTTGCAGACCCTGTGCCCGGACGAGCTGCGCGGCCGGGTCATGGCCCTGTACTCCATGATGTTCATGGGCATGGCCCCTTTCGGAGCGCTCTTGTCCGGCACCCTGGCCCACATGATCGGCGCCCAGGCCACGGTGACGGCCGGGGGCCTGGCCTGTGTGCTGGTGCTCGGCCTGTCGGGCCGCAGGCTGCTCGCGCTGTGAGCACGCTCTGAGCAGGGGCCGGGGCAGGGCGGCTGATCTCCTCCGGCCTGGACCGCGTGGTGGGCAGTGCCAGAACTGTCCCCGCCCTTGACCTCTTGCCCCGTTTTTTTTAGCGTGTCTGACTTTGTGAGACCCTGGCGTGACCCTCTTCGGCCTGCCGGTTCTCACCCCCCCCACAATCGCACAAGGGAGAACACGGACATGGTTCAGAAAGCCGAAAAGATCTGGATGGATGGCAAGCTGGTGCCCTGGGAGGAGGCCAACGTGCACATCCTCACGCATACGCTCCACTACGGCTGCGGCGTCTTCGAGGGCATCCGCGCCTACGAGTGCACCGACGGACGCAGCGCGGTCTACCGCCTGGTCGAGCACATGCAGCGCCTGCTCGACTCCGCGCACATCCTGGGCATGAAGATCCCCTACAGCCGCGAGGAATTGGTCAAGGCCTGCATCGACACCCTCAAGGTGAACAAGATGAAGGCCGGGTACATCCGCCCGCTGGTGTTCATCGGCGACGGCGTCATGGGCGTGCACCCCGGCACCAACCCCATCCGCGTGGCCATCGCCACCTGGCCCTGGGGCGCGTACCTGGGCGACGACGCCCTGACCAAGGGCATCTCCGTCAAGACCAGCACCTTCCACCGCCACCACGTCAACGTCATGATGACCAAGGCCAAGGCCTGCGGCAACTATGTGAACTCCGTGCTGGCCAAGACCGAGGCCGTGGCCGACGGGTTCCACGAGGCCCTCATGCTCGACACCCAGGGCTACGTGTCCGAGGCCACCGGCGAGAACATCTTCATCGTCAAGCACGAGGTCATCAAGACCACGCCGCTGACCTCGGTGCTGCCCGGCATCACCCGCGACAGCATCATGGTCCTGGCGCGCGACCTGGGCTACGAGGTCGTGGAGCAGCTCTTCACCCGCGACGAACTCTACGTCGCCGACGAGGCCTTCTTCACCGGCACCGCCGCCGAGATCACGCCCATCCGCGAGGTCGACCGCCGCGCCATCGGCGCGGGCAAGGCCGGCCCCCTCTCGCTTTTGCTGCAGAAGGAATACTTCCGCATCGTCAAGGGCGAGAACCCGGACTACTCCCACTGGCTTTACGAGTACTCGATCTAGCGGCCTTTCGCGTCCGGAGGGGGCTTTCCCGCTCCCTCCGGACGTGTTCCCACCCAAACCACGCGCCAGCGCCCCGGAGTCCCCCCATGGCCAGCCTCACCGCAAAATACAGGCCCCGCCGCTTCGCCGAAGTGGCCGGGCAGGACGCGGTCAAGGCCATCCTCTCGCGCGCCTCGGCCACGGGCAAGATCGCCCCGGCCTACATGTTCAGCGGCACGCGCGGCGTGGGCAAGACCACCATCGCCCGCATCTTCGCCAAGGCGCTCAATTGCGAGAAGGCCCCCACGGCCGAGCCCTGCAACGAGTGCGCGATGTGCCGTCAGGCCCTGGCTGGCACGGCCGTGGACATCATCGAGATCGACGCGGCCTCCCACGGCGGGGTGGGCGATGTCCGCGCGCTCAAGGAGGACGTGGGCTACGCGCCGCTGGAGGGCCGCTTCAAGGTCTTCATCATCGACGAGGCGCACATGCTCTCCACCGCGGCCTTCAACGCGCTGCTCAAGACGCTGGAAGAGCCGCCCGGCCGCGTGACCTTCATCCTGGCCTCCACCGAGGCCCACAAATTTCCGGCCACCATCCTCTCGCGCTGCCAGCACTACGTGTTCAAGATGCTGCCCCAGGCCGACCTGGCCGCGCACCTGGAGGGGCTGCTCGTCCGCGAAGGGCTGGAGTACGAGCCTGCGGCGGTGCGCATCATCGCCCGGCGCGGCGCGGGCAGCGTGCGCGACAGCATGTCGCTCCTGGGCCAGGCCCTGGCCTACAGCACGGGCAAGCTTTTGGAGAGCGAGGTGCGCGGCTGCCTCGGCCTGGCCGGGCAGGAGGTCTTCTTCGCGCTCATGGAGGCCATCCAGAACCGCGACCTGCCGCTTCTCTCACGCACGCTGCGCCTGGTGCTGGATCAGGGCCTGGACCTGGGCTTCTTCCTGCGCGAGCTGTCCTCCTGCTGGCGCAACATGTTCCTGCTGCGCCAGGCGGGCGAGGCCATCCTGCCGGAATTGGGCCTGCCCGCCGAGGAGGCCGCCCAGTGGCAGGACTGGGCCAACCGCTTCACGCCCGCGCACATCCACGCCTGCTGGCAGATGACGCTCGACGGCCAGCAGCGCGTCATCAAGAGCCTGGAGCCCGCGCAGTCGTTGGAGCTTCTGCTCTTGAACCTGGCCTGCCTGCCGGACCTGATCCCGCTGGAGGCTTTGGGCGGCCAGCGGCCCTCCGGTCAGTCTTCGGGACCAGCTTCAGGTCAAGCTTCGGGCGGCGGACATTCTGGCGTGAAGACTTCAGGTGGTGCGGCTTCTGGCGGCGGGCCGTCGCTGTCGTCCGGTACTTCCTCGGCGGCCTCTCCGGCGAATTTCGGCACTGCATCTGCCACGCCCGCGCCAGCGGCCCAGGCCGCAGGCCCGGCCCCCGGATCGGCTTCGGGATCGGCCGGGGGGGCAACGGCAGCGTCTGCCACGTCTCTGGAGGCCTCTCCGACGGTTTCTCCAACGCCTTTGGCCACGCCCACGGCCAACGGTTCGGCCGCGCCTGCGGTTGCGCCCGCCCAAGCAGACGGGCCGGCTGTTCCGGCCGCCCCTGCCAGCGCCGGGCCGATCTCCTGGGAGGGGTTCCAGGCCTTTGTGGCCGCCAAGAACGGCAGCGGCATCATCACCGGCCTGGCCCAGGCGCAGGGCGAGTGGGCCGCCGGGGTGCTGACCCTGGGCTGCCACAACGGCACCCATTGCAACATGCTTTCCCAGGGTGACAACCACGTGCGCCTGCAGCGCCTTGTCCTGGAGTATTTCGGCCCGCAGGCCGGGCTGGAGTTCAGTTTCGAGGAGCGCGAGCCCCAGCGCAGCGGGTCCGAGGTGGACCGCGAGGTCCAGGCCCACCCGGCTGTGCAGCGCGTGCGCGAGGCCTTTGAGATCCAGACTCCGGGGCAGGTTACTCTGCGGGAGCGGCGCTAGAAGAATGTTCGGCGCGCGCAGGCAAGCGCGCCACACCCCAATACGAATCGACCGGAGGACACCCCATGCGTGGAATGCAGGATATGTTGCGCCAGGCCCAGCTGATGCAGAAGAAGATGGCCGCCATCCAGGAGGAGCTCAAGACCCGCGAGGTCGAAGCCACCAGCGGCGGCGGCATGGTCACGGTCAAGGTCACCGGCGGCCAGGAGATTTTGTCTGTGACCATCGACAAGAGCGTGGTCGAGGCCGGGGATGTGGAGATGCTCCAGGACCTGGTGCTGGCCGCCGTGCGCGACGCCCTCAAGAAGGCCAAGCTCATGAACGAGGAAGAGATGGGCAAGCTCACCGGGGGCATGAAGATTCCCGGCATGTTCTAAATATGTCCACGGAACGCCTGCCCGGCCCCCTGCGCGAGGTGGCCGAGCATCTGGCCCGCCTGCCGGGCCTGGGTCCCAAGAGGCGCCCTGCGCGCGGCCCTGGCCTGCTCAAGATGCCCCGCGAGCAGGCCGCGGCCGTGGGCCAGTCCGTTCTGCACCTGCGCGAACGCCTGTGCCTGTGCGGCACCTGCGCCAGCCTGGCCGAGCAGAATCCCTGCCCCATCTGCGCCGATGCCTCGCGCGACCGCGCCCAGCTCTGCCTCGTGGCTGAATGGGACTCGCTCCTGGCCCTGGAGGAGATGAACCTGTTCCGGGGCACCTACCTGGTGCTTGGCGGGCTGCTCTCGCCGCTGGACGGGATCGGGCCCTCGGGCCTGGAGTTCGACCTCTTGCGCCGCCGCCTGGCCTCGGGCGAGGTGCGCGAGCTGATCCTGGCCCTGGGCGCCACGCTGGACGCCGAGAACACGGCCTCGCACGTCAAGAACATCGTGGCCCAAGGCTTCCCGGAGGTCACCGTGTCGCGCCTGGCCCAGGGCATCCCCATGGGCGCGGAGGTCAAGTACATGGACCGCGAGACCCTGCGCCAGTCCCTGCTGCACCGCCAGTCCGTGTAGCCTTTTTCACTCCCGTTCATCGACCCTTCCGACTGGCCAAGGAGCCCCATGCCCGCCACCATCACCGCCGAAGTCCACGCCGTGGTCTACCACAACCCGGAAAACGGGTACGCCGTGGTGCGCGTGCGCGCCAAGGACGAGCCTGGCATGATCACCGTGGTCGGCTGCCTGGGCCAGCTTTCGCCCGGGGAGTACCTGGAGATCACGGGCGAGTGGAAGAACCACCCCAAGTTCGGCCGCCAGATGGAGGCGCACACCTTCAAGCAGACCTACCCGGCCACCGAGCACGGCGTGGTGCGCTTCCTCAAGTCCTCGCTCAAGGGCGTGGGCGAGAAGACCGCCCAGGATCTGGTGCAGCGCTTCGGCGTGGCCGTGCTGGACCTGCTGGACAATGACCCCGAAAAGCTGCTGGGTCGCGGCATCAGCCGCAAGAAGCTGGCGGGCATGCTGGAATCCTGGCAGGGCCAGCGCGAGGTCAAGAGCCTGATCGTGTTTCTGCACAGCCACGAGGTGCCGCCCACCTATGCCTCGCGCATCTTCAAGATCTTCGGCGCCCAGAGCGAGGCCAAGCTGCGCGAGAACCCCTACGAACTGGCCTACCTCATCCGGGGCATCGGATTCCGCACGGCGGACAACATGGCCCTCAAGCTCGGTTTTGCCGAGGACTCGCCCCAGCGCATCGAGGCGGCCATCGCCTACATCCTGGTGAGCCAGAGTGAGCGCGGCGGGCACATGTTCTGCCCCAAGGACAGGCTGCTGGCCGAGGCCGCCAAGCTCCTCGACGTGCACGACCAGGAGCGCCTGGACGACGGCCTGGCCTCCCTGGAGGGCAAGAAGCGCGTGCACATCGAGGACCTGCCGGAACAGGGCGTCACGCAGGCCGTGTTCCTCATGACCTCGTACCGGGCCGAGCGCGAGATCAGCCAGCGCCTGTTCGGGCTGGTGAACCACCCGGCCCCGGTGTCCGAGGCGCGCGTGCGCCAGACCCTGCCCCTCATCGAGGGCAGCCTCGGCTTCACCCTCTCGGCCGAGCAGCGCGCGGCGGTCTTGAACGCCTGCGTGCACAAGGTCTTCATCATCACCGGCGGGCCAGGCACGGGCAAGACCACCATCACCCGGGCCGTGGTGGAGGCTTTCAATGAGCTCAAGCTCACGGTGCGCCTGGCCGCGCCCACGGGCCGCGCCGCCAAGCGCCTTTCCGAGGCCACGGGCGCGCCCGCCCAGACCCTGCACCGGCTGCTCATGTACTCCCCGGAGCACGGCTTCCACCACTGCGAGGACCAGAAGCTGGCCGCCGAGGTGTTGCTGGTGGACGAGGTGTCCATGCTCGACGCCCAGCTCTTCCTGGCCGTGCTGCGGGCCCTGCCCGTCACCTGCAGGCTGATCCTGGTGGGCGACGTGAACCAGCTGCCGAGCGTTGGCGCTGGCAATGTCCTGGCCGACCTGCTGAACAGCGGCGAGGTGCCTTCGGCGGTGCTCACGCACATCTTCCGCCAGGCCCAGGAAAGCTCCATCGTGGTCAACGCCCACCGCTTCAACGCCGGGCTGGCCCCCATCCCCAGCCCCAAGGAGCCGCCCGAGGCCGATTTCTTCTGGATGCCCCAGGACGACCCGGCCAAGGTGCAGGAGCGCATCCTGGAGATGGTCTGCCAGCGCATTCCCGAGCGCTACGGCCTGGACCCCCTGCGCGACATCCAGGTGCTGACCCCCATGCACAAGGGCGACGTGGGCACCGGCACCCTGAACCAGCTTTTGCAGGAGCGCCTGAACCCCAGGCGCGGGCCGGAGCTCAAGCGCGGCTTTGCGACCTTCCGCAAGGGCGACCGCGTGCTCGTGCTGCGCAACAACTACGACAAGGAAGTGTTCAACGGCGACCTGGGCTGGGTGGCCGAGGTGGATGTGGAGGAGGGCGCGGTTGCGGTGGACTTCGACGGCCACCTCGTGACCTTCGACTCCACCGAGCTGGACGAGCTGACCCTGGCCTACGCGGTGAGCGTGCACAAGTCCCAGGGCTGCGAGTACCCGGCCATCGTGGTGCCGGTGGTGACCCAGCACTACCTGCTCCTGCAGCGCAACCTTTTGTACACGGCGCTGACCCGCGCGCGCAGGCTGGCCGTGTTCATCGGCAGCGAAAAGGCCCTGACCATGGGGCTTAAGAACGTCACCTCGGGCAACCGCATGACGCACCTCAAGCACCGCATCCGCACGGTCTTCGGCGGGAACATCTTCGGCTGACCGTCGGGGTGAATGGGCCCGGCGCAACGGTTCCGGCCGTCCATCCGGTCGCCTGACCCCGGCGTCTCCCCGACTTTTTCCACCCCTCCCGCTTCCCTTTCTCCTGGGAAATGCATAGAGTTGACGAATGGAGCCTTGTGCTGTTCGGCTCCCCCAATATGCCCCCCAAGGAGTTTCGCCATGCTGAGCAAGAAGATGGAAAAGGCCTTCAACGACCAGATCAAATGGGAATATTACTCCGCATACCTGTACCTGTCTTTGTCCTCCTACTTCCACGGCCTGGGCCTGCCCGGCTTCGCCAACTGGATGGACGTGCAGTTCCAGGAGGAGCAGTTCCACGCCCGCAGGATGTTCGACTACGTGCTGGAGAAGGGCGGCAAGGTCCAGCTGCAGGGCATCGAGGCCCCGCAGCACACCTGGAAGTCCCCGCTGGCCGCCTTCGAGTTCGCCCTGAACCACGAGTTCGCCGTCACCAAGCGCATCAACGACCTGGTGGACCTGGCCCAGAAGGAGCGCGACCACGCCTCGGCCATCTTCCTGCAGTGGTTCGTCACCGAGCAGGTGGAGGAGGAGTCCAACTTCGGCGACACCGTGAACAAGCTGAAGCTGGTGGGCGACGGCGGCGGGCTGTTCATGCTCGACCGCGAGCTGGCCGCCCGCGTGTTCACGCCTCCGGCCACCGCCGCCTAGCACACAGCGCGAAGTGTTCATGGGGGAGCTTCGGCTCCCCGCTTCTCTTTGTCCCTCTAACCTGGAGGGTTCCATGCCGGACTCAAGCATCGTCATCCTCGTCGGCGGCGAGGCCGGGCAAGGCCTGGTCACCATCGGCCAGCTCATGGCCAAGGCGCTCATCCGCGCCGGATACGAGGTCGTGGTTTCCCAGGACTACCAGTCGCGCATCCGCGGCGGGCACAACACCTTCGCCATCCGCACCGGCCTGGATCCGGTCCACGCGCCCAGCGAGAAGGTGGACATCCTGGTGGCGCTGAACGCCGAAACCGTGGCCCTGCACAGGCATCAGCTCACGCCGGGGGGCATCGTCCTGGCGGACGAGGCCTTTGACCTTTCCACAAGCGGCGCCGGGTTGAACCTTTTGCGCATCCCCTCCAAGAAGCTCGCGCCCAAGGCGGTCCACGAGAATGTGCTGGCCCTGGGCGTGCTCGGCTCGACCCTGTGCAAGGACATCGGCCTGCTGGAGGCGCTGCTGCGCGAGACCTTCGCCAAGAAGGGCCAGGAGGTCATCGACCAGAACCTGGCCGTGCTGCGCGCCGCCTACGCCTGGACGGCCTCCCAGGGGCACGGCTTCGCCTGCATGCCTCCAGCGCCTGCAATGCCGGGTGAGCGCCTGATGCTCAACGGCAACGAGGCCATCGCCCTGGGCGCGCTGGCAGCAGGCTGCAACTTCTGCTCGTTCTACCCCATGACGCCCGGCTCCTCCGTGGCCCTGACGCTCGCCGCCAAGGCCAAGGTCATGGGCACCGTGGTGGAGCAGGCCGAGGACGAGATCGCGGCGGCCAACATGGCCGTGGGCGCCGTCTGTGCGGGCGGGCGGGCCATGGTGCCCACCTCCGGCGGCGGCTTCGCGCTCATGGTCGAGGCCGTGAGTCTGGCCGGAATGTTGGAGACGCCCCTGGTCTTCGTGGTGGCCATGCGCCCCGGACCGGCCACGGGCCTGCCCACGCGCACCGAGCAGGGCGACCTGAACCTGGTGCTCTACGCCGGGCACGGCGAGTTCCCGCGCGCGGTGTTTGCGCCGGGCGGCGTTCAGGAATGCTTCTACCTCACGCACCGCGCCTTTGCGATGGCGGACAAGCACCAGTCGCCGGTGTTCGTGCTCACGGACCAGTACCTGGCCGACTCCTTCCAGAACGTGGAGCCCTTTGACCTCGCCGAGCTGCCGGAGCTCCCGGCTCCGCTGCTGGAACCTGCGGACCCCAAGACCTACAAGCGCTTCGCCCTCACCGGGGACGGCATCTCCCCGCGCGCCATCCCCGGCTTCAGCACGGCCCTTGTCGTCTCGGACAGCGACGAGCACACCGAGGACGGCAAGCTCACCGAGGACCTGGACGTGCGCGTGCAGATGGTCACCAAGCGCCTGAACAAGGGCCTGGGGCTGGCCGAGGACGCCATCCCGCCCAGCTGTTACGGCGAGGATGGCGCGGACGTGCTGCTGGTCTGCTGGGGCTCGACCTTGGGCCCGGCGCTGGAGGCCAGGGAGCGGCTGGAGGAATCCGGCAAAAGCGCGGCCGTGCTGCACTTCTCCCAGGTCTGGCCCTTGAACGAGGACCAGTTTTTGGCGCAGCTCACGGGCGCGAAGCGGGCCGTGTGCGTGGAGGGCAACGCCACCGGGCAGCTGGCCAAGCTCATCCGCCAGGAGACCGGCTTCCGCTTCCAGGATCTCGTGCTGCGCTTCGACGGCCTGCCCATCACCGCCGCCTTCATCCTGCGCGGCCTGGAAAACATCCTCTAGCGCAAGGAGCCAGACGCATGGCCAGTTCGACTGTCACTGCTGAAGACTACGGAACCTTCGACACCGCCTGGTGTCCCGGCTGCGGCAACCATCCCCTGCTGAAGTGCATGAAACAGGCCCTGGCGGGCCTGGGCCTGGCCCCGCACCAGGTGCTCATGGTCACCGGCATCGGCCAGGCGGCCAAGGCGCCCCTGTACATGAACTGCAACATGATCACCGGCCTGCACGGCCGGGGCCTGCCCGCGGCCACCGGGGCCAAGCTCGCCAACCCGGAGCTCACGGTCATCACCGAGTGCGGCGACGGCTGCAACTACGGCGAGGGCGGCAACCACTTCCTGGCGGCCATCCGCCGCAACGTGGACATGACCCTCATTGTGCACGACAACGGCATCTATGGCTTGACCAAGGGCCAGGCCAGCCCCACCACGGCCAAGGGCCAGGTGACCAAGGCCCAGCCCTTTGGCCAGCCCTCGGAGGCCTTCAATCCCATGGCCGTGGCCGTGGCCATGAACGCAGGCTTCGTGGCCCGGGGCTTCAGCGGCGAGCCGGAGCACCTGGTGGGCCTCATCCAGCAGGCCGTGCGGCACAAGGGCTTCTCCGTGGTGGATGTGTTCCAGCCCTGTGTGTCCTTCAACAACGTCAACACCTTCGCCTGGTACAAGCAGCGCTGCCGCAAGATCAGCCCGGAGCACGACCCGGCCGACCAGGAAAAGGCCCTGGCCCTGGCCCTGGAGTTCGGGGAGAGCATCCCCATCGGGGTGCTCTACAAGAGCGGCCGGGCGGCCTTCGGCGCGGACCTGCCCACCTTGAAGCGCGGTCCGCTGGCCTTGCGCCAGCTGGACAAGGCGGCCCTGCAGGGCGTGTTGCGCTCGTACCTCTAGGCGCCTGGCGCCAGCAAATGGAGAGGGGCGCCCGCAGGCGCCCCTCTTTTTGGTGGAACCAACGGATTGCCCCTACGTTTCCGAAGTCTGCGGCTTGGGGCTAGAGCGCGGCCTCGGCGCAGGAGGAGAGTCCATTTGCCGCCGCCGACTCGCTGCCCAGCGGAGCCCTGCGGTCCCAGGCGTAGACGTTGCCGGGCATGGACTTGGCGTATTTCTTCACATAGGCGGCGCGTTCGCCGATCTCCAGCAGGTTGCAGGGCCCGCCGATCTCCATGATGCCGATGGACACGGACACCAGGGAATAGGTGCGCTCCACGCCGTCGCGTCCGGTGGCCAGCACCGAGCCCCGCTTGCGGTCCTCCAGGCTGTAGCAGCTGCGGATGAGGCGCTTGAAGCAGCGCGTGGCCGACCGGCAGATGCGCTCCACATGTTCCGGCCTGCTCACCAGCACGAAGTCGTCCCCGCCGATATGGAACAGCCTGGCCGTGGCGTCGCCGAAGCGGCGCACGCTGTGGTCCAGCACATCGGCGGCCAGCTTGATGACCCGGTCGCCGTTCTTGAAGCCGTAGGTGTCGTTGTAGACCTTGAAGTTGTCCAGGTCGGCGTAGGCCATGGAGAAGCGCTTGCCGGTGGAGATGCAGGCCTCCACCTCCTGCTCCAGGGTCACGTTGCCGGGCAGGCCGGTAAGGGGGTTGGTGC
>Ga0209800_10004012_pt1 | contig 11186 bp, 9 predicted proteins | sample Higcelweek8metaG_FD_187174 | JGI IMG/M metagenome (GOLD analysis project Ga0209800, IMG submission 187174) | Freshwater pond sediment microbial communities from the University of Edinburgh, under environmental carbon perturbations - High... | ecosystem: Environmental > Aquatic > Freshwater >... | reverse complement strand
AAGATCGCCGTCCACGCTCCCAGCGGGCGAAACAACCCGAACAGGAGCCGCCGGAAAAAGATCTCCTCGGCGATCGGCACCGTCACCATCAGCGCGAAACCGAGCAGGACCAGCACCGCCGGAGAAGCGCCGGCAATCTCCTTCAGCAGATCCTGTTCCTCCCGGTACGGAATCCCGGTCAGGTCGAGCAAAGCCTGCCACCCCGCGGTCGCTGCGCCGCCGAAGAGAAGAACCGCCGCGCAGATGGCGACCGCGATCCACACATCGAGCCATTTGAGCGGACGGACGCCGAGCTTGGCGAAGAGCTTCCCCTGCGGCGGCCAGGCCGCGACTCCCGCGATCAGCGCCGCAAGCCCGAAGAAATTCCAGGCGAGCGTCACCATCCAGAAAGACGACCCCAGGTCCACACCGAACAGGGACGCGGCGAGGAAGGCGACGAGGAACACGCCCGCCGCCGCCATGCCGAGCGAACCAAAGAGAACGAGCAGCAGAACCGGCCGGGACAGGTTGGCCCGCCAGGGAATGCGTTTGAGTTGCGTTGCGATCGCGGTCAACTCCGCCCTCCCCGCGTGAGGGTGATCTTGCGTTCGGAGTCGGAGAGGTGGCGGATTTCGACCCGCAGCGCCGAATCGGGCATGATGTCGGCGATCCGCTCCGGCCATTCGACGAGCGCGGTCGATTCGGGGTCGTCGAGGAACTCGTCCACGCCGAACGCCAGCGCCGACGCGGAATTGGCGATCCGGTAAAGGTCGAGGTGGTAGAGCATCCCCTTGCCGCCCGGCAGCGGATACTCCTGCACAATCGTGTAAGTCGGGCTGGAAACCGGCTCGGTGATGCCGAGCCCGCGCGCGAATCCACGCGAAAAAACCGTCTTGCCCGCGCCGAGGTCGCCGTCGAGCGCGATCACACTGCCCGGCGGCAGTTCCTTCGCCAGCGCCGCCGCGAACGCCTCGGTCTCCGCTTCGGAGCGGCTGACCAGTTCCCGTTCAATGTTCATATCCGCACTTTCCTCCGCTCAGAAGCGACTTGCCGGAGGAGTCGAGGACATCCGGCGTTCCGGCCTCCGCGACGCCGATCCGGGTCAGCTTCGTGGTCAATTTCCAGTTTCGCACCAGTCTGGCCTCCTGTTCGGCCGGAACCGTAAACAAAAGTTCGTAATCCTCGCCGTCGGAGAGCGCCCCTTCCCGCGTCGCCCCCGCCCGCAGCGGCAGCATACCCGGGTCGATGCGAAGCCGGAGGCGCGACGCCTCCGCCAGCCGCGCCGCGTCAAGCAGGAGCCCGTCTGAAACATCGAGCATCGCAGACGCGAACCCGTTGTCGGCGAGAAACTTACCCTCCTCCAGCCGCGGCTCGAAATCGAGATGGTGCCCGCTCGCCAGCGAATTGCCGAGCGTTCCGGTGACATAGAGCGCGTCGCCGGGTTTCGCGCCGCCGCGGAGCAGAATCTTCTTCTCTTCGACTTCGCCGAGGATGGTGAGCGATGCGACTTCGCCTTCGCCGGGGAATCCGGCGAGATCGCCGCCGACCACCGCCACGCCGTAACGCGCCCCGGCCCCGGCGGCGCCGCGGCAGAAGGCGAGCACCCAGTCGGGGCCGCGCCCACCGGCGGCGACGGCGAGCAGCGCCCACCTCGGGACGCCCCCCATTGCGGCGATATCGCTTAAATTCCGGCACATCAGCTTGCGCCCGGCCGCTTCCGGCGGAGTCGCGTCGCGATGATAATGCACGTCGCCGACCACCTGGTCGACCGCGGCGAGCAGCACCCGCCCGCCGGTCCACGCCAGCGCCGCGCAATCGTCGCCGGGACCGATCACCACGCCGGCATTTTGCGGCAGCGACGGCAGCAGTTGCCGAAGGATGTTCAATTCTTCCAACATGCCACTCAATATACCTCCCCGAAAAAGAGAAGTCAACTTGAAATGCCCCCTTTGCCGGGTATATTATACCGGGAAAACGAACTTTTTCACACGACTGTTTTTACTGGAGAATCAGGCGCATGTGCGGAATCGCCGGAATCATCAACCACCATGCCGATCCGGACGCGGGCGAGCGGATCGCCGCGATGAGCGACACGCTGAGTCATCGCGGCCCGGACGCCTCCGGCACCTATCTTGACGAGGATATCGCCCTCGGCCACCGCAGGCTTTCGATCATCGACCTCGAAGGCGGCAGCCAGCCGATGGCGAACGAGGACGGGAACATCATCGCCGTCTTCAACGGGGAGATCTACAACTACAGGACGCTGCGCGACATCCTCCTCCAGCGCGGCCACACCTTCCGCACCGAGAGCGACACCGAGGTGATCGTCCACCTCTACGAGGAGCTCGGCAACGAATTCGTCCATATGCTCGAAGGGATGTTCGCCTTCGCCGTCTACAACCGCAAGACCCGCCGCGTGCTGCTCGCCCGCGACCGCATGGGCCAGAAGCCGCTGCTCTACTTCATGACCGGCGGAACGCTGGTGTTCGCCAGCGAATTTTCGGCGCTCAAACGCCACCCGGCCATGCCGATGGAGCTCGACGCCAACGCGGTGAGCGACTATCTCTCGTTCCAGTACGTCCCGGGGCCGGGGACCATCTACCGCAACGTGCACAAGCTGACGCCGGGGCACCAGCTCGAATTCCGGCTGGGCGAAGGGACGACGTCGATCCGCGCCTACTGGCATCCGGATTTCTCGCTCAAGATGACCGAGCCGTTCGAAGTCGCCGCCCGCGAACTCCGCCGCCTGGTGGAGAAAGCGGTGACGCGCCGGTTGATGGCCGACGTTCCGCTCGGAACCTTCCTCTCCGGCGGCGTCGATTCGACCATCATCACCGCGATCGCGGCCAGGCAGCGGCACCCCGAAAAGACCAACGCCTACACCATCGGCTTCGCCAGCGCCGCCTACGACGAGCGCCCCTATGCGACCAGGGCCGCCGAGGCGATCAACCACGCCATCGGCGGCGGGCTCCTCCAGCGCGAGGCGGTGGTGGACGCCGAGGACTTCTCGCTGGTCGAAAAAATGGCCGCGCACTGCGGGGAACCCTACGCCGACGCCTCGATCCTGCCGACCGCGCTGCTCTCGGAATTCGCCGCGTCGGAGGTCAAGGTCGCCCTCTCCGGCGACGGGGCGGACGAGCTGTTCTGCGGCTACGAACGCTACCTGGCGATGCGCTACGCCTCGCGGCTCTCGCTCTTGCCGGAGGCGCTCTCGCGGCCGCTGATCCGCCCCCTCGCCGCGCTGTTTTCGGACGGCGGCGAACGGACCCGCTCCGGCCGGATGCGCCGTTTCCTGCGGGTGACCGCCAGCCCCGAAAAGCTGCGTTATTTCACACTGCTCAACCGCTGCGACGCCGCGCTCAAGAATTCGCTGTTCGGGGTGAAGCTCCGGTCGGCGCTGGAACGGAATTCGTCCGAGCTGTTCGAATCGCTGCGCTGGGAGCTCACCAGCGCCGACCCGATCGAACGGCTGTCGGAACTCGACCAGCGCACCTACCTGCCCGGCGACATCCTGACCAAAGTGGACATCGCCTCGATGGCCGCGTCGCTCGAAGTCCGTTCCCCGTTCCTCGACCGCGAGGTGGTCGAGTTCGCCGCCCGGCTGCCGCTCAATTACAAGCTGCACGGCGGGCGGCGCAAGCACATTTTGCTCGAAGCCTTCCGCGACATCCTGCCGCCGGAGATCGCCGCCCGCCCCAAAAAGGGGTTCGGGGTTCCGGTGGCCGCCTATCTGCGCGGCGAATGGCACAATCTCGCGGAGCAGGCGCTGTTCGACGGCAAACTCTCCACCGACGGGTACTTCCAGAAACTGACCATCCGGCGGCTCTGGAAGGAACACCAGTCGGAGCGGCGCGACCACAGCTATCTCCTGTGGAGCCTGCTGATTTTCTCGCTGTTTCTGGAAAATAATCACCGAGGAGTAAAAGCATGAAGAAGGAAAAAGTCGTCATCATCGGCAGCGGCCCCGCCGGCTATACGGCGGCCATCTACGCCGCGCGCGCCGAGCTCGATCCGTTCGTCCTGGCCGGGGCGCTCCCGGGCGGGCTGCTGACCCAGACCACGCACGTCGAGAACTTCCCCGGCTTCCCCGAGGGAGTCACCGGCTTCGACCTGGTGATGGGGATGCAGCAGCAGGCCGAACGCTTCGGCGCGCGGGTCGAATTCGACGAAGTCCGCCAGCTCGAACTCACCGACGGTGGAGTCCAAACCGTCTACCTCTCCGGCGGCGAAACGATCGAAGCGGACGCGGTGATCATCGCCACCGGAGCGAGTCCGCGCTATCTGGGAATCCCCTCCGAGGAGCGGCTGCGCAACAAGGGGGTTTCGGCCTGCGCCACCTGCGACGGAGCGTTCTACAAAGACGTGCCGGTCGCGGTGCTCGGCGGCGGCGACTCGGCGATGGAGGAGGCGCTCTTCCTGACCCGCTTCGCGAGCAAGGTTTACGTGGTCCACCGCCGCGACGAGCTGCGCGCCTCGCGGATCATGATCGAACGCGCCAAGGCGAACGAGAAGATCGAATTCGTCTGGTCGAGCGTGGTCGAAGAGATTCTCGGCGAAGAGAAGGTCGAAGGCATCCGGGTCGGCAACATCAAGACCGGCGAAAGTTCGGTCATCGAGTGCAAGGCGGTCTTCGTCGCCCTCGGCCACGTGCCCAACACCATGCTGTTCAAGGATTTCCTCGAAGTCAACCCGGCGGGGTACGTGCTGCACGAGCCGGACTCCTCCAAAACGAAACTCGCCGGAGTCTTCGTCGGCGGCGACTGCGCCGACCCCACCTACCGCCAGGCGATCACCGCCGCCGGAATGGGCTGCCGCGCCGCAATGGACGCCGAACGCTACCTCGCGGAAAAGCAGAAATAGATCATACGCCAAGCAGCCGGAGCGCGGCGGCGTCGAGCTGCGGCTTCCGGCCCCGGAGCGTCGCCGGGTCGTAGCGCTGGAGCAGCTCGTCGAGCGTCAGTTCTTCGCCGGGCTCCGCCCAGCCGCACCAATAGCCCAGCAGGCCGAGGATCGTTTCGCGGCGGACGCCGCGCTCGAACAGCGCCTCCAGCGTCAGGCTCCCGGTCCGCTTCGACAGCCGCTTCCCCTCCGCGTCGATCGTCATCGGCACGTGGCAGAACTCCGGCAGCGGATACTCCGGCGCCAGCGCCCGGTAAAGCAGGATCTGCCACGGCGTACAGTCCAGCAAATCGCCGCCGCGCACCACCTCGGTGATCCCCATGTCGATGTCGTCCGCCACCACCGCCAGCTGGTAGCCGATCCCGTCCGGATGGCGCGCCACCGGGAAGTCGCCGTAACTCTCCGCCGGGTTGCACCGCACCTCCCCGCAAACCCGGTCGCAAAACACGATCGCCTCGTCCGGAACCCGGAACCGCCACGCCGGTCGGCGCCCGCCCCCCAGAAAACGCTCCGCCTCGGCGTATGTGGCGAACCGGCCCCGGCAGCGGCCGTCGTACACCCGGTAGTCCCCCGCGTGCGGCGCCTGCCCCGCATTGCGCGCATCGTGCCGCGAACAGACGCACGGATAAACCAGCCCCCGCTCCAGCAGCCGGTCCAGCGCCGCCCGGTAACGTTCGCTGCGCCCGCTCTGCCGGTACGGCCCGTGCGGACCGCCCACGCCATACCCCTCGTCCCACTCCAAGCCAAGCCGGAGCAAATCGCGGCAATTGCCGTCCGCCACCGCGGGATCGCGCTCGTGCCCGTCGATGTCCTCGACCCGCAGCACCACCACGCCACCCCTCTTCCGAACCGACAGCCACGCCACCAGGAACGTCAACGCATTCCCCAGATGCAGCGCCCCCGTCGGACTCGGCGCAAACCTTCCCCTTACCATCTTTCCCTCATTTGTTTATAAAGATGCATGGAACTTGGGGCGGGGAAGGGAAGCTTTTTTTCGCGTGAAAAAAAGCTTCCCTTCCCCGCCCCAAACCCCACCCCATCCTTTTCAAAAAAAGCGGTTGTCGGCAGACTTTTGCGGGCTACCATGTAAATTGGTCGTTTGAGGGCGGTTGAACCGAAAGGCCAGCACAATGTCCGCCTCTCCACCATCACGATTAATCGCGTGGAAACTGGTTGTTGGCGTGGGCCATCCAGCGATTGACCACCGGGCTGATGACGAAGTCTTCGAGGCAGGCGTCGCGCTGGAAGGCGTAATCGCAGAACGGGCATTTGGCATACACTTCGAGATCGGCGGGTGCGAGGAGCTCGCCGCACTTGGGGCATTTGAGGATGCCGTGCGCCGGTTTTCCGTTTTTCGAGTTTTTGCAGAGATCTTTCATAATTCCGATTAATATAATATGAAATGATTGAAAATCCAGCCCCGGACGGCTATTTTATGGGGATAAATCAATCCGGCAACTATTTCAGGAGAGGCACGGGTCATGGCACTTTGGGGAGGCAGGTTCAGTTCGGAAACCCGGAACGATGTGGCGGAGTACTCCGAGTCGATTTCGTTCGACCGGCGTCTGTACAAGTTCGATATCGCCGGGAGCAAGGCGCACGTCACCATGCTGGCCGAGCAGGGGATCATTCCGACGGAGACCGCCGGGGCGATCCGCGCCGAGCTGGACAAGATCGAGCAGCGCATCGACGCGGGCAATTTCCTCTATGACATCGCGTTGGAAGACATCCACATGCACATCGAAAGCGCGCTGATCGGCGTGCTCGGCGCGGAGGGCGCGCGGGTTCACTCCGCCCGCAGCCGCAACGACCAGGTGGCGCTCGACGTGCGGCTCTATCTGCGCAGCGAAGTCGATTTCCTGATCGGCGAACTGCGGCACTTCCAGCGGGCGCTGGTGACCAAAGCCGCCGCGCATCCGCGCACGGTCATGCCGGGCTTCACCCATCTCCAGCACGCCCAGCCGGTGCTGTTCGCCCACCATCTGCTCGCCTACGTCGAAATGCTCGACCGCGACGCGGAGCGGCTGGCCGACTGCCGGAAGCGGATCGACGTGATGCCGCTCGGCTCCGGCGCGATCGCCGGAACCACGCTGGCCATCAACCGCGAACGGGTGTGCGAACTGCTCGGCTTCAGCCGGGTCACCCGCAACAGCATGGACGCGGTGGCCGACCGCGACTTCGCCATCGAGCTGGTTTCGGCGCTGGCGATTTTCGCCATGCACACCAGCCGCCTGTCGGAAGACCTGATCCTCTGGTGCAGCCAGGAGTTCGAGTTCATCGAGCTTGACGACGCCTTCTGCACCGGCTCGTCGCTGATGCCGCAGAAGAAGAACCCCGACGTCTGCGAGCTGACCCGCGGCAAAACCGCCCGGGTCTACGGCGCGCTGACCGCGTTGCTCACCATGTGCAAAGGGTTGCCGCTCACCTACAACCGCGACCTCCAGGAAGACAAGGTGGCGATTTTCGACGCGCTCGACACGGTGAAGAGGATTCTGCGGGTTTACCCGCCGATGGTCGAAACGATGAAGCTCCGCGAGGCGAACATGCTCGCCGCGGCGAGCGACCCGGCGCTGATGGCGACCGACATCGCGGAGAAGCTGGTCGAACTCGGCGTGCCGTTCCGCACCGCGCACCACCGCGTCGGCGCTTTCGTCAAGTACTGCAAGGAGCGCGAGATGGCGCTCGACAAGGCGACGCTCGAAGAGATGCGCGAGACGATTCCCGAAGCGACGCCGGAGTTCCCGACGCTGTTCGACCCGGTCGCGAGCGTCGCCAAGCGCGACATCGTCGGCGGAACCGGCTTCGACCAGGTGGCAAAACAGCTCGAATTCTGGAAAAAAGCGCTTGAAATTTAGGCGACTGCGACTATATTAAATGAATCGCCGCATCGCAATCCGGTGCGGAGCACGACAATTTAACCGATGGCGTCTTGCAAAGAAATAAGCGCCGCAGAAACAAGGAGCCGTGAAATGGCAAAGATTTCGATCAACGATCTGTTGGAAGCCGGGTGTCACTTTGGTCACCAGACCCGTCGTTGGAATCCGAAGATGAAGGAATACGTCTACGGGGCGAAGAACGGGATCTCGATCATCGACCTCACCAAGACCATGCACCAGATCGCGGCGGCCTGCAACTTTCTGCAGCGCGTGGTCGCCAACGGCGGAGACATCCTCTTCGTCGGAACGAAGCGCCAGGTGCGCGATCTGGTCAAGGAACTGGCGGACGAAACCGGCATGTTCCACGTCTCCGAGCGCTGGCTCGGCGGCACGCTGACCAACAACATCACCATCCGCAAGAGCATCGCCAAGATGGCCGACATCGACAAGACGCTCGGCTCCGATTCCGCCAAGGGCATGAAGAAGAAGGAGATCGCCAGTCTCGCCCGTCACGCGGAGAAGCTGCACCGCGACCTCGACGGCATCGCCAACATGAAGCGCCTGCCCTCCGCGCTCGTCGTCATCGACGTGTGCAATGAGCTCAACGCGGTCCGCGAAGCGAACAAGCTCAACATTCCGATCGTCGCGGTCGTCGATACCAACGGCGACCCGTCGCTGGTCGATTACCCCGTCGCCGCGAACGACGACGCGGTCAAGTCGGTGCAGATCATCACCACCCTCTTCTCCGAGGCGGTCAAGATCGCCCGCGAGATCCACCTGAAGAAGGTCTCCGAGGAACGCGACGCCGCCGAAGCCGCGAAGAAGCTCGCCCAGGAGAAGTCCGACGACCAGGACAAGGCCGACAAAGACAACAGGGCCCGTCGCCGCGCTCCGCGCAAGGACGAGGGCAAGGCCGAAGAGAAACCGGCCGAAGCCCCTGCCGCTGCCGCCGCCGAGTAAAACTCCAACACGAATCCGAGAGGAGATTTAATAATGGCTGCTATCACCGCGAAAATGGTTCAAGACCTCCGGGAGAAGACCGGAGTCGGTATGATGGACTGCAAAAAGGCCCTCTCCGCCGCCGACGGCGACATGGCGCTGGCGATCGAGAATCTGCGTAAATCGGGCGCCGCCAAGGCGGAGAAGAAGTCCGGCCGCAGCACCAATCAGGGCAAAGTCCTGACCGCCGTCAAAAACGGCAAGGCGTCGATCGTCGAAGTGCTCTGCGAAACCGACTTTGCGGCCAAGACCGACAAGTTCGTCGATATGGTCAACAAGTTCGCCGCCGACATGCTGGCGATGCCCGGCAACGGCGACATCAGCGCCGAAGTCCAGGAAGCCAAGAAGACCGCGCTCACCGACGCGATCGGCGTGATCGGCGAGAACATGCAGATCCGCCGCGCCGCGAAGTGGGAAGGCGGAGAGAAGTACGTGAGCTACCATCACGACGGCGGCCGCGTCTCGGTTCTGGTCGAAGTCGAAGGCGAAGACGATCCGGGCGTGCTCAACGACATCTGCCTCCACATCGCGGCCTTCCGTCCGCGCTACATCACCGAGAGTGATGTCCCGGCCGAAGTGATCGCCAAGGAGAAGGAAATCGCCGCCGCCGCCGATCCGAAGCTCAAGGGCAAGCCGGCTGAAATGCTGGACAAAATCCTGGCCGGCAAGATCCGCAAGTTCTTCAGCGAAGTCTGCCTGATGGATCAGCCCTGGGTCCGCGACGACAAGTCCAGCCTCGGCAAGCTGCGTCCGAAGTGCAAGATCACGCGCTTCGTCCGCTGGGAAGTCGGCGAAGAGCTCTAAGCTCAAGCCGATTGAAAAAAGCCTCTTCCGCATTGCGGAGGGGGCTTTTTTTTATTTCCAGTCGTTCTTTTTGAAGTCGGGGGGGACTTCGGAGTAGAGTTTGGTGAGGCCGTCTTTGTCGCGGACGGCGCGGAGACGTTTGCCGCGGCTGTCGGTCCAGGTGCTCTCCGGCAGCCGGAGGCGGGTGACCAGGAGCGGCAGTTCGCGGCAACTTGCGTCCACCGTCGGCAGCGGCGACTTGGCGGCGAATTCGGCCAGCGCCCTGGCGTCGAGTTCCGGGAACGGTTCGACCGCGCGGACGTTGCCCATGCGTTCGAGTTCGAGCGCGGCCTGCGAGTTGCAGACCGGCAGCGGATACCCGGCGACCACCGCGATGTCGGGGAATTCGCGCAGCAGTTCGAGTTCATGCAGCGCCCCGGCCCGAAAGGTCCGGGACCCGGCGTCGTAAGCCGCGCGGATGCGCCGTTCCAGCGCGGGCAGTTCCGTTTCCGGCGCGAATCCGGGCAACTCGACCGGAGTCCCCGAGAACGGGAACGCCGGGACTTCGCCGGGGAGCGCCCGGTCGTCGCGATAAAAGCGGTAGAGCGCCTCCGCCGCCTCGGGGTAGAGCCGTTCGACCGCCAGCCGGGCGGCGGCCCACTCCCAGAATTCGCGCCGCAGGGCTTTGAGCACGCTGGCGGGCACGAAAAATTCGTCTTCGATTTCCGCCTCGATTTCCGGCGCGGACCACGGCTCGGGAACCGCCGCGGCGAACTCTTTCCGCGCGGTCTCCGCCGAAAACGGCTGCTTCTCGGGCGGCGCGAAATCGACGGAGCGCTCCCAGCATTCGCCGGGCAGCTCCGCGAGTTCGGCGCTCCATTTCGCGTGGCCCAGCCGCAGCCGGAGAGAAAGCGGGTGCCGCCCGGCGGGGAGCGACGCGGCCTGGCGGCTGAAATCAAAGCCGTTCTCGCCGATCTTGTAGAGCTGCCAGCCGGGAGAAGCGGAAAAGTCGCCGGGGATGAAACAGGTCGAACCGGGGCGGACCTTCACCGCCTCCTTCCCGCCGGATTGCAGGTTGATGAGGACGAAGCCGTCCCCCTCCCCCCCGTCCGGCGGAACCAGCCGGATGCGGTCGCCGAGGTGGAGCCGCTCCGTCGTTTCGACGGTGATCCCGTCCGCCGCCCGCCGGAGCACCTTCCCCACCGCCACGCCGAACGAACCGAGCCGCCCGGAATCGATCAGCGCGGGGAGCTCCTTCGCCACGAAGAATCCGCTGGACGGCCGCCGCGTCGCGGTCGAGCGCAGCAGTTTCTCCGCTTCGTCCAACAGTTCGGGCGGAGAATCGACCGGGCCGTCGAGCAGCATCCGGTACGCCTTCACCGTTTTCCAGACATAATCGGGCGAACGCAGCCGCCCTTCGATCTTGAGCGAGGCCACGCCGATGCGGCGCAGTTCCGGCAGCAGCGGCACGCCGTAGAGATCGCACGGCGAGAGGTAGAACCCGCGCTTCCCGCCGACGACGTAATCGCGGCGGCACGGCTGTTTGCATTTGCCGCGGTTGCCGCTCCAGCCGCCCTGCGCCGACGAGAGCAGGCAGCGCCCGGAAAGCGAACAGCAGAGCGACCCGTGCAGGAACACTTCAAGCTCGAT
>Ga0209800_10004011_pt1 | contig 11192 bp, 8 predicted proteins | sample Higcelweek8metaG_FD_187174 | JGI IMG/M metagenome (GOLD analysis project Ga0209800, IMG submission 187174) | Freshwater pond sediment microbial communities from the University of Edinburgh, under environmental carbon perturbations - High... | ecosystem: Environmental > Aquatic > Freshwater >... | reverse complement strand
CGCCGTCGCGCTGGAAGAAGCGCCAAGCCCGGCTTTGCACGGTCTCGCGGTGACGGAATGCGGCAACCTGGAAGGCAAGGAGTTGCGATTGGGCGCGACCCAAAGTCCGGTCTGGGCGGCGGTCACGACCTGCACCAGCAACGGCTCGGTGAACAGCATGCACTCCAGTTTGAATCCGCTGACCGGTCTTGTTCCGCTGGTTGGAATGTGGTTCAATGTGACGTTCGGCGGCGTCGGCGTCGGATTCCTCGGGATGTTCGCCTACATCATCGTCGCGGTTTTCATCTCCGGAATGATGGTGGGGCGGACTCCGGAATATCTCGGCAAGAAGGTGGAAACCCGTGAAATGAAATACGCGCTGCCGATCCTGCTCTTGCATCCGTTGTGCATTCTCGGCGGATTGGCGCTGTTCTGCGTGATTCCGTCGTGGGGCCGCGATACCGTGCTGAATCCGGGATTTCACGGATTCACCGAGATGTTGTATGAGTTCACCAGCGCCTCGGCCAACAACGGTTCCGGATTCGAGGGATTGGGAGACAATACCGTGCCGTGGAACATCGCCACCGGCGTCATCATGCTTGTCGGCCGCTTCCTTCCGATCCTTCTTGCCCTGGCGATCGCCGGAAGCCTTTCGGAAAAAAAGTTCGTCCCGGAAACCATCGGAACCCTGAAAACCGACACTTCGCTGTTCGGCGGAGTCCTGGCCGGAATGGTGGTTTTCATCGGCGCGCTGCTCTTCCTGCCGGTCGCCGTTCTGGGGCCGGTCGCGGAATATCTGACAACCATGGGGTTATAACTGAAAATGAGTAAGCTCAGTCGCAAGAAAAGCCGCAAGGCGACGATTTTCGATCCCGCACTGATGCGTGCGGCGTTCAAACAATCGTTTTTGATGTTGAATCCGCTCAAAATGGCCCGCAACCCGGTGATGTTCGTCACGGAAATCGGCGCTGCGCTGACCACGCTTGTCTGGTTCATGCGGATTACCGATTTTTACACCTGCGCCGTCACCGTCATTCTCTGGCTGACGGTGCTTTTCGCCAACTTCGCGGAAGCGCTGGCGGAGGCGCGCGGCAAAGCCCAGGCCGACAGCCTGAGAGACAGCCGCCGGGCGACGCCGACCCGCCGGATCACCGAATCGGGAGAGATTCGGAACATCGGTTCCGATGAACTCAGGGCGGGGGATGTCGTTGCGGTCTCCGCCGGAGAAATCATCCCCGGCGACGGCGAGGTGATCGAAGGGATCGCCAGCATCGACGAATCCGCCATTACGGGGGAATCCGCGCCGGTTGTCCGCGAGGCGGGCTCCGACCGTTCCGGCGTCACCGGCGGAACCCGGGTGCTTTCCGACGAGATCAAAGTGAGAATCACCGCGGGCGCGGGAGAGTCGTTCCTCGACAAAATGATCAGCCTGGTCGAAGGGGCGGTACGCCAAAAGACGCCAAACGAACTTGCCTTGACCGTCACGCTGGCCGGGCTGACGCTCGGCTTCCTGCTGGTCACGGTGACGCTGTATCCGATCGGACGTTACTTCGATGTGACGATTTCGTTGCCCACCCTGATCGCCTTGCTGGTCTGCCTGATTCCGACCACCATCGGGGCGCTCCTGGCCGCGGTCGGGCTGGCCGGCATGGATCGCGCGCTCGCGGCCAATGTGATGGCCAAAAGCGGAAAAGCGGTGGAACTCGCCGGCGACATCGATACGCTCCTTCTGGACAAGACCGGCACCATCACCGTCGGGAATCGCATGGCCAGCGATTTCTTCCCGGTAGCCGGAGTTTCGCGTAAGAGGCTGATCGAAAGCGCCGTCCGCGCGAGTTTCGGCGATATCACCCCCGAGGGAAAGTCCATCGTCAAGCTGGGGAAAGCGGAACTCGGCGGCGACATGCCGAGCGATCGCCATACCGGCAAAGTGATCGCATTCACCGCCCAGACCCGGCTTTCCGGCGTCGATGACGACGGGCACGAATACCGCAAGGGCGCTTCCGACGCGGTGATGGAACAGGCGGAATCCATCCCGGAGGATCTGCGGCGCCTTGTCGATGCGGTCGCCCGCCGGGGCAGTACGCCGATCGTGGTGATGGAGGATCGGGCGATTCTAGGCGTCGTCGCTCTTTCCGATATCCTGAAACCCGGTATCCAGGACCGCTTTGCCCGGCTGCGCGCCATGGGATTGCGGGTGGTGATGGTCACCGGCGACAATCCGCTGACCGCCGAAGCCATCGCAAAGGAGGCCGGGGTGGATGATTTTATCGCCGAAGCCAAACCGGAGGATAAACTCGCTTACATCCGCCGCGAACAGGCGCGGGGCCGCCTGGTGGCCATGATGGGCGACGGAACCAACGACGCTCCGGCGCTGGCACAGGCCGATATCGGCATTGCGATGAATTCCGGAACCCAGGCGGCCAAAGAGGCAGGCAACATGGTCGATCTCGACAGCGATCCGACCAAACTCATCGAGGTGATCGAAATCGGCAAGCAGTTGCTGATGACGCGCGGTTCCCTCACCACCTTTTCCATCGCCAACGACATGGCGAAATACTTCGCGATCATTCCGGCGATCTTCCTGCTGGCGATCCCGGAACTCTCGGTGCTGAATGTGATGAAGCTCGCGACTCCGTCGAGCGCGATTCTTTCCGCATTGATTTTCAATGCGATCGTCATTCCGCTGCTGATTCCGATTGCGCTGAAGGGCGTCAAATACCGTCCGCTGGGGGCGGACGCGCTGCTGGCGCGGAACCTGATTATTTATGGGCTGGGCGGCGTAATCGCGCCCTTCATCGGCATCAAACTGATCGATATGGCGCTTGTCGCCTGTCATCTGGCCTGAGGAGAAAACATGATGAGGCATCATATTTTCGGAGCCATCCGGCTTGCGGCATTCTCGGTTTTTGTCTGCTGCGTGGTTTACACCGGTTTCGTCCGGGGCGCGGCGCAACTTTTCGCGCCCGATGCGGCGAACGGGGATTTGATCCGCAATGACACGGGAACGGTGATCGGGAGCCGCCGGATCGCCCAGGAATTCACGCTTGACCGGTATTTCCGCTGTCGTCCTTCGGCGGTCGATTACAACGGAGCCGGATCGGGCGGAAGCAATCTATCTTCCGCTTCGCCGGAGATTCGCAAGCGCGCGCAGGCGCTGATCGCGGAATACGGCGCGACCCGCGATAATCCGCTGCCGGTCGATCTGGTGACGGCATCCGGCAGCGGGCTTGATCCGGATATCACGCTCGCCGCCGCGCAATATCAGATTCCGCGCATTGCGAAAGCCCGGTCGCTTCCGACCGACGCGATTGGCAAACTCGTGGCGGAGAGTGTATCTTATCCAGGCGGGTTCATCACGTCGGAACCTTTCGTCAACGTACTCGAACTCAATCTGAAACTGGACAAGTTGAATTGAACGACACGCCGGACAAATTTCTTTCCATGATCCGCTCCGCCCGGCGCGGACGGCACAAGATTTATCTTGGCTACTGCGCCGGAGTGGGCAAAACCATGCAGATGCTCAAAGAAGCGCTGCGGCTTCGCGACGTGGAAAAACTCGATGTGGTAATCGGCCTCCTGGAAACCCACGGGCGAGCCGAAACCGCCGCCTGCAAAGAAGACCTGGAAGAAGTTCCGCGCCGGAAGATCGTTCACCGCAACATGGAAATCACCGAAATGGACGTCCCGGCGATACTCCGGCGCCATCCCCAGGTGGTGCTGGTGGACGAGCTCGCCCATACCAACGCCCCGGGGTCGAAGAATCCCAAGCGGTATCAGGATGTGGAGGAACTGCTCGAAGCCGGGATTCATGTGATTTCGACGCTGAACGTTCAACATCTGGAGAGCCTCTATGAAATCGTGGAAAAGAACACCGGAATCCGGGTCAAGGAGCGGATTCCGGATTGGGTGGTGACCCGCGCCGATGAAGTGGTCAACGTGGACGTTTCCACCAACGACCTGCGGGAACGCATCCGTTCGGGGCGGGTTTATCCCAAAGAGCGGATTGACGCCGCGTTGGAGAATTTTTTTCAGGACGACAATCTTCAGCAGTTGCGGGAATTGTCGCTGCGTGAACTGGCCGCGCAACTGGACCTGAAGTTCCGCGAGAAGCGCGACCCGGAAGAACTGGAGGAAGGCGCCAATCCCGATCAGGTGCTGGTGTGCCTGAGCTCGCGCAGCCCGAACGCCGACGCGCTTCTGCGCTACGGTTCGCGGCTGGCCGGGCGACTGAACCGGAACTGGTACGCGCTTTATGTCCAGACATCGAAGGAGACCGCGACCCGGATCGATGCGGAAACGCAGCGCCGACTGAGCAATACCCTGGAACTGGCGCGCCAGGTGGGGGCGACGGTTTTCACCTTTAAAAGCGACGACATCGTCGGAACCATTCTGCAATTCGCCCGGGAACACCGCGTCGGGCACATTGTGATCGGTCCTTCGGCGCGCAAACTCTCCTGGTTCGACCGCTTGCGCGGGAAATCGACGCTTCTGGAACAACTGACGCTGGCAAACCGCGATTTCAAAATCGTGATTACCGAAAACACCGGTTCGAGTTGACAAATTGCCGGATTGCATCTGCTCGTTTGCCGGGTATCATATGGGATTGCAATGAAAGGGGGTCAGGCAATGCAACATAAGATTTCGCCCTGCGGACCGACGCGTTCCCGGAACAATGATCGGGGTGAATTTCTCCCTTTTAAAGAGGCGGATGTTGAAATTCTGACTCCGGTCATGAAGCACGCCTTTGACGCGGATGCGCAATTCCGCATGGGGCGCGACGGCGATACGGAGAGAATATAATATGAAAATCGAGATCGGCGAACAAAAACCGTCACATTTGAAAGAGTATTGGCCCGAACAACATCGGTTCGTCGTGGATGGACAAGGTGGAAGAGTTCGCGAAGAATCGAGGGATTGCCCAACTGGAACAAGGGCAAAAAGGCGCGACGGGACTTTTGGCAACCGCGTCATGTTACAGGGCAGATTTTTAAAATGCGAATGGCAGGATGGCAATTACAGGTTGCCGCAAGAAGATTACTTGTTGCGAGGCATGGGGTTTTCGAGAAATTCGGACAAACAACAATCCTGAACCTTTTGCAGTAGCCCCAAAAAAACGATTTGCTCATATTCGGTCAGACAAGACAACACCCGCTGATTACTGTCCCTGACCAATTCATCAAAAACAGGAATCATGGACTTGCCTTTTTCGGTTAGGCCAAGACGGTGAATGCGTTTGTCTGAAGCATCCGGCATCCTATTCACATAGCCTCCGTCAATCAGCTGATGCAATGTCAGTCGGACTGCGGTTCGGGCAATATGCAGCGCACAGGCAATGCTTTCCTGAGAAGAGTTTTCCTGCTCCGAAATTATGAAGAGCACCTGCGCTTGGGCAATGGTGATGCCGCAGGATTTCAATACCCGCATTGCATGATTGGTAATCAGGCGGGTCGATACGTCCAAATTTCGGAGCAGCAGATACTCCGGATTTGCCAGCCTGTTCATAAAAAACCTCCTGATTGCAATAAAAAAACTACGGTATTTGTACTATGCCACAGAATGATGGAAAAGCAAGTTGCGCATCTGATATTTTATGCTTGATACCATGTATTTCTTATCGCACAGAGCAACGGCAAACAATAAGATATGGCTTTTGTTGATTTCATATAGCATGAAATAAAATGTCAAAAAATAATCAGATTCCGGTTTGATATAGCATGGCATTGCGATATATTAATATTCTATATGGAATAAATAAAAATCGGGAGGCAATTATGTTGAAACATTCGATGTGGGGAATTGGAGTCATTGTCGCCGGAATGATGCTTCTGACGGGATGTGATAAAAAGGCGGATACCGTCCAAACGGATCACGATGCCGTCAAGGTCGAGACCGCACGACTTGCTGAACAGACATTTCGAAAACAGATCCGGGTTCAGGGAACCATTCAGCCCATCGACAGGGCCACCATTGCAGCGCGTGTCGCCGGAACCATTGATTCTCTCGAAGTCCGAGAGGGAGTACGGGTCAAAAAAGGCGAGGTTCTCTTCCAGACGGACCGCAAGAACTTGGAGAATCAAGTTCTGGTTGCGGAGCAAAGTTTGAAAGTCGCCGAAGAAACCTGTCAGACCGTCCGGGAAGATATTGAAATTGCCAAAACCACGCTGGACAAAGCCAAGGCGGATTATGAACGTGCACAACGACTTTTCGCAAGCAATGCCGTTTCCCTTACCTCGTTTGAAACGGCGGAAGCCGACTGGAAGTGCGCCCAGGCGACCTATCGACGGGAACAGGCGGTTTTAAAATACAACCTCGTCAAGGTGTCCCAGGCAAAAACGAATTTGGAGATTGCACAAAAAAACCTGGCCGACTCGATCATCCGTGCGCCTTACGACGGCGTCATCACCAACCGCTTTCACGACGCCGGAGAATTCGCTGCCGCGGGAGAGAAGGTTCTTGAGATTGAAGATCAGGGGCGATTGGAGGTTTCCGCGAAAATCAGTTCCCTTTATTATGCGGCACTCTCATTGGAAACGGATATTGTACTTTTACTTGAGGGAAAGGAACTTTGCCGAACGCATCTCTCCTATCTTTCGCCAAGCGTCGATCCGCTGAGCCGGACGTTTGAAATCAAAGCGAATCTTCCGGGGCAAAAGGACTTGGTGAGTGGAACACTTTGCGATATCGACATCATCATTGCCGAGCGATGGGGGCAAGGACTTCCGACCGATGCGGTACTCGCACGGGCGCGCGGCCGTTACGCAGTCTTTGTCGTGAAAGACGGCAAGGCGGAGGAAATTACTGTCGCGACCGGATTTTCGACCAGAAACAATACGGAAATTCTGAATGCGGAAAAACTCGCCGGGCGCGATCTGGTGGTCTCCGGGCAATATTTTCTGAACGACGGATCCGCAGTCGTGACCACCGCGCGAAAGGATGCGAATCATGACGCTAAGTGAAATCTCCGTCAAGCGCAAGGTGGCAATGTGCGCATTTCTCATCATGCTGTTGTTTCTCGGCATGTCCATGTATAAAAACATCGGGATCGATTCGCTCCCGAAATTTGATATCCCGTATGTTCAGATCACGACAACGTATCCGGGCGCGTCGCCGGAGGAAATTGAAATCGACGTGGCCAAGCGCATTGAGGACGCCGTCGCCTCGCTGGATGGACTCAAGCATACTACCAGTGTCTGCATGGAGAACGTTTGCGCGACCACACTGGAATTCAATCTCGGCACCGATGTGGATATCATGGTTCACGAGGTGCGCGAAAAACTCAACACCATTGCCAACGATTTTCCCGCCGCTGTCGAAACCCCGGTCTTGAGCAAGGTCAATATCAACGCCGTTCCGGTGGTGACGCTGTTCCTGACCGGAAAACAGTCGGTTGACGAACTGTACGATTACGCCGACGAGACGCTGTCAGACCGCTTTTCCAGTATTCAGGGAGTGGGCGAAGTCCGCGTCCACGGCGGCAATGAAGTACAGCTCCACATCATTCTCGACCGGAAAAAACTGGCAGAAAGCAATCTGACGATGGGCGAGGTCATTTCGCGCATCAATACCGCCAATATGAAACTTCCCGCCGGACGCGTGAAGCAGAATGGCACGGAAATGAGCATCACCTACGATGCGGAATATCGCAATATTCAGGCATTGAAAGATTTGGAGATCAGCAGCACGGTCGCCAAACGCATTTATCTTGGCGACATTGCGGAAATCAAACTGATGTCAAAGGAACTGCGCCAGCTTGGCTTTTTCAACGGGGAACCCGGCATCCAGATTGAAGTCGTCAAGAAATCCGACGCCAATGCGGTCAAGGTCATCGACGAAGTCAGAAAGCGTTATGAGCAGATCGTCAGCGGCAACACTCTGCCCGGCGGAATGAAACTCAACTGGTTCAAAGATTCGGGCGCGTTCATTCACGCCTCGGTGGATGATGCATGGTCGAGCATTCTGATGGGAATCGTGCTGACCGCCGTCATCCTTTTCCTATTCCTTCACGATATGCGATCCACATTCATCGCAGTAATTTCCATGCCGGTCTCCATCGTGATTTCCTTTATTGCGATGAAAGCGTTGAATTATACCTTCGACATGATGACGCTGGTGTCGCTCGGCTGTTCCGCCGGTGTGTTGGTGACAAACGCGGTCGTGGTGCTGGAAAATATTTTCAAACGCATGCACGGCGGCGCGGATGCAAAAACATCGGCCATAGAGGGAACGAACGAAGTGATCAACGCCGTCGCCGCAAGTGCGCTTACGAATGTGGTGGTGTTTGTTCCGGTTGCATTGATGGGATCGGTGGTCGGATTGTTGATTTCGCCATTTGCCGGAGTGATGGTGGTGGCAACGCTGGCCTCACTTTTCGTCAGTTTTACTCTGACTCCGATTATGGCCGCGCTGTTTTTTGCAAAAGGGGAAAAGAAGCCGGGGAGAATCACAAGTTTCATCTTCAAGATATGGGACGCCGGTTATTTTCCTCTGGAAAAAGGATTTGAACGCAGCATTGACTTTACCCGAAAGCATAGTGGCCTTGTGATCGTCATGACCGTCGGGTGTTCCGTCCTGATGGCAGCATTGGCGCTACCGCATATCTCCATGTCGTTCATCCCGACCAACGACAAAAGCGAACTTTCTGTTTCGCTGGAATTTCCCGCCAATACGGCGCTGTCTGCGACAACCGCCCGTACAAAGGAAATTCTTGACGCAATCTGCAAACGTTCGGATGTGGCGGCTGCGACTTCCACAATCGGATATATCAATGCCATGGCGGGGCAGGTTTCCGAAGGCGTTCATCTTTCTGAAATCAGCGTTTATCTGGTGGATAAGGAAAAACGAGAATCCGTATTTGCCGTCGCCGATGAACTGCGCGGTCTGCTTGCCCAAAAACAGAACATGCGCGGAACCGTCAATATTCCCAACCCTACCGGACAGTCCGGCGCTGAAATCTCCGCCTATATCACCGGACCCAATGCGGAAATATTGACGAACGAAGTGTTGAAATCGATGAAAATTCTGAAGGAATCGGGAACCGCGAGCGATATCGATTCCAGTTTACGGGCGACGAAGCCGCGAACCAATATCATTCCGAATCGGGCGGTACTGCGCAATCTGGGAATTTCCGAGAGCACACTTGGAACTTCGGTAATGGGATTTTTTGATGGCGTCGAGGCAGGAACCTACAAAGTCGGAACGCGAACCTATGACATACGGGTAAAAACGAACGACGAAGAGGGGTTTGACAAGACGCAAGACATTGTCATCGGTTCCATGCAGGGCCGCCCGGTCAATATTGATGTGCTTACCTCGTTTGAATCCGCCCCGGTGTCGATCTCGCTGATCCGTCAGGACAAGGAACGCTCCGCGTGGGTTTACTGCAATGCCGCCAACGATTCGACGATGGGCGATGTCGTGAATCTCCTGAAAGAAAAGGCGGGAAATGAACTGCCGCCCGGATATAAACTCGCTTTCTACGGCCAGGCGGAAATGATGCAAAACGGCGCAGACGACTTTGCCAATGTCTTCCTGATCGCCATTGTCATGGTTTATCTGCTAATCGCAGCAATCATGGAATCGTGGACAGGGCCATTCCTGATCATGTTCACCGTACCGCTCGGATTCGTCGGCATGTTCTTTACACTGTATCTCTCCGGACAGCCCATGTCAATGGTCGCCATGCTTGGCGGTGTCATGATGATCGGGATTGTGGTCAATAACGCCATTCTGATTATGGATGAAACGGCGGTATTGACTGCGCAGGGTATGAAAACGCATGCGGCCATGCTGCTGGCGACAAAGAACAAATTCCGCCCCGTCTTGATGACATCGCTGGCTTCGGTGATCGGCATGCTGCCGATGGCGTTCGGATCCGGACTGGGCTCGGAATTGCGTTCGAATTGCGGCATCGGTGTGGTCGGGGGCTTGACTTTCGCGGCGATCACGACCGTATATCTGATTCCGGCTCTGTATTTCAAATTCGTCCATGATACCGCCAAGCCGGAAGAATCTCTGCGTTCGAAGATAAAACACTTTTTCATTGGCTGAACAGAAGAATCCGACGGTTGGTGAGCGGAACGTAAACATATAATGCAAAGAAAAATCATGGTGTAATCGGTTACACAACTTTTCCGTCACGCCAGTTAATCGAGTCAGAATGGTTTCTATTCAAAAAATCATCGTTGAGCGGGTTCAGCTCTATATTCGCAGAGAGATCAAAAAACACCTGCGGTTGCGGGATGAGGAAACTCGCAGAATGCAAGGAAATACTGAACTGGCTCTTTTGCTTGATACCAATCCTGCCACCGTCAACCGCGGGGAATCAGGAAGAGTCCGGCTATCCCGGAGATCCTGCGGAAAAGTTGCAAAAATTCGTTCCATTAGTAAATCGGAAGTTGAGCAGGCCATCAAAGAGAAAAATATCCTCGCGGCTTTGAACAAGAGATAAAATCAAATCATGACATTTGCTTTCTCCGGAAAGCACTTCAATCACAGGAAATCGTTATTTCACAGGGGACCTCGTATTCCCGTTGATTGGCTTGCATCCGTCTGCTTGTCGAGTATATTACTGCGACAGCCGCATGAGTGATCGAATCACAATATCATGAAGGTGAATATGAAAAAAATACTGAACCGAATCGGGCGAATTCACTTTTACGAGAACGACCGGAATTCGCCCGAGGATATCGTATTCCCGTCTTGCATGACGTCGCTGGCCGGCGGAATCGGCATTGATGTCAAGCGCCATGTTACGGAGGACGGCTGGACGCAGCGGCGGCTTTATTTCGCTCTGCTGGCATATACCGGCATGGGCTTCGGCCTGCTCTGGCATCCCGATCACTGCTGCTCCTGCCTTGATCTGACCCAGGTCAATGATTCGCACGATGAGACCATCGAGCGCGGATTTCGTGGAATCGGATGCGGCGTCCGCATTATGGAAAACACGCCGGAAACCCGCGAAGAAATCCGCAGGATGCTGGTCGATTCCATCGACGCGGGCCACCCGGTGATCGCATTCGGGATGGTCGAACCGCCGGAAAGCGGTCTGGTCTGCGGCTATGAGGAAGACGGCGGCATTCTGCTGGGCTATGATGCGTTTCAGGATCAGTTCCCCTGTGAAAAAAATGAGAACGGCATGGTCGTGCTTCGAAACTGGACGAAAGTCTGGAAGTTCGCCTTTGTACATGGAACGCCGACGCCGGTCGATCTTG
>Ga0209800_10004009_pt1 | contig 11195 bp, 14 predicted proteins | sample Higcelweek8metaG_FD_187174 | JGI IMG/M metagenome (GOLD analysis project Ga0209800, IMG submission 187174) | Freshwater pond sediment microbial communities from the University of Edinburgh, under environmental carbon perturbations - High... | ecosystem: Environmental > Aquatic > Freshwater >... | reverse complement strand
ATGGATTTACAGAGCAACAAAAAAACTCTTTTATTGTATACACTACCCGAAACATTCCGCCATATGAATTTTTCCAGAACCGGCATCTATGATTTTTTCAAAAACAGGTATCTTTAAAAAATGAAAATTCCACTTCTGATATTCATTATGCTGACTTGTCAACTATTGACTGCACAAATAGTGGCCGGCAAAGACGATGTTGAAGAACGCAACTTTTTTTACAGCGATACTGCCAACGGCGAATTTGCCTTTGGCGATTATGATCCGAAAGACATGATCAAACTTGAAGACGGATCCTTATTAATCGGCACAGAGTTAAGAATCCATTTTCCATCGTCCTATAAATCGCCTGAAAAATTGGATTCACTTTATTGGGCGAGACATGAAATATTCATGCAGAAAACGCATGTTAGCAGCGGAACAGTCATAAAGCTGAACCCGGATATGGAAAAGGAATGGGAAACCGTTTTTAGTGAAAAAAGAGTTGAAAAGATTTTAAAGACAACCGATGGCCGCATTTTGATTGTTGGTGAAGAAGTAACAATGAAATATGTGTGGATGGTAGAACTGGGGCCGGAGGGAAACATTATCCGTGAAAACCGCTATACGTATAAAAATAAAGTTACCATAGCCAATGCCATCATTGATGAGCACAACGATGTTTATCTGTTGCTTGAATCATCGCACATTGTACCGGTTAAAACAAGAAAAGACTTTGGAAAACGGTATTTCTATTTTTTCCGTGATTCAGAAATGAATTCGCATATTGCAGTAGCAAAAGTAAATTCCGATGGAAAGCTGAAGTGGCTGAAGCCTGTTGATAAAAGGGCGCAGTATATAAAATTCGGACATGAGCTGGTTGTAAACAATGAATTGGTTTTTTCTTCATTCTGGTATTCGGGATTTGAAAAAGACAGTTTGATTGAAGGCGAAAAAGCAGTGCAACTGTCGAAATCAGGAAAGCGAAAATCAGCTCATAATATTACTCAACAATACATGTTGTTTTTCGACAACGGTTTGGTTACCATAACCTCCCATTCTCAGGGCAGATTACTGCTTTTCAGATCCGGAGCCGTCATTGATTCAATTCAGATATCGAGTGCCGATAATGACGTCAGAATTAGCCACGCTATCCAAACACCTGATGGATATCTGATTCTTGCTGCAAACCACGACAACAACAGAGATTATCTGCTGATCAGTCTGAGTCCGGACTTGAAATTTAAAAAATATTGGACCTATCCGAGAGATGAATACAATGAAATTTGTGGAGCCGTGAGGTTGGATAGCGGAGAGACCATTCTTGTCGGAAAATGCTATAGAAAGGAAGAAGGGGGTGAAAAACGTTTAGTAACTTACATTAATCTGGTAAAAATCAAATCCGGCGCAGAGTAACACGGGCATTTTCCGCTGACAATTAATGGCGGCGATCTTTGAAAGCAGCATTTGGAGCGCCACTCAATCAAAACAGAATTATAAATCACAACCATCTGAAATAAAAACAAAATGATACCTGACCGAACCGAAATACAGTTAATGACCGCTAAGCGAATACTAAGTTCCGATCAGGTTCTTTTTGTGAAATGTTTAAAATTTCAGTATAATTGAAAATTATTTACAAATCGAAAATAATGAAATTCCAATATTTGATTTTCGCAGCAATGATTTTATGCAGCGCATGTTGTCAGAACGACAATCTGGGAAACGTCATGCTGACGCCGGAGCAGAAGGCCATCAATCCGTATGCGGAAAACGACACGATCTGTTTTACCGACAGTCATGGCGACACCTGCTTGTTTCGTGTTATGACGCGCGATACAGCGATGTATATACGCACTGATCGCGGACATACCAGCGAACGATGCACCGATTTCTGTTTTACAGAAAATGAATACACAATCCTGACCTGCGAAGGAGCTCCGTTTAGTTTCAGATTGCATCTTGAGCAGCCCGATCCTTTTGAATCGTGGCCCGTGGTGTATGCAACTGTTTCTTTCGGGTTTACAACATATAGCGCCAACTACAGAAATTTTTATTCTCATTTTCCGGAACTCAGAGTTGAAGACATAGATGCCTATACGCTGGCAAACGGCATGTATCGTGACACGCTGCATCTTGGGACATCGTCATTTACACAGGTGTACGCCATTCCCGGCACCTGCAATTCGCCCGACAGCCTGTATTGCGACACGATTTTTTACAACAAGCTTCAAGGTCTTGTGGGCATCAGTATGTCGGATGGAAATTGGTGGGTGAGACAGTAAAAATGAATGGGAGAATATTTCTTGAATGTTTGGAGAATACACATATCGTTGTGGAAATGATTAAGAAGATTCAAATCCTGACCTTTAAAAAATGAAAAAAACCATACTCATCATATTGATCGTTCTTCCACTTTTTTCTCTGGCGCAGATACCTGCTGAAATCAGATGGAAAGCCGATTCGGTGTTGCTTGAAATTTCGCAGGCAAAAACGCTCGATGGCCTTTTTGCCTACAATTGCCGCAGCAGTGCAACGTATATTGATCACACATTGTGGCATGCGTGCGACAGTCTGACAAGAAAGCAACGAAGCTTGTTCAGAAAAGTAAACAGACATCCGGATGAAAAATGGTATAACCTTTTTTATGATTGTTTACTGTTTGACACCATTCCCGGGCTTGTGAATATCCGGATTGACACTAAAGGAGTTCCTTTCTACATGAGCGGAATTCCGGACAAAGAAAATTTTCATTTTCTGACCGATATACAAGTAGATAGTGCGAGAGCCGTACAACTGGCTATTGAAAACGGATTTCAGGAGGGAGTTGCGCCATGGAAAGTGCATTTGGTTTTTAAAAAAATCGACACGGCTGAAACGAAATACTATTGGGAGATTACAAACACATTAATGGTAGGCGCTAAATCTGGTTGCGATGCAGATGGAAAAATCCTGGTAATTGATGCCATATCTGGTAAAGTTGTTTCAGAAATGGATTGGACATCATTATGTGTCGAATAGCGGCTTTGATTACGTTGTAATAGGTGTGTTTATCGCTCCTGTTGCTCTGACTCGCCGCTCCTGCCACTCTGATAACCGCTTCTGTCACCCTGAGCGGAGTCGAAGGGTAGACAGTAGCAGCGACCCGCCGCTGTCATCCTGAGTTTTTCGAAGCGAAGAAAAGTATCGAAGGAGACAGCGGGGTAAACTCCGTCGAAGGGTAGACAGGAGAATAGACCTTAACGGAGTAAAAACCGGAGCTGTGACCGCTGCGCGGGAGCTGAGTCTACGCTGTTCACACTTCGACTCCGCTCAGTGTGACAGCGAAGAATAGATTGACAGCGGAGTTTATCCTGAGACACGAAGGGCTCAGAATGACAGCGGAGTATAGAATGACAGCGAAGCAATGTCTTTCAGAAAACAATTATATTTGTATTTATGAATTACCTGCAGGTTTATATTTTACTATGTGCTGATGGTTCGTATTACACAGGCGTTACAAACGACATTGATCGTCGCTTGTGGGAGCATCAGGAGGGATTGATAAAAAAAGCTTATACACATAACCGAAGGCCTTTAAAATTAGCTTGGTTTTCAGCTGAATATGATCCGAATGGTGCGATTGAATTAGAGAAGAAAATTAAAGGTTGGTCACGTAATAAGAAAGAAGCACTCATAAACAGTAACTGGGATCAATTGCCAGCATTTGCAAAATGTTTGAATGAAACAAGTCACAAAAAATTCAATAAGAAACACATCAATCCTGGAGATTAAAATAATTGAATGTATTCAAAATATAGACTACAGCTTCTGCCATGCTGAGCCCCGCCATTGTATGCAAAGAGTACTGCTCCTGTCACTCAAATCACTGCTTCTGTCATCCTGAGCCCCGCTTCTGTCACATTGAGCGGAGTCGAAATGTTGACAGGAGCAGCGACCTGCCGCTTTCATCCTGATTTTTTCGAAGCGAAGAAAAGTATCGAAGGAGACAGCGGGGTAAACTCCGTCGAAGGGTAGACAGGCGAACAGACCTTAACGGAGAAAAACCGGAGCTGTGATCGCTGCGCGGGAGCTGAGTCTACGCTGTTCATTCTTCGACTCCGCTGCTAATGACACACATGCTTAAAACTCTGAAAATCAACAAAAGAAGTCGAACATAATTCCCGGCCACCGAGCCGGGATCTCATACGATACTACCGACTTTTTCTTTTGTTGATTTTCGCTGCCGACGCTTCGACTCCGCTCAGCGTGACAGCAGCTTTTGTGTCATTTTATATCTGGTTGCAAAACGCGTTTTGCTGGTGGTCTCAGATTGACAGCGGAATTTATCCTGAGACACGAAGAGCTCAGTGTGACAGCGGAGTATAGAATGACCGCGGAATTTAGTTTTGTCAAAGGAAATTTACAAATAAAATTGAGCGAAAACGAAAGCAAGTAAAACTTTGCACTGTTGAAATAATGTTGTTTTATCAACCCAACACTGATTAAAACTGGCCAAAAAACAACATTTTGATAAATCAATTGTAAAAATTATTAAATTGCGCATGTTTAGGTAACCAAGATGGTAAATATGAAAAGTTTTTTCACCTCAATCATGCTTCTTTGCGTACAAATATTATCTGCGCAAACGGATTCCAATCTGGAGAGTATAAGGGAGTCCTATAAAAAGGAAGAATACAAGAGTCTTATAAGCAAGTACGCTGACAAAACAAAAAAGTTGAATGCAAAAGAGATTTATTATGTAGGTATGTCATATTATATGCTTGAAGATGACGAAAATGCATTGAAGTATTTATCTGCATCCATTGAGAAAGGGCCTGCAGATTTCGATATGTACTATTACAGGGGTATGACACTGTATTACATGAAACGATATAACGAAGCGCTGCCTGACATCAATAATGCAATTGATATGCTACCAGATGAGATGGATTTTTATCTTGGAAAATCTAAAGTATACAGTGCTTTGGAAAAAACCGATTCAGCTATTCTGACATTGGAAACAGCATTTCAGATTGATTCTTCAAATATCCAGATACTGGATGAACTGGCTTTTTTGCTTTCAGAGACAAAGAACTACGACAGAGCGATTCACATCAACAACTGTGTACTCAAAAACGTCAGTGAAAACTCAAATGAGTATAAAAACGCATTGTACAATGTCGGATTATTTCATCTTTTATTGGGGCAGGCCGATAAAGCTGAGCCATATTTCATTTCCTGTGTGGCAAAATTTCCAAAGTATTATGATGCTATTCCCAAGTTGATTCAATGTTTATATGTCCAGAAAAAATACACCCAAAGTGAACCATATAAAAAACAGTTATATGAGTTACATAAAAAAAATGCGCTACCAAAGAGCATGGAAGAAATGTTCTGTTTTGATCAGTTTTATTGGAAAGATAAACTGGTCATGGCTTTTGAGTATTTCGAAGTATTGGACAATGGTTTTAAAACAATCAAATATCGCTTTTTTGTCACCGATGGCAGTGGCAATATTGAGTATTGGGTACAATCGGAGAGTAGTGCTGCTGTAAAATTATCAGAAGGTGATTATATTCTGGCTGTTGAAAAAAACAACAACCATTTTTCGTATTGGTCATATAAATTCAACGATCTGTCCGATTACGATGCATTAAAGGTACAAGTGTTTAAAATTTTAAACGAAGAAATTCAACCCGATGCTTCAACCATCAGAAAATAGAATATTTAAAAATGCATAGTCCTTTTTTTGGGTTTCGTAATTGGAAAGAAACAGTAAAAAACACAATAAAAAATTTTCATTCTCCGAAGACTTTCTCATTAAAACACCACACTGACAAATCAAACACAAATATGAACAATACTGTCTCAGCACCTGCAACCCTGTTTCTAATTTTGAATTTGTTATTCAGCATGTTCAGTATTGCTCAAACTGAGCAGGGGAGAGGCGAAGCGAAAAACAGTAAAAAAGTAGTGCCAGAGCAGATTGAAAACTCCGGCAAACTGAGGTACAAGCTTTTATTTGAGCAGAACCGTGAAAACAGCATGACAATGAATGCAATCGATGTGAATGAGCTTAAATTTGTGCACTTTGCTGAAAAAGATTTATTCTATTTTGAAAAAAACAATGATCCATACAAACCGGGTTCATACGATGTGCTTGAAATTTCGAATGACACGGCGATCATCAGACGTGGAGCCATGCCCGACACAACCCTGACCAATGTAAAACCAGTCATGACATGGTTGTATGACAGTGTGAGAACAATGGTGGTGGATAGCATTCATATTTTCATTCAATTTATGGATACGGGCTGTATGGATACTCAATTCTATTCAACATTTTTCGAAGACAAGGATGGAGGCCGGCTTTCGTTTCATTATTTCACTAACAATATTGTATTTTACAATCCTGACAAAAAGAAATTTTACGTGGTGTTTTTCAAATTCTGCAGAAATGAGATTAAAATATACGAAGTGTATGACCCGGATGAAACACATGGAAAATAGCTCTGGAGACTGTATGCAACAATATCTATCATAAAGCTGAACCTGTTCTATATGAAAACGCTGTTCACCACAACACTGATTATTTGCGCACAAATACTGTTTGCACAAACGGCAGCTGTTGATTCATTATTTGAGCAGTTTGTAAATGATATTGAAACCGTACAGGCCTATCACGACGGGGTGGTGGACTGGGACGATGAAACCAGAGAAAGTTATTACCTGCTGATGATCAACAGCCCTGTTGAAGCGCTGATTCCATATACTGACCATGCGAATGCCGCCGTGCGTTGTTTAATTTTCAGCGGTCTCGTCAATAGTAATGCGGATGACGAAACATTGAAGGAAATTCTGGAGAAACATCAGAACGACACGGCGGTTTTCAAACCATGGAAGGTGATTAATTACATGAATTTCTCCATGGAGAACAGAACCTCCGATAGAATTGATTATGAAAAAAGACTATCGGACCTCAGGCAGGAGCCGCGAGTTCTCTTGCCCGGATTGCGTCATGGGCACATCAGCCGGGACGATCTGCTGCGCGCCGATAGTCTGGTGTACAGCCACGTTTTTATTAACCTACAATCTTTCGTTATGAGTTTTAAAGCTGACTATCGGATTATTGACCGGCAAAGTGATAGCCATTTATTCACGCCAGCGATGAAGCGCAGAATAAAAAAACTGCGACCGGGAGATCGTGTATACATCTCTGATATTATGGCACAAGGACCAAACGGCAGTGTCAAACAAATCGGCTCTTTTACGTTGGTGATTAAGTAGAAAATGAACATTAAAAACAACACAAAACTAAAAATAAACAAATGAAAAACAAAACCCGCGTAGCTTTTTATTGCAGCATTGTAATGGCTACACTTTTAAGTTCCTGTGCTACCTCACAGAAAAGTTCAATCAATAATTTTGTTGCGATCATGCAAGTAGATGAGCCCATTCCCGGTGTTTGCGACAATGCACATGTGTACGCCATTTTACCGTTGACCGGGAACGGACAGATTAAAGCTGTGGCTCCGAAAACTGACGAAGAACTAACTGCGGAACTCAACACCAGAGTCAGTTTTCTGAAAGATAAACCAAATTACAATGATAAAGGCATGGTGAATCTGATTGTGAATTGCAAAGGCGAAATGGTGCGATGTGAGATTGACAACAAAACACAGAGCCCCGAGCTGGACAGTCAGATTGTAGCTGTGTTTGCAGAGATGAAGACGTGGACAGCCGGAACAATCAACAATCAGTCGGTCGATACTTCAGTATTGTACAGCTTCACGATTAAAGACGGCAAAATTATTTTATAAAAGTCTGTTAAAAAAGCATGGATGAAAGCCCTGAAACAATATTGCTGTGTCATCATTTCATTGATTACGCTGAATAGTTTTGCACAAAGCGATTCGGTTTCCACTATGTCGGAACCTGTGTATTGGACGCCGCGTTATTCGATATCGATGCAGAAGTCGCCCGGGTTAGGCGTGGGTATTGCGCGGCTTAGTATGATCGACAAAGGGCTGGAATTTGGCAGCTGGTGCCTGTACAGCTCTGTTGATGCGCATTTACGAATATCCTCAACAGATCCGCAAATGTTTTACAGTCTGAAAGGAGGTTTTGAAACATCGTGGGTAATAACCATGTGGGCACTGGAAGCAGCTTGTTTCAGCGATTTTGAACAATCGTTGTTTGTTGTTACACCCAAAACTGGTTTTAGCATTGGAGGAGTGATAAACCTGTTGTATGGCTATAACATATCAAAGAAGATTGAAGATTTCCCCGGACTGGGGCATCATCAGATTTCGTTGGTTGTAAATATGAACAGAAAAGTTTTGAGTGGTGAGTAGATGAGAGACGTGATGGGTGATAAAGTATGTGAGGGCGCTAATTTCTGATTTTCCGAGCCCAGCTTCTGTCACTCAAATCACAGCTCCTGTCACATTGAGCGGAGTCGAAATGTAGACAGAAGCAGCGACCTTAACGGAGCAAAGACCGGAGCAGTGACCGCTGCGCGGGAGCTAACTCTACGCTGTTCACACTTCGACTCCGCTCAGTGTGACAGCGGAGTTTATCCTGAGGAACGAAGGGCTCAGTGTGACAGCGAAGAATAGATTGACAGCGGAGTTTATCCTGAGGAACGCAGGGCTCAGTGTGACAGCGGAGTAATAATAACAACGAAGTATTGTATGACAGCGAGGCATTGTGTGATTGTAGAAAGGTAAAGACACGGAAACAAAAAATAGCAATTAAACAACCTGTTTTATTCTCAAAATTTACACAGCACCCCATGAAAACTCAGTATTTATGCAGCTTTAGCAACCATCATCCTGACGTTTTTTTCGCTCCCTGCTATGGCGCAGATTCAGCAATATGTTGAATACGACAGTTCAGTTTATATCGTCATTAAAAAATATAACGACCACTCTTTAAAGCGCATTGGGCAATTTGGCAAGAAGCGAAACAGGATTGTAAAACACGGTGAGTTTATTACATTTGACAAAGACGGAAACGTCCTGAGTAAAAAATATTATTTCAATAATCGCCGGAGAAACAAAACCTTTTTAGGTTATAAAATGGGTTGGTGGGGCTTATATGGTCAAAACACCAAATATTTTTTCAACAAATCTGTAAAACAGACGATTGTTGATCCAGGCTGGTAAGCTGGCTCCGGAGCCATTGAAATCAGACTCCATGAATTGACGAAAACACAGTAAAAAATTGATTTATTTCAACATGCTTACAAGTGGTTGAATGATAGGATTATACAGCGCTGTTTAGAACGGGTAAATTTTAGCCTTTCAGTCCCGCAGATGAAATGTATTCTATATCTTTGCTGCGAATAAAACTAAATTCAATTTGATATGAAAAAGCATAATTTCAACGCCGGCCCGGCTATTCTGCCCCGGATTGCTATCGAAAACACCGCAAAAGCCGTTCTGGACCTGAACGGAATTGGCATGTCGATTCTCGAAATCAGTCACCGCAGCAAGGATTTTCAGGCTGTGATGGACAATGCCGTTGCTCTGATGAAAGAAGTGATGGGAATTCCCGACAATTATCATGTGCTTTTCCTCGGTGGTGGCGCCAGCATGCAATTCTGCATGATTCCTTTCAATTTCCTGAAGACAAAAGCCGCGTATCTCGAAACCGGTGTTTGGGCTAAAAAGGCGCTGAAAGAAGCCAAAGGTTTTGGTGAAGTTGTTACTGTTGGCAGTTCGGCCGACAAAAACTTCAGCTACATTCCCAAAGGATGGACTGTTCCTGCCGATGCTGACTATTTCCACATCACAACCAACAATACCATTTACGGAACCGAAATCCGCGAAGACTTTGATTGCAATATTCCGCTCATCGCCGATATGTCGTCCGATATGTGCAGCCGTCCGGTTGACGTGAAGAAATATGATATGATTTATGGTGGCGCTCAGAAAAATATCGGCCCAGCCGGTGCAACTTTCGTTATTATTAAAGACGAGTTTCTGCAGAAGATCACTGACAGCCGTCATATTCCTACCATGCTCAATTACACAACTCATGTGAAAGAAGGCAGCATGTTCAATACACCGCCGTGTCTCCCGATTTTCACCATCATGGAAACCATGAAATGGCTGAAAGAAATTGGTGGTCTGAAAGTGATGGAAAAAATGAATATTGAGAAAGCCGACATTCTGTACAACGCCATCGACAACAGCAACATGTTTGTCGGAACCGCTGAAAAAGACAGCCGTTCACTCATGAACATCTGCTTTGTGATGAAAGATCAGTACAAAGACAAAGAAGAAGCTTTCCTCGAATTTGCAAAAACAAAAGGTCTGATTGGTCTCAAGGGACACCGCTCGGTTGGCGGATTCCGCGCTTCGACCTACAATGCACTTCCAAAAGAAAGCGTTGAATTCCTTGTTGAGTGTATGCACGAATTCGAAAAACAAAACGCATAATTAAATTCAAACAAGTCCCGCAGGAGATATTGATTCATTGGAATGAAGAGCTTCTGCGGGATTTTGCTTTTTACAAAAAGTCTAAAAATATAACAGAATAGAGTTTGTTTTCCGGTGTCGCAAACTGTATTTTTTTCTTATCTTTGGAACACCAAAAAATTTAAAACCAAACAGTTATGTCAAAAGTTCTGATAGCTACCGATAAACCTTTTGCAGCATCTGCCGTTAATGGAATCCGCAATGTGGTTGAAACCGCCGGGTTTGAACTGGTATTGCTTGAAAAATATACTGAGAAAAAACAGTTGCTCGATGCTGTTGCTGATGTTGATGCTATGATTGTCCGCAGCGACATCATCGATGCTGAAGTAATTGAGCATGCCAAAAATCTGAAAATTGTGGTACGTGCCGGAGCCGGTTACGACAATCTGGATCTGGCTGCCTGTACCGCCAAAGGCATTGTTGCCATGAACACACCGGGACAAAACAGCAATGCTGTTGCCGAACTCGCCATAGGGATGATGCTCATGATTGTCCGCAACAAATACGATGGCACCAGCGGTACCGAAGTCAAAGACAAAACAATCGGAATCCATGCCTATGGCTATGTTGGAAAAAATCTGGCCCGCATTGCAAAAGGTTTCAATATGAAAATTATGGCCTTCGATCCTTTTGTTGACAAAAGCGTGATGGAAAACGACGGCATCATTCCGGCTGCCAGTGTTGAAGAGCTGTACAAAAACTGTCAGTTTGTTTCGCTGCATATTCCGGCCAACGACAAAACCAAAAAAT
>Ga0209800_10004008_pt1 | contig 11199 bp, 9 predicted proteins | sample Higcelweek8metaG_FD_187174 | JGI IMG/M metagenome (GOLD analysis project Ga0209800, IMG submission 187174) | Freshwater pond sediment microbial communities from the University of Edinburgh, under environmental carbon perturbations - High... | ecosystem: Environmental > Aquatic > Freshwater >... | reverse complement strand
TGTCCTCCAAATTCGACGGCAAGAGAGTCAGCTGATAACATGAATAATAATTACAATTTTTTATACCAAAAAGGACAACGAGTCCGACAGAAAAAAAATAAAAACGCCCAATTATCATTCTGATAATCAAGCGTAGTTAAAATGTTGTCTCACCAAGATTCGAACTTGGACAGGCAGAACCAAAAACTGCAGTGCTACCATTACACCATGAGACAATCAATGTGCTTTTTCAAAAGCGGTGCAAAGATACAACCGTTTTTCTGTTTTTGCAATAGCTATCTGAAAAATATATCCTTACTCTGCGATCAGCAGAAAGTAGTTTTTCTTTCCTTTTTGAACAAGCAAGTATTTGTTGTTCAACAAGTCATTTAAACCAATCAACTGTTCTTGTTGTTCCAGTTTTTCTTTGTTGACACTTACTCCTCCCGATTGTACCATTTTACGCATCTCGCCTTTCGAAGGAAATACGGCAGCCATATCGGTCAATAAGTCAATGGCTTTTGCTCCCTCAAACAGTAGATCTTTGGTAACCCTGAACTGGGGAACTCCTTCAAAAACAGCAAGCAAAGTATCTTCATCCAGTTTTCTCAAAACTTCCGAAGTGGCATTGCCAAATAAAATACCGGATGCTTCAACGGCAGCCTTATAATCATCTTCGCTGTGCACCAATACGGTAACCTCTAAGGCCAGACGTTTCTGGAGCACACGTAAATGTGGTGCTTCGGCATGTTCTTCAATTAATGCCTCAATTTCATCTTTCGGAATAGAGGTAAATATCTTGATATATTTCTCTGCATCCGCATCACTAACATTCAACCAAAACTGATAAAATTTATAGGGAGAAGTGTATTTTCTGTCTAACCACACATTCCCGCTTTCAGTTTTTCCAAATTTACCGCCATCGGCTTTGGTTATCAGCGGACAAACCAATGCAAAAGCATCGCCATCAGTTTTACGACGAATCAACTCAGTTCCGGTAGTAATATTTCCCCACTGGTCGGAACCGCCCATCTGCAACTTACAGTTTTTATTTTGATTCAACCAAAGAAAATCATAACCCTGTAATAACTGATATGAAAATTCGGTAAACGACATTCCCACACTGGATTCTGCACTCAGTCTTTTTTTAACCGAGTCTTTTGACATCATATAATTAACAGTAATGTGCTTTCCAATGTCGCGGATAAAATCCAAAAACGAATAATCCTTCATCCAGTCGTAATTATTTACCAACTCGGCTGCATTGGGAGCATTACTCTCGAAATCAAGGAATTTGGCCAATTGTGCTTTGATGCAATTCTGATTATGACGAAGGGATTCTTCATTCAACAAATTACGCTCGGCAGATTTTCCCGAAGGATCACCAATCATTCCAGTAGCTCCTCCGATTAACGCGATAGGCTTATGGCCGGCACGCTGAAAATGACGCAACATCATCACACTAACTAAGTGGCCAATGTGTAAAGAGTCAGCTGTCGGATCAATACCGACATAGGCTGTGGTCATCTCTTTGGCTAATTGTTCCTCAGTACCCGGCATCATGGTATGAATCATACCCCGCCAGGAAAGTTCTTCAATAAAATTCATTTTTAATCTGTTATTTTTTGAGGATGCAAAGATAAGGAAAAAACGAATAGAATAAAAGGCATTAAAACTTCACACTCCACGAAAATGAAGGTAAAACAGAAAACGATGAAATTGATTTCAATGCCGGATAATTATTACATCTGTTTTTTTATTATTGTCTCATTTTTAGGCAATAATTCCCTATGCCATTTTTCTAATTTATCATTTTCGAATAACAAATAAAAATAAAATTCGTCATACATATAAAAGCATTTATAAGATAAAACTTCTATCATGTTTTCATCTTCCATCCGTTTTTCTGCAATGATATATGTACTTCCTAAAATTTTAGTAACTTGTTCTTTTGACATTCCTAATTCAAGTTGATTCACATCGGAAGCTACCGGAAAAATCAGTGAAGAACAAGAAGATAATGTCAATATGATAAAGAAATAAAGAATATAAATTTTATAATTCCTTTCCATAGTATTATTTTTTTAGTGAATATTAATGGCAATACTAAAATGAATCATATCAAAACGACTGCATATCTACTAATTTCTTGTAATACCCGTTCAAACTGATTAGTTCATCATGTTTTCCCCGTTCCACAATGCGTCCTTCATGCAGCACACAAATTTCATCCGCCTTTTTGATGGTCGACAGGCGATGAGCCACAACTAATGTCGTGCGGTTCATCATCAGGTTCTCCAAAGCTTTCTGCACCATCTTTTCAGAAGCAGTATCCAGCGCTGAAGTTGCTTCATCAAGAATCAGGATCGGAGGATTTTTGAGGATGGCACGGGCAATGCTGATGCGCTGACGCTGACCTCCCGAAAGCTTACAACCCCGATCGCCGATAGTGGTTTCGTAGCCAAGTTCGGTGGCAACAATAAACTCGTGGGCATTGGCAATTTTTGCCGCTTCAATCACCTGATCAAGGGTAGCATGTTCTACTCCAAAGGCAATATTATTAAAGAAGGTGTCGTTGAACAGAATAGCTTCTTGATTCACATTTCCAATTAATTTCCTGATATCGTGAGACTTTATCTTCTTGATATTCACTCCATCCAATAGAATCTCACCTTTTTTCACATCATAGAACCTTGGAAAAAGATCGATCAGCGTTGTTTTTCCTGAACCCGACTGCCCCACAAGCGCCACGGTTTTACCCTTTGGAATCACCAGATTGATGTCCTGCAACACCCATTCCGACTGATAGCGAAAACTCATCTCTTTAAACTCAATCTTATCATGAAATCCTGTTATTTCAACAGGTTTCTTTGGTTCCGGTATATTATTTTCGGTATTCAGAATTTTATCGATTCTATCCAAAGAAGCCATCCCTTTCCGAATGCTATAGGAAGCGCGTGACAGGTCTTTTGCCGGATTGATAATACTGTAAAAAATGATGAGGTAATAAATAAACTCAGCAGCATCGATCGAACTGTTTTCTCCGACGATTAACATTCCACCAAACCATAACAGAACAGCAATGACTGCTGTTCCTACAAATTCGCTCAGGGGAAATGCCAGGTTGTAACGGGAATGAAGATAATTGAATGTTTTACGGATACGTTCATTCAATGCAGCAAAACGCGTTTCAAGTTTTGATTCGGCATTAAAGGCTTTCACCACGCGCAAACCACCAATCGTTTCATCCAGCTGCGACAATAATTCCCCTTGTTGAGCTTGTGACTCGGAGGAACTGCGTTTTAAATTTTTCCCTACTATTCCTATTAACCAACCACTTATAGGTAATAGAAACAACACGAAGACAGTCAGTTCCCAACTCATGAAAAACATCACACATAAGTAAATAACTATCATGATGGGGTTCTTGAAAATCATCTCCACGGTACTGAGGATGGAAATTTCAACTTCCGAAACATCGGAAGTCATGCGCGACATGATATCTCCTTTCCTTTCTTCCGTAAAATAACCCAGCGGTAATGACACAATTTTGCGGTATAATATATTCCTCAAATCACGTACGATACCTGTTCTTAAAGGAATCGTCATACGAACCGCTACATAGGCTGATCCAGTTTTCAGGGCAGTCATGAAGATTAAGAACAGACCGAGATACAACAAAGTCAGACTAACATCGGTATTTTCAATGATTTGTTGAAAATGGTACGACAGGTTATTTTGAGCAGCTGCTGACAAATCAGTCAGAGAGTCACTCCACGACCATTCCACATAGCTGACATCCAGCTTTTTTATGCCAAACAAAATCTGTAAAACAGGAATGATGGCTGCAAATGAAAATAAACTGAAAATGGTTGACAGGAAATTAAAGACAATACTCCAGATGACGTATTTTTTATACGGAGGAATGAATCTTTTAAATATGGAAAAAATTTTGAACATAGGTTATCTCTTAATTAGTTGAGAGTTGAGAGTTGAGAATTGAAAGTTAAGAGTAAATTTTGTTCATCAATTTTCAACTCTCAATTCTCAACTTTCAACTATCATACTCCTGTATAGTTTCTCGGGGTAATTCTTCTCAGTTCTTCTTTCACTGTTTCATCAACCTCCAGGGTTTCAATAAACGCCTTGATTGACTGGGAAGTGATGGTCTCATTAGTCCGCGTGAGCGCCTTCAATGCCTCATAAGGCGAAGGATAGGCTTCCCTACGTAATATCGTCTGTATGCCTTCGGCAACCACTGCCCAAGTATTATCAAGATCTCTGTAAATGGCCATTTCATTCAGCAACAACTTATTCAAACCTTTCAGGATGCTTTGGGTGGCAATGATCGTGTGAGAAAACGGAACGCCTACATTGCGCAGAACAGTACTATCGGTCAAATCCCTTTGCAAACGTGAAACCGGCAACTTAGTTGACAAAAATTCAAATACGGCATTTGCCATTCCCAAATTACCTTCCGCATTTTCGAAATCAATGGGATTCACTTTGTGCGGCATGGCAGAAGAGCCTACCTCGCCGGCTTTGATGCGTTGTTTGAAATACTCCATGGAGACATACGTCCACACGTCCCTGCACAAATCAATCAATATGGTGTTGATGCGTTTCATTCCATCAAATTGGGCAGCCATATTATCGTAGTTCGATATCTGTGTAGTCCATTGTTCACGACTCAGTCCCAGCTTATCAGCAACGAACGTGTTTCCGAATTTTTTCCAATCAATAGTAGGATAAGCGACCACATGCGCATTAAAATTACCGGTAGCACCTCCAAACTTGGCAGAATTGGGAACAGCCTTCAACAAACCCAACTGCTGATTCAAGCGGTTCACATACACCATAATTTCCTTCCCCAAACGGGTTGGAGAAGCCGGCTGTCCATGTGTCTTTGCCAACATGGAAACATCTCTCCACTCATCGGCCAGGTGAGCAAGCACACGGATCATATTTTCAATTTCAGGATAATAAACTTTCTCCAAAGCATCCTTGATGGTCAACGGAATAGCTGTATTATTGATATCCTGAGAAGTCAGTCCGAAATGAATAAATTCCTTAAACTGAGACAATCCGAGTAAATCAAACTGTTCTTTGATAAAATACTCAACGGCTTTTACATCATGGTTAGTTACTTTTTCAATATCTTTTATCTTTTGCGCATCGGCTTCCGAAAAATTCAGGACAATTGCCCTTAATTTTGGAAAAACCTCTGCAGGAACCGCGTTCAACTGTTTCAATGGAATCTCACACAACGCAATAAAATATTCTACTTCAACAAGAACTCTGTAGCGAATTAAAGCATATTCGGAAAAATACGGGGCATAGGGTTCGGATTTCGTGCGGTAGCGACCGTCAACAGGAGAGATAGCAGAAAGAATTGACAAGTTCATAATGAGAAAGTTAGTTGAATAATTGCTTGATTTATAAGAAATGCAAAGTTAATCAATTCTACCGGATATGAAAAGAAATTATCCTTGCTTTGCCATATTAAAGGTTTTCTTTACCTTTGTTCAACAATTAAAAAAACACACATACTTTTTTCGGCACTGTGAACATACGGGGATTCCATACAAACAATAAATTACAATGAAATACATAAAGATACATAAAGAAGGCCGGCTGATTTTACTTGTCCTCCTTTTTATTTTATTTGCCATAAACATGCTGGTTTACCTACGTTTTCCAAATATCTTGCTGGCTGTCACTACCATTATATCCGGAGGCATCATGGTGTTCTTCACTTATTTTTTCAGAAATCCGACCCGCGTGGTGGAGATTGATGACCCAAGTCTGATTGTTGCACCTGCCGACGGAACTGTTGTAGTAGTGGAACAAACTGAGGAGCATGAGTATTTTGGTGATCAACGCATTCAGGTGTCCATTTTTATGTCTGTTTTTGATGTACATGCCAACTGGTATCCTATTGCTGGAAAAGTTGTTATGACAAAACATCACAAAGGACGGCATCTGGCAGCTTATCTGCCTAAATCAAGTCATGAAAATGAGCGCTCCACCATCATCATCGAGACACCGTCCCAAACACAGATAATGGTACGGCAAATTGCCGGTGCTTTGGCAAGAAGGATTGTCACCTATGCCCATGGAGGCAGAGCCTGTCACCTGAACGAGCATCTCGGATTTATCAAATTCGGCTCCCGCGTGGATCTTTTTCTTCCACTGGACGCTGAGATTTTTGTAACTATTGGTGAAGAAACTACAGGCAATGAAACCATCATTGCCCGTTTAAATGAATAACAATGACATTGCAGGAAGCTCAAAACCAGGTTGACGACTGGATTAAAACAATTGGGGTAAGATATTTCAACGAACTCACCAACATGACCATCCTGACTGAGGAAGTCGGGGAGTTGGCGCGTATCATGGCAAGAACCTACGGCGAACAATCTTTTAAAGAGTCAGACAAGAAAGGAGACCTGGCTGATGAAATGGCAGATGTATTATGGATGTTGATTTGCTTAGCCAACCAAACAGGAGTGAACCTCACCGATGCCTTTGAAAAAAATATTCAAAAGAAAACTCTCCGTGATGCCGACAGACATACACACCTGATAAGCGAATAGGAAATAGTGATGAGTGTTGAGTGATAAGTGATAAGTGAATTAACTAACACTTCAGCATTCAATTCTCAACTTTCAACTTTCAATTTTCAATTATAAACATATGAACAAATACGAAGAATTATTCAAAAAATACAACTGTGATCTGGATGATACACAGGTACAAAAAGAAGTGGAAAAAATCCGCTTGAAACATTTCGCTGAAAATGACCGCATTGAAGTTTACAAACAATGCCTGAATTGCATTGATTTAACTTCTCTGAATGGAACCGATACCGATAACCAGATCATCGGCATGGTACAAAAAGTAAATAAATTTCACGAAATTTATCCGGATATTCCTAACGTTGGAGCTATCTGCGTTTATCCTTCGATGGTGAGTGTTGTAAAAAACGAACTGACTGAAGAAATCGGCATTGCTTCAGTAGCGGCCGGCTTTCCTGCTTCACAAACATTTATTGAGGTAAAAGTCGCTGAAACGGCGATGGCCGTGATGGAAGGCGCCTCTGAAATTGATGTGGTTATTTCGATCGGAAAATTCTTATCTGGTGATTTTGAAACGGTTTACGAAGAACTCTCAGAAATAAAATCAGCATGCAGAAATGCTCATTTGAAAGTAATTATTGAATCAGGCGCTCTGATAACAGCTTCGAACATAAAAAAAGCATCTGTTTTAGCGATGTCGGCAGGTGCTGATTTCATCAAAACATCTACCGGAAAAATTCCTGTTGCAGCGACTCCTGAAGCAACTTACACTATGTGTCAGGCAATAAAAGAATGGCATGATAAAACCGGAGAGAAAATCGGATATAAACCTGCAGGTGGAATAGTAACCACAGAAGATGCGGTATTACACTATTCTATCGTTAAAGAAGTACTTGGTGAAGACTGGTTGAATAATAAACTATTCAGAATTGGAGCAAGCCGACTGGCAAATAACTTGTTAAGTTCAATTTTAGGTATGGAAACCAAGTATTTCTGATAATTATTTCACCCTGGATACAGCAAATTCTACACACGCAATCAGCGCATTTTTTATTTCACTGTCAGCAAAGCCTTTGAGTTCTTCAATGGCTTTGTTTTTATATTCTTCCATGCGAATCTTTGCATATTCAACGCCTCCTTTTTCAATGGAGAAACGATTGATGTAAGCAATATTCTCCTGCGTAAAATCTTTCAGATTCAACCAGGTATTGATCTTGTCTTTCTCTCCTTTTTCTGCCTGACTAAGCGCATAAATCAACGGCAATGTTACTTTTCCGTCACGAACGTCATTACCGGTAGGTTTTCCGATTTGAACATCAGGATAATAATCAAAAATATCATCTTTAATCTGAAAGCAGAAACCCAAATACTCTCCGTATTTTTTTAAATGTTCAATACTTTCAGCATCAGCATTTGCCGACAAAGCTCCTACTTCAGCACAAACTGAAAAAAGATAAGCTGTTTTCTTCTGGATGATTTTGTAATAATCCGACTCGGAAACTTTTGACTGCTGGGTACTGCTCAATTGCAATAATTCACCGTCAGACAATTGCATTCCTATGAAAGATATGGCTTTTAAAATATCAATATTCTCAGTTTTGGCAACCTGCAACAATGCTCCGGACAACATATAATCCCCAGACAAAACTGCGACTTTATTTCCCCAGCGAGCATTCACCGACTGCCCCCCCCGTCGTTCGAGGGTATCATCAATAACATCATCGTGCACAAGACTTGCCGTATGCAAAAGTTCGAGGGCAATTGCGCCATGTATGGTTGTCATACTGACCTCACCCACGAGTTTAGCCGATAAAATCACCAACATGGGGCGTAATTTCTTACCTGCACGTTTAAAAATATACCCGTTAACCCCCTCAATAATTGGATTATCAGTCTCCAAACTACTTACGAGGGTCTTATCGAATAATTCCAACTCGGGTTTAATGTTCTTTCTAATTGATTCTACAAGATTCATTGGGGAAAATTCTGTCTCACAAGCTGCAAAAGTAAACATTTTTGTTATAAGTGCGCACTCCTCGGTTTAAAAATGGATTAATTTTAATTACTTTTACACTCACAAACACATTGTTGATTCAGAATGTTCTGAAAACATCATCATTTTATTTTTTATCTATATGAAAAAACTTTTTTTAATAGATGCCTACGCAATTATATATCGTGCCTACTACGCATTTATCAGGGCACCCCGAATCAATTCGAAAGGATTAAACACCTCAGCCATCTTCGGTTTTGTGAACTTACTTGAAGATGTTCTGAAAAGAGAAAAACCCTCGCACATAGCAGTTGCATTTGATCCTCCGGGACCTACATTCAGACACGATGCCTTTGATGCTTATAAAGCGCAAAGAGAATCCACACCGGAAGACATCAAATTATCGGTGCCATATATCAAGAAAATTATCGCGGCTTATAACATCCCTATGCTTGAAGTCGCTGGTTTTGAAGCTGATGACGTAATAGGCACCATCTCAAAAAAAGCAGAAAAATCCGGCTTCGAAGTTTACATGCTTACGCCCGATAAAGATTACGGGCAATTGGTTTCGGAGCATATTTTCATGTACCGCCCGCGTCACAACGGGGGGTACGAAGTCATGGGACCTGATGAAATCAAAAACAAATATGAGCTTGATAGTCACGAACAGGTAATCGATTTGCTGGGGTTGATGGGTGATAGCTCCGACAATATCCCCGGCTGTCCGGGTGTGGGAGAAAAAACAGCCGTCAAATTATTGAAAGAATTTGGTAGTATTGATGTTTTGCTTACCCGTACTGACGAACTGAAAGGAGCGCTGAAAACAAAAGTTGAAGAAAATAAGGAGCAAATCGTTTTCTCAAAATTTCTGGCCACCATTAAAATCGATGTCCCGATAGCATTTAATGAATCGGATTATGTTGTTGACCCTGTGAACGAAACAGTTCTGAAATCGCTTTTTGATGAATTGGAATTCAGAACCATGTCGGCTAATAAATTTGGCAACGTTTTCTCATCACTTCCTCCCGATCAGCCTGTTTCAAGAATTCAGTTTGCTGCACCCAAATCACAACACGGGCAAATGTCGCTGTTCGACGAGGATAATGGGGAGAACGTAACACGAACAGAAACAAAGACCATTGTAAATACAGTTCCTGAAACCTCAACTTCTATATTCGTTCCTGCTGAAGCCCCTGAAAGCGGATTAACTTCCCTTCAGCATACACCGCATGAGTATATTCTGGTTGACAATAAAATCAAACGTACCAATCTGATTTCCCAATTGTTTCTACAAAAATCAGTGTGTTTTGATACCGAAACAACCGGAGTGGATGTCTTTACTGCTGAATTGGTGGGCTTGTCGTTTTGTTACGAACAGGGAAAAGCATATTATGTTTCTTTACCTGAAGACAGCAATGAATGTTCGGCTGTTTTGCGAGAGTTCAAGGCATTCTTCCAGACAGAGCATATCGTAAAAATCGGGCAAAACGTAAAATTTGATTTATTAATGCTGCGCATGTACGATATTGAGCTGAAAGGCGAAATCTTCGACACGATGATTGCGCATTATCTTTTACAGCCTGAACTTCGTCACGGAATGGATTATCTGGCAGAGATATATCTTAATTATCGAACAATTCATTACAGCGAACTGGTAGGCGGCAAGGGAAAAAACCAGCAGAGCATAAGAGATGTAGACATTAACCTTTTAAAAGATTATGCTGCAGAAGACGCTGATATCACTTTTCAGCTAAAAGAAATACTTGAAAAAGAAATCAAAAACAACAAGCTCGAAAATCTTTTCTATGAAATTGAAATGCCATTGATGCGCGTACTTGCTTCAATGGAATTCAATGGTGTAAGAATTGACAGCGATGCTTTGAAACAAAGCTCTCTGATTCTTACTGAAGAAATGCTGCTTCTTGAAAAAGAGATTCATCATCTGGCAGGAACTTCATTCAACGTTTCATCGCCTGCACAAGTTGGTGAAATACTTTTTGAGCAGCTGAAACTCGACGAAAAAGCAAAGAAAACAAAAACCGGACAGTATTCAACCTCGGAAGATATTCTGGAGAAATTCAAATTCAAGCATCCGATTGTTAGAAAGATACTCGATTACAGGGGACTAAAGAAACTGCTCAGCACTTATATTGATGCTTTACCTCAACTGATCAATCCCAGAACAGGCAAAGTACATACTTCATTCAACCAAACAGTTACTTCAACCGGCCGTTTAAGTTCCACCAATCCAAACCTACAAAATATCCCCATCAGGGATGCGCAGGGAAAGGAAATACGAAAAGCATTTATTCCTGATGATAACGCCTTGTTCCTGAGTGCCGACTATTCGCAAATCGAACTAAGAATCATGGCACATTTAAGTGGCGACCAAAACATGATTGATGCCTTCAAAAGCGGATATGATATTCATACGGCTACTGCAGCAAAGATTTTCAAAATCCCAATGGAAGAAGTTGATTCTGATATGCGTAGGAAAGCCAAAACGGCTAACTTCGGTATCATTTACGGCATCTCCACCTTTGGATTAGCGGAAAGACTCAACATCTCACGCGGAGAAGCCAAAGAGTTGATTGATGGTTATTTCCAGACATATCCGGCTGTAAAAACGTATATGGACAACGCCATACA
>Ga0209800_10004007_pt1 | contig 11200 bp, 4 predicted proteins | sample Higcelweek8metaG_FD_187174 | JGI IMG/M metagenome (GOLD analysis project Ga0209800, IMG submission 187174) | Freshwater pond sediment microbial communities from the University of Edinburgh, under environmental carbon perturbations - High... | ecosystem: Environmental > Aquatic > Freshwater >... | reverse complement strand
CATGAGAGTGGTTTTCCTTCCGGTATAGATCTGCTTTCCAAAATTACCGAGGGTCTTCCTGAATATGGCATGACGGCTGTTGGAAAAGGAAAAGACTCACCTGCTTCAGAATTTTTAATCAAAGCGGTAGATAAGAAGGATACCCGCCCTTTATGGGTAACGGTTTGGGGAGGACCAAACGTACTGGCACAAGCCCTGTGGAAAGTAAGAGAAACAAGGTCGGAAAAGGAAGTCAGGGAATTTGTATCAAAACTAAGGGTATATACAATTTCGGATCAGGATGACAGTGGACCATGGATCAGAAAAGAGTTTCCTGATCTGTTCTATATCGTAAGTCCGGGCTTTAGCGCTGGTGGTGCATACCATCATGCCACCTGGAGTGGTATCAGCGGAGATTATTTTCATGGTCGTTTTGATGGTGCAGACTTTACAATCGTCACAAATGAATGGCTGGATCGGAATATCCGGCGTAAAGGAGCCCTTGGGGCCCAATATCCGCTTTGGGAATACCTGATGGAAGGAGATACTCCCTCTTTCCTGAATTTAATCAGCAATGGATTAAGCGATCCTGAACACCCCGACTGGGGAGGATGGGGCGGACGCTATGAGTTGTACACTCCAAGGATGCAAAAATGGTATCTGCATCCTGAAATCCGCCCTATTTGGACAGATGCTATTGATGAAGTTTTTGGAAATGATGGTAACTGGCATTCAGGAAATCATGAAACGATCTGGAGATGGAGAGATGCTTATCAGAATGATTTTGCGGCCAGGATGGACTGGACGATCCAGCCTGTAGATAAAGCCAACCATCCTCCTGTCGCGAAAATTGATGGGGAAACACGTCTTTCAGCCAGACCCGGTGACCGTATCAACCTGAGTGCCAAAGGTTCAGGCGACCCTGATGGAGATGCTATTTCTTATAAGTGGTTTTTTTACAGTGAGGCGGGGACATTAATAGTTGCAAACGCCCGGACCGGACAGCCTGTAGAGATACATAACTTCGACCAGCCAGAAGTCTGGTTTGATGTGCCCAGAACACGAATATTATCTGATACAGGCACAATGCATATAATCCTGGCAGTAACAGACCATGGGACTCCACGCTTAACACGCTATCAGCGTATAATTGTAAATGTTACAAAATAACCACAGTCTGTTAGAAAGGATTTTAACACCTTTAAAAGTAAAACACAATGAAAAAGAACAGACACTGGATTTATTTTCTTGCATTAATTATTATATCAATAATCTCATGCAGCAGTCCTGAGAAAGTGAACATATGGATTATTGGCGATTCAACAGCAGCCAACAAAAAGCCGGAGGCTGCCCCTGAAACGGGATGGGGAATGGTTCTTCAGGAATTTTTTAATGAAGGAGTTATAGTACATAATCATGCAGTAAACGGACGAAGCTCCAAAAGCTTCATTTCGGAGGGCAGGTGGAAATCAGTAATGGATAGTTTACAAAAGGGCGATTATGTCATCATCCAGTTCGGGCATAACGATGAAAAACCAGATTCTGCACGCCATACAGATCCTTCTACGACTTACAAAGAGCTATTAAAATTTTATATTGAAGAATCGCGTTCCAAAAAAGCTATTCCAGTCATCTGCTCTTCGATAGTGCGCCGGCATTTTGATTCTGACGGGAATCTGAAAAACACTCATGGTGACTATATTGAAGCTGCACGGGAAGCTGCTGAAGAGACTGATGCTTATTTTATAGATATGGAGGCAAAAACACGGAAACTTGTTACTGATTCAGGACAGGAAGGATCGAAATCGATTTTCCTGTTTTGCAAACCCGGTGAATTTCCCGGCAGACCGAATGGAACGCAGGATTCTACACATCTGAGCGGCTATGGTGCACGTAAGGTTGCCGGGCTGTTTACTGATGGTGTAAGGGAATTGAAATTAACACTTGTGAGTTTTTTAAAGTAAGTACATGTGGCGAGCCCATTATAACGATTGTCATCAACAATATGCAGACCGTTAAATGGAATTACTATACTGACTATAGATCCGATAGGACAGGGTAAAAGAATCCAGAACTAAAACCTTCGAAAATGAAATCAACCATCTTCTTATCTTTAATATTTGCATTTATTCCGTGTAATACACTTACAGACAATACATTAATCCCTGGGCATGGCATATTTCCTCTTAACACCGGGCATACCAACAGCAGAAATGTTAAATACCCGTTACCACCGGCTAAGAACTATCGTTATGTTGTCTGTTCCGATATGACACACGATGATGATAATTCACTTATACGTCTGCTTCATTATGCAAATGAGATTGACATTGAGGCAATAATTATAACCGATCAGGGACCTGAATCATTAAAAAACCAGAATTGGCCGGAAACTATATGGAACAGGGCTCAATCTATTATTGATGCTTATGGGGAGGTGGAAGACAATTTACGAATACATGACCCTGATTTTCCTACTGCAGAATACATCCGCAGTATTACAAAAAAAGGAAAAGGATTTGCTCAACGGATGTCAGGTTCAATGGACAAAGGGAATGAACATTTCTGGAACTATGTTGGTGAAGGCAGAGACTCGGAGGGATCAGCATATTTACAAAAAGTTTTTGACCAGAAAGACGACAGGCCGATATATGTTGCGTTCTGGGGCGGTCCAATTACTTTTGCACAGGCAATGTGGCGATATGAACAAAATCATACTGAAAAAGAGGTACAGATGCTTCTTGACAAATTGATTTTTCACTGCATAAGTTTCCAGGATATCACTTTCGATTATTTTGTTGACCTCGATTCTGTTGGAAAGAAGTACTTTAAAAACAGGTTCTATGGTGATTATGACGGTAAACGCTTAATCCCATCAGTGATGCTTGGAGATATCTTACATTTCTGGAGATATATCGGTGCTGTTGATGCTGATGCTGTTCATAAAAATTCAGGTCCTCTCGGCGCCCTGTATGATAAAGGCGGTGAAGGGGATACGCCTTCATTCCTTAATTTAATAGCCATGAATCTGGGCTTAAGTGATATTGCATATCCATCATATGGTGGATGGGGCGATATGTTCATAAAACAAAGCCTGCCTAATTTCTGGTTTGCGGAAAATGCAAATTTCAATGAGTTAATGCGATGGTTGCCACAAACTAATAACAGTTTTTATGCCAGATGTAAGTGGGAACAAAATGATTTTTCTTCTGCTAATCATGCGCCAGTTGCTGCTTTCAACCGAAATAAATCCAGTAAATTCATAAATATTACTGGTAAACCAGGTGAAGAAGTCAGACTCACTGCGAGAGGCTCATCAGATCCTGATAAAGATAAACTTTCCTATCAATGGTGGCATTACAACGAGGCAGATTCCTATAATGGAGAGATCAATATTAAAAATAGTGATGCCATGGATGCCTCTTTTATTATACCTGAAGATATTAAAGATAATAATATACATATCATTCTGGAAGTAAAGGATGACGGGGATCCATTATTAACGAGCTATCGTAGAATAATCATTTCAGGAGGGCAATAGGGAGCAATAAATTCGTGAGCCAATCTAAACATTGATACAATAATAATTCTTTGCTATAAAAAGTAAAGCTAAATATACGTAAACTCCTGCTCCCATACTTTTTGTTAAATTCATCTCATTCCGCAAATCCCGGGATTCTTAATTTATAATTCTGTTATTCAATTGAATTACATATACATTTTTATATGTATATGGCAATAAATATTTCAATATATATACCATAATTTCTATTTTTATTTGTTTTTGCTTTCTTTTATTTTGTTTATATTAATTTTAATTTTATTTTTGTTTGCGTACTGATTCGTTTATAAGAAATTTGAAAGAGGTATTATCGACTTTGAAAATCAATAAATTTCTTTAACCATTTTAATAAACCTTATCCCTAAACCTATGAAAGTAAAAGTTTTGAAGAGTTTAAAATTTGTATCCCGGATCGTTGCCTGTGGTATGTTCCTGCAGCTTGCTTTCTGGGGTACTATACCAGCTTCTGCAACAGAAGTTCGGAATAACCCGGTAGCAGATGAGGCTCCACAAGGTCCTGTAAAAGTAAAGGGCACAGTTACAGCAGATGATGCCTCAGGAGGATTAGCTGGTGTCAACATAACTGTTAAAGGAACATTAAGTGGAGCAATAAGTGATGCAAACGGGAATTATAGTATTGATGTTCCTTCCAATATCTCGGTTCTTGTATTCAGTTCTATTGGATACACAACCCAGGAAATCACTGTTGGAACCCAGACAGTAATCAATGTAACCATGGCTGCTGATGCCGAACTCCTGGATGAAGTTGTAGTCGTTGGCTATGGCACTGTAAAACGAGTTGACTTAACAGGCTCTGTTAGCTCAGTTACCTCTGAATATATTGTTGGAAAAGGTGCCGCCGGGGTCTTGCAATCAATGCAGGGAGCTGTTCCTGGTGTAAACATTGTTCAAACGTCCTCCAGACCAGGTTCCGATTATAATATCCAGGTGCGCGGTCTGAATACTTTCAGCAGTATGGGAAGTCCTCCACTTTATGTGGTTGACGGAATTGTGACAAATGATATTAATTTCCTTAATCCGCAAGATATTGTTAAAGTAGATATTTTAAAGGATGCTTCCTCAACAGCCATTTATGGTTCGAGAGGTTCAAATGGTGTTGTAATGGTTACAACCAAAACTGGCCAATCGGTTGGTTTTAAAGATAATACTGTTGTTTCTTACAACGGATTTTATGGAGTAAAAACGCCTGCACGTTTACCACAACAATACACCAGCCGGGACTGGTTTGATTACCGTGCACATGCTTATTTGCAATATGCCCCGGGAGCCGGAGACAATGGAATGGCTGACTGGAAAATGGTTCCGTCAGGTGTCTATATGCAGAATCCGGAAGCAGCCCGCAGGGCTTATGAAGGAGATGAAACCGACTGGCTTGACGCTCTCACGCGAAATGGGGCGCAGCAAAATCATTATCTTAATATTGCCGGTAATACAGGTAAACTGGATTTCAATCTCGGTGTGGGATTTCAGGATGAAGATGGTATCTATATTAAGGAAAATCTTAAAAGAACCAATCTGAAACTTAGTCTTAATTATCAATTATCCGATAAGTGGCTGGTAGGTGCAAACGCTAATTTTAGCAACACTGTAATAGAAGCAGGTGATACTGATGCATATACATATACATTCCGTATGCCTCCTGTTTTTAAAATATATGACGACAATGGTCAGTTACTTATTCAACCCGGTTTGGTAGAAAATATGGGTGGTGTAGGCGCCAACTTCACCGGAAACAGGAATCCTATTTGGGAAATTGAAACCGGATCTGACAATCTCAGAAGGTATGATTTTTTAGGATCGTTTTACCTTCAGTTTTCGCCAATTACCGATTTGAATATCAAGACGAACGTGCAACCAAATTTCCAAAGAAGTAGACATGGCAGATACTCAGAATTGGCAACTACTCTGTTAGATCGTACCGGATATTCTAATAACTCTGAAAGGTTTGATTATACCTGGGATAACAGCATTGAGTATAGTAAGGGCTTCAAAGGGCATAATTTAAAGTTCGTTGGTGTTTACAGTCTCTATTATTCCAGATCAGAATCGTTACAGATAACAACAAATTCATTGCCTTATAATTCACAATGGTATAACTTATTTTCCGGTACATTGGTGACTGGTAGCAGTAGTTCTGGATATTCTCAAGTAACGATGACCTCTTATTTAGGTCGTTTAAATTACGATTATAAGGGAAGATATTACTTGACAGCTTCATTGCGTTACGATGGATCTTCAAAACTGGCTGATAAATGGGCACCTTTCTCTTCTTTTGCAGTTGCCTGGAGACTATCGGAGGAGAACTTCATGCAAGCCGACTTTTTGTCTAATTTAAAACTAAGATATAGCTACGGACAATCAGGTAATAACAATGTTGGTGCCTACTCAACCTTTAATGGCCCTCAAAGCGGATCTCGGCTTTATTACAATTATGGCGCTACTGCTGTTAGTGGGTTTGCTCCCGGTAATCCGGTCAATTCTTCATTAGCATGGGAAAAAACCTCAGAAAGTAACCTTGGATTAGATTTTGGATTTTTCCGTGGAAGAATAGATGGTTCTATAGAATTATACAACCGGCTATCTGATGGTCTGTTAATGCAAAGAAGGCTGGCTGTAGAATCAGGTGTAACAGAGATGACTGATAATATTGGATCTGTAAGAAACCGGGGTATAGAGATATCATTGAATACAGTGAATATTCAAACCAAAGATTTTAGATGGAGTACCAACTTCAATTTTTCCAGAAACATTAATGAGATCGTTTCACTTTACGGAAGAAAAGAGGATGTAGTGGGTGAACAGAGGTTTATAGGAGAGAACATAAATGTGATATACAACTATAAATTTGATGGCATATTTTCAACACCAGAAGCACAAGCAGCCGCAGGTAATGCATTATTCTCAAATTACAACCCAAATCCCGGACATGCTAAAGTTGTTGACACAAATGGTGATGGGGCAATTACTACGGATGACAGGGTTATACTTGGTACTCCCGATCCAAAATGGCTTGGAGGTTTTTCAACGTCGATGGAGTTCAAAAACTTTGATTTTAGTTTAAGCCTTTTTGCAAACTTTGGCAGGTTTGTCAGAGATCAGTTTGCTGCAAATGGCATTAGCAGGAATTCAAGAAGTCAAATGATGTGGGCCGATCCGGAGGATTATTACTACCCACAGGGTGCGCCAAGACCGGATTGGGATAATCCAACCCTTGATGTAAACGGAAATATATCCGGTATCACTTTTGTACCGGCTGCCGAGGAAAATGTTGATGCAAAATACCCTGCTTATTCTGGTTATGACGGACCTTACTATTCAGCTGAGGCAATGAATTACATGGAAGTATCTTTTGTTAAAATAAAAAATATGCAATTGGGGTATAGCCTGAACAAAGCATTGCTTTCAAAAGTGGGTATAAGTAAACTCAGGGTTTATGTAAATGTGCTTGATCCTTTTGTGTTTAGCGATTATATGGGATGGGATCCTGAGTATGCTACTACATCGGCTACAAATGGTAATGGGCCTTCATCAATTACTTACCAGTTCGGTATTAATTTAGAGTTTTAACCTTAAAAATCTGTTAAAATGAAAAAATCAATAGTATATACAATCATAATTTTCTCCTTTTTTAGTTTTACCGGTTGTTCCGATTTTTTGGAAGAAGATAATTTAGGAGGAGTTGGAAATGAAGAGTTTTATAGCACCGTCTCGGGCTATAACACGCTAAAAACTTCAACGTATGCTCAACTGAGAGCGCTTTATCGTGGAACACCCATTTTGGAGTTGGACGGTACGGACCTCTATTTAAAGGGATATGGTGTTAATTCAAATTATGCAGATTATAATTTTGAAGCAAATGCCAGTGCCGTAATGACTTTGTACAGAAATTGTTACACAGGTATACAATATGCAAATGCCGGACTTTACTTTATTAATCGTCCCGCTTTGTTGACCGAAGCTGATAAAATAGTAACAGAGGCAGAGTTGAGATTTCTAAGAGCTTTTTACCACTTTTTGTTGGTAGAGCAAATGGGTGGTGTAGTTATCAATGCCGAATATACTAATTCTGTCAGATTGAGTATACCCCGTTCAACTCTGGAAGAATCATATCAGTTTATAATTTCTGAAATGGAAGCTGTATTACCAAATTTGAAAACAGCAGCACAAGCCGCGGCCGGGCAGGTTAATCAGGATGTTGCAAGACACTATCTGGCCAAGGTGTATTTAACAAGAGGCTGGGATCTCAATGCAAATGCCGATTTTACCACGGCCATTAGTTATGCCGATCAGGTTATTACCTCAAAGGGTGGTATTACACAATCGTTTGCCAATGTATGGGACCCTACAAAAGAAAATAATCAGGAGTTTATCTTTTCGGTTCAGTTTAGCAATATCACAGATGCAATAGGCAACGCGCAAAATGATGGAAATAGTCAGTGTTCTCTTTATGCTTCTTATAGTGGAGGTAGCACAGGAACTACTATTTTGCGCAAACAAACAGCACAAGCATATTTGCCGGTTCATGCAGTGTACATGAATTTTACACCTAACGACAAAAGATATCAAACGACCTTCATGCCTTTTTTGCTTAATAATTATCATAATTATTACACGCCATCTACGTGGGCTACCGAACGGGCAAGAATGTATTTCCCCAGATTGTATACCGAGAATGTTACCTTTACAACAGCAGACTATAATGCCTGGAAAGCTCAACTACTTACTGATTATGGAATAACAGCTGCCAGTAATATTTACATGTATCCTATTACAAACAATCAGGCTTATTATCTTTCACAAGTTTATGGACAGATTCAAGGTGTAACCAATAAAGACGAACGGTTGCCTGTAGTGCGCAAGTTTGATGATTTGCAAAATGCAGCGGGCACAACCCAATCCCGCACTGCCAGTATGCGTGATGTGGTTCTTGCAAGGCTTGCCGAAACCTACTTTATGAAGGCAGAAGCACAAATAGCCCTCGGGTTATATACTGATGCTGCGAACACTGTTCAGGTTGTAATTAGCCGGACCGGAAATAAAATTAATCCAGCCGGAGCCGATCTTCCTAACCGATTGGTTGGGCAAACCACCGAACAAGGTGCTCTTGAGGCATTATTGATAGAATCCGGACTTGAGCAGTTTGGTGAGTTTAACGGAAGATGGCAGTTGCTCAGACGTACCGGAATGTTAAGATTTATGCTTGCGAAGTATAATACCGACTATAATGGAAGTGCTAATATCGATGCAAGATACGATCTGCGACCAATACCCGAAGACGCAATTACACTTAATGATGCATTGACAGACGCAGATCAAAATCCTGGTTTTTAGTGATAATCAGACATCAAAGACCTGAAAAATTACAAAAACCTAGTTCGTAGAAGTCGATGACTTCTATCATTTCAGGTTAGGTGCGGGGAGACACAACAATTTCTGGTTGTGTTTCCCTTTTTCCTTTTTCATTCGAATGATATATTCTTAGGATTACTTACTTTCTGCTTAAGGAGTGCAAGCTCCAGAACTCCCATGATGGTACCCACATAATGGAACTTCAGTCCTTTAATATATATTTCCTTAATGTTCTCCACATCTTTACGGTTCTCTTCCGATATGATAATTTCCTTTATGCTTGAGCGCTTTGCAGCGAGGAGCTTTTCCTTAATGCCTCCAACGGGAAGAACTTTGCCCCTGAGTGTTATCTCTCCTGTCATTGCAAGGTATTTCCTCACTTTCCTTTGTGTAAATGCAGAAGCAATTGAAGTCGCCATTGTTATTCCTGCAGAAGGACCATCCTTTGGAATTGCACCCTCTGGAACATGGATATGTATGTTCCATTTTTCGGCAAAGTTATCAGGAAGTCCGAGCAGATTTGCATTAGCCTTGAGGTATTCAAGGGCAATTATTGCAGATTCCTTCATCACCTCGCCAAGGTTTCCGGTAAGAGTAAGCTTCCCATTTCCCTTGCTTAGACTTGTTTCTACGAACAATATCTCTCCTCCGGCCGCTGTCCATGCTAGTCCGGTTACCACTCCGGCCTGATCGTTGCCTGAATAAATATCACGGCTGAATTTTGGTGGACCTAGTATCTCACCCAGTTTCTTTTCGGAAAGCTCCGGATTGTATTTTGTTTCTGAAGCGATGTTCTTGGCAGTTACCCTTACAATTTTTGCCAACCGTTTGTCGAGCTCCCTTACACCAGATTCCCTTGTATAATGTTCTATCAGTTTTTCCATTACTGCCGGCTTAACACTAAGTTGCCCAGACTTAACTCCATGATTTTCAAGCTGTTTTGGAAGAAGATGTTTCCTGGCTATCTCCAGTTTTTCTTCAACCAGGTAACCTGTGATCTCTATCAACTCCATCCTGTCGCGTAGTGCAGGACTTATTGTTGAGAGGTTATTTGCAGTGGCAATGAAAAGGACCTTAGACAGGTCGTATTCAAGTTCAATGAAATTATCGAAGAAGGTGCTGTTCTGTTCCGGATCGAGTACCTCCAGCAGTGCCGATGAAGGATCACCCCTGAAATCCTGTCCTACCTTATCAACTTCATCGAGTATGAAGACCGGGTTTGATGATCCTGCCCGCTTGATATTCTGAATGATGCGGCCTGGCATTGCTCCTATATAAGTTTTCCTGTGACCTCTTATTTCTGCTTCATCATGCAAACCTCCCAGTGACATTCTGACATATTTCCGGTCGAGAGCTTTGGCCACTGATTTTCCGAGCGAAGTTTTCCCTACACCTGGAGGGCCATAGAGGCATAGAATGGGAGACTTAAGGTCGCCTTTAAGCTTCAGTACTGCAAGATGTTCCAGGATCCTTTCTTTCACATCGTCGAGTCCGAAATGATCCTCGTCAAGCACTTTCCGTGCATTATTAAGGTCGAGGTTGTCCGGAGTATATTCTCCCCATGGCAGGTCAAGCAGCGTCTGGATATAATTTACCTGCACTGAATATTCAGCAGCTGCAGGATTTAGTCTGTGCAATTTTTCGAGTTCTTTATCGAAAACCTTTTTTACCTCTTCTGTCCACTTTTTGGTTTCCGCTTTTTTTCTGTATTCCTCAATCTCTTTTTCGGTTGGATTTCCTCCCAGCTCATTCTGGATTGTCTTCATCTGCTGATGCAGAAGGAATTCCCTCTGTTGCTGGTCGAGATCGTTCTTTACCTTCGACTGAAGTTCGTTTTTAAGTTCGAGCACCTGTATCTCCTGCACAAGGAATTCAAGAAGCTGGAAACCCCTGTCGCGTATATTGTTTATTTCCAGTAGCTTCTGTTTATCCTGAACCTTGATGTCGGTATTGGAACAGATGAAGTTGATAAGGTATGTACTGTTCTCGATATTCTTAATGGCAAATGAGGCTTCGGGACTAATATTCGGATTTATTTTGATGATCTTAAGTGAAAGATCCTTCAGCGATCCTACTATTGCATCAAAATCCTTGCTCAACTTGTCAGGCTTTCGTTCAGGTATTGATTTTACTTTTGCCATAAAGTAAGGATCGTCGGAAATGAGTTCACTCAGAACCATTCTTTTCCGTCCCTGGATGATGGCTGTAGTTGAGCCATCGGGCATTTCAAGGAGCTTGACTATCTGCCCTATTGTCCCTATTGTATGAAGGTCGCCAAATCCGGGATTC
>Ga0209800_10004006_pt1 | contig 11201 bp, 10 predicted proteins | sample Higcelweek8metaG_FD_187174 | JGI IMG/M metagenome (GOLD analysis project Ga0209800, IMG submission 187174) | Freshwater pond sediment microbial communities from the University of Edinburgh, under environmental carbon perturbations - High... | ecosystem: Environmental > Aquatic > Freshwater >... | reverse complement strand
CCCTATCCGGCGTTGGTGTAGCCGACCAGCGCCACCACCGGATAGGGCACCTTGGCCCGCGCCTTGCGGTGCAGACCACGGGTGCGCCGCACCTCGTCCAGTTCCTTCTTGATCTTGATGATGCGGTCGCCGATCAAACGGCGATCCATCTCAAGCTGCGATTCGCCGGGGCCGCCAAGGAAGCCGAAGCCGCCGCGCTGGCGTTCCAAGTGAGTCCAGGACCGCACCAAGCGGGATTTCTGATAGGTCAGCGACGCGAGTTCGACCTGGAGCATGCCTTCCCGCGTGCGGGCGCGGGCGCCGAAAATTTCCAGAATCAGGCCGGTGCGGTCGATGACCTTGGCCTTGATCGCGCGTTCCAGATTGCGTTGCTGCACCGGCGACAAGGCGTGATCGAGGATGACGAGGTCAGCCTCCTGCTCCTCCACCAATTCCGCCAGATGCTCCACCGTGCCGGAGCCGAGCAGGGTCGAAGGCTGCGGACGGTTCACCTTGACGCATTCGGCGTGGATGACATCCAGCTCGATCGCCTGGGCAAGGCCGACCGCCTCCTCCAAACAGGATTCGGGGGGGCGAGAAACCCCGTCCGCCTCGCTGCGGAGGACGGGGTGGACCACGATCACACGGCCAGCGCCCAACGGCGCCGCACCTTCGTCATTGGTCATGGGATCAAACGCTCTCACCTTCCTTGGGCGGCTCGAAGAGTTGAATCGGATGCGCCGGCATGACCGTCGAAATCGCGTGCTTGTAGACCAGTTGCGAATGCGCGTCGCGTCGCAACAGAACCGAGAAATTGTCGAACCAAGTGATGATGCCCTGAAGTTTCACGCCATTCACAAGAAAGACGGTGACGGGAGTCTTGTTTTTGCGAACGTGGTTGAGAAACACGTCCTGCACGTTCTGGCTTTTTTCAGACATTAAGATGCCCCCTTCTTGAATGTTCTTGGGATCGACCTTTGCGGGGTCGATCCGCTTTCGTCCACGATGCCGCCCCCATCCCTTGCGGGACCGGATCAAACACCCGACTGAACGGATATGGTATCACCACCCGCGCCAACCAAGCCACACAAGGCTTCGCAATCGACGTGACGGTGAGCGGGGGGAAAGCGATCAAAGCCGCTCCCCTCGCCCTGCCCTATTAACACCGGAACCAAGCCCGCGCCATGGGCGCATTCCATATCGATGTCCGCGTCCCCCAAAAACCAGACCTGCGGCCCCGGTTCCAGTCCCGACGGCTCCAGCGCCATCCGCACCGGGGCGATGTCCGGCTTGTCGAACGGCGCGTCCTGCGCCCCGACCAGCCGCCCGAAATAGCCGGTCCAGCCCAACGCCTCGGCCTCTGCCCGCAGAAATTTTCCGGTCTTGTTCGACACCACCGCCTGATAGGTCCCGCGTTCGGCGAACAACCGCAGCAGCGATTCGGCGCCCGGCAGCGGGCGCAGATGGTCGAGGTGATGGGCGGCGAAATAGCCGTAGAACAGATCGCGCGCCTCGGTCCAGCGCTCACCGAAGATGCGGGGGAAGCTGTCGCGCAGCGATTGTTTGATGCGGACGCGCGCCTCCTCTTCGTCCCAGGCAGGCAAATCGAAGGAAACCAGCGCGTGATTCAGGGCGGCGCGCACGGTTCCCCAATTGTCGACCAACGTGTTGTCCCAATCATAGAGGACGGCGCGCGGCAGGGTCGAATGATCGAACAAAGCGGTCTCCCAGATCTGCGGCGGTCTGGCGCCATCACGGTTGGGAGGCGGTCACAGCAAAACGCCGGACATGATGATCGGAACAATCAAACCGTCACCGGCTTGGCGCTCCGCATCCGCCAAAACCCCGTTCCGCCGCCACTCTGATGGACCACGCGCAGGGACAGCGACTTGCTGTCGTCAATACAGGCGGGAACGGCCCCACCCATCAACAAAAACGAAGCGCTCCCCCATGGTCGCCCAAGGGGGAGCTTTTCGTCAAAAAGACACGGCGCTCAGGTGTCGAGGAAGCTGCGCAGTTTGCGCGACCGCGACGGGTGCTTGAGCTTGCGCAGCGCCTTCGCTTCGATCTGGCGGATGCGCTCGCGGGTCACGTTGAACTGCTGGCCGACCTCTTCCAGCGTGTGGTCGGTGTTCATGCCGATGCCGAACCGCATCCGCAAGACACGCTCCTCACGCGGGGTGAGCGAGGCCAGGACGCGGGTGGTCGTCTCGCGCAGATTCGCCTGGATGGCGGCGTCGAGCGGCAGGACCGCGTTCTTGTCCTCGATGAAGTCGCCCAGATGCGAATCCTCCTCGTCGCCAATCGGCGTTTCGAGGGAAATCGGCTCCTTGGCGATCTTCAGGACCTTGCGGACCTTTTCCAGCGGCATCATCAGACGTTCGGCCAGCTCTTCCGGGGTCGGCTCGCGGCCAATCTCGTGCAGCATCTGGCGGCTGGTGCGGACCAGCTTGTTGATCGTCTCGATCATGTGGACCGGGATGCGGATCGTCCGCGCCTGATCGGCGATGGAGCGGGTGATCGCCTGACGAATCCACCAGGTGGCGTAGGTCGAGAATTTGTAACCGCGCCGATACTCGAACTTGTCCACCGCCTTCATCAGGCCGATGTTGCCCTCCTGAATCAGATCCAGGAATTGCAGACCACGGTTCGTGTATTTCTTGGCGATGGAGATGACGAGGCGCAGGTTCGCCTCGACCATTTCCTTCTTGGCGCGGCTGGCTTCTTTCTCGCCCTTCTGCACGGTCGAGACGATGCGGCGGAATTCGCTGATGGGCAGACGGCCTTCCTCGGCGACGCCGGAAATGCCTTCGCGCACCTTGCGGATTTCCGCATCGTATTTTTCGGCGAACTTGCCCCAGGTCTTGGGATTCAGGCCGCGAATGCGCTCCTGCCAACCCGGATCCAGCTCATGGCCGAAATACTGGTTCAGGAAGTCTTCGCGCTTGACCCGGCATTCCGTCGCCATGCGCAACAGACGGCCTTCAAAGCTCGTCAGCTTGCGGTTCAGGATGTAGAGCTGCTCGACCAACTGTTCGATGCGTTGGTTGTTCAGACGCACGGTGTTCATCAGCTCGACCATTTCGAGCTTCAGCTTCTCGTACTTCTTGTCGGTCTGCTTGGTGATGTCCTCGCCGCGCTGCATCGAGGTGATGCGCGATTCGTGGATCTTGTGCAGCTTGTCGTAGGTCGCCTTGATGTTCTCGAAGGTCTCGATGACCTGCGGCTTCAGCGCGGCTTCCATCGCCGACAGGGACAGGCTGTTGTCGCCCTCGTCGCCTTCCTCGCCTTCCTCGCTTTCGCCTTCGGGGCGCGGCGGCGGCGGCTCCTCGCCGTCCTCGGCGGGCGGGGCGACAGCTCCCTCAACCACCTCGGCCAGCGCTTCGGGAATTTCTTCACCATCGGGACCGCCGCCATAGGTGGCGTCGAGGTCGATGATGTCGCGCAGCAGCATCTTCCCTTCCATGAGGGCGTCGTGCCACTCAAGGATCGCGCGGATGGTCAGTGGCGATTCGCAAATCGCCCCGATCATCATCTCGCGCCCGGCTTCGATGCGCTTGGCGATGGCGATTTCGCCCTCGCGCGACAGCAGCTCGACCGACCCCATCTCACGCAGATACATGCGCACGGGGTCGTCGGTGCGGCCGATGTCGTCGTCGTCGAGGTTGCCTGAGGAGCGGCCTTCGCCGTCGCTCGCCGCCTCGGTGTTGCTCTCCGAATCCTGCTCTTCCGATTCGACGATGTTGATGCCCATTTCGGACAGCATCGCCATCGTGTCTTCGATCTGCTCGGAGGATGACGAATCCTGCGGCAGAGCTGCGTTCAGCTCGTCATAGGTGACATACCCGCGCTCTTTGCCGCGCGCGATCATCTTCTTGACGGCAAGACCCATGCCATCCATCAGAGGACCGTCGCCGGATTCCTCCCGCGTTTCGGAAACTTCCACGCTGTTCGCAGCTTTCGTGGCCATGCGATCGGTGCCCCCGCATTACCCCATTGAAAAAAAGACGAAAGGGACGCCCGGCTGCGGTTGCCCGCACCGTCCGCCCCACCCCTCAGCTCTGTACCCGCCCTCGAACCCGACATGACTTGCGGCCCGTCAACCCGATCAACGACCGCTTGCGCGGTCACACATCGTCGGAATCCTCGCCGTCCGTCATTCCCTGAGCGGACGCGATCAACTCCTGTTGAAGCGCCACGACCCGCGCGAGGTTGGCCTCGCTGTTGTCACGGGTCAAAGCCGCCTTGGCTTCCCTAAGATCATCGAGCAGCCGCCGGTGAAGCAGATGCTGCCATGTCGGCCACCAGCCTTTCCGGGCATCCTCGGTCGAGGCTTCCGGGCGGGCGAAGCCAGCGTGGACATAGGTCGATTCGCCTAGCAAAGCGCTGACCATCGTTTCATGGCCAGCGGATGACAAGTGGCGACAAAGGGCGGCGGCGTCAAGTCCCGAGTCGCGGTTCCGGTCATCGGACAGACATTCTATGACCGCCCAGCGCAATTTTTCGAGATCGGGGTCGCCCAACGGCAACAGCCCCAGCGGCTCGCCCAATTCGCCGAACAACTGCGGGTGGTTGATGATGGTCGCCAACAAAATCCGCTCGCGCACCGACGCCAGACGCGACACCCGCCCGCGCCCCTCCCCCGCCGGTTTGGCGGTCAGGCGGCCCGGCGTTCCGGCGACATGGCGGCGCGGCGGTTCGCCCGGACGGCGACCCGGCTGCCAGGGGCCACGGCTGAAGCGTTCACGCGCGGGCGGGGCGAACGCCTCGTCCACCCGGCGGCGCATTTCCGTGCGGTAAAAGGCCTGAACGTCGCGGTCGGCGATGGTTCCGACGCGGGATTCCAGCGCCGCCTTGACCGCCGCCTTCGATTCGGGCGTGTCGGTCGGCTTGCCTTCGCTTTCCATCCGCCAAACCGCTTCGGACAGCGGAATCGCCTGCTCCAGCAGGGCCGTCATCGCCTTCGCCCCCTGGGCGCGGATCAGGCTGTCCGGATCCTCGCCTTCGGGCATGAACATGACGCGGGCCGACTGGCCGGGGGCCAGATGGGGCAAAATGCGCTCCACCGCCCGCCACGCCGCCCGCCGCCCGGCGTTGTCGCCGTCAAAACACAGGAACGGCACCTTCTCCGACGCCGGGATGAGCTTCCACAGCTCTTGCGCCTGGGTTTCGGTCAGCGCGGTGCCCAGCGGGGCGACCGCGCCCTCGAACCCGGCGCGAACCAGGGCGATGACGTCCATATAGCCTTCGGCGACGATGACCGGCTTGCCGTCCGCCGCCGCTTGCCGGGCGCGCGACAGGCCGTAGAGCAGCGTTCCCTTGTGAAACAACGGAGTGTCGGGCGTGTTGACGTATTTCGGCCCGTCGCCCTCCAAGATCCGCCCGCCAAAGGCGACGACCTGCCCGCGCCGGTCGGTGACGGGGAACATCACCCGGTTGCGGAAGAAGCTGTAGGGCGTGCGGCCATCCTCGGGCCGTTTCAGCAGCCCCGCCGACACCATGTCCTCTTCGTCGAATTTCAGCTTCAGCAGATGCTGGCGCAGCGCCCCGGAATCGCCGGTCGCGTAGCCCAGCCGGAAGCGCGCCATGCTGTCGGCGTCCAGCCCGCGCCGCTGAAGATAATCCAATCCGGCCCGCCCGGCGGGGCCGTGGAGTTGCTGCTCGAACCAGCGCGCCGCCTGCTCCACCAGATCATGCAGGGTTTTGCGGCGTTCGTAATGGTGGCGGTCTTCCTCGGTCGGGCGCGGCACCGGCAATCCGGCCTCGCCCGCCAAATGCTCCACCGCCTCGGGAAAGGCGAGGTTGTCGTGGCGCATGACGAAGCCGATGACGTCGCCATGAGCGCCACACCCAAAACAATGAAAGAAGCCCTTCTGGTCGTTGACGTAGAAGGACGGGGATTTTTCGTTGTGGAAGGGACAGGGCGCCTTGAACTCGCGCCCGGCGCGGATCAGGCGCAGCCGTTTGGACACCACGTCGGACAGAGCCAGTCGGGTGCGCAGCTCTTCCAGGAATTGGGGCGGAAAGGCCATGGCTCACATCACCGGGTCACGCGGGGCGGCAGGCGGCAGCGGATCGCCGCGCGCCGCGCAAACGGCGGCGGCGGCGGGGGCGACGATCCGACCTGTTGTTCCCGAGTCGCGCGACTCGGGGGCGAACGCTCTTACCCCGCCGACAGGCGTTGCTTGACCAGGGGGCCGGCCTTGGCGAAGTCCATCTCGCCGGCGTGGCGGGTCTTCAGCTCGGCCATCACCTTGCCCATGTCCTTGATCGACGACGCGCCCAGCTCGGCCACAATGGCGGCGATGGCGGCCTGGACCTCCTCCTCCGTCATCTGCTTGGGCAGGAAGCGTTCGATGACGGCGATCTCCTCGCGCTCCTGCTGGGCGAGTTCCGGGCGACCGCCCTGATCGTACATCGTCGCCGATTCGTTGCGCTGCTTAATCAGGGTTTGCAGCATCGACATGATTTCGCCGTCGTCGACGCCGTCGGTCACGCCGCGCGGGCGGGCGGCGATGTCCCGGTCCTTCAGGCCCGCCAGGACCATGCGGAGGGTGGAGACGGCCCGCGCGTCCTTGGCGCGCATGGAGTCCTTCAAGGCCTCGTTCAACCGCGTGCGCAGCATGTTCCTGTTCCTCATCGTCTGGCCGATGGCGCGAAGGGCCAGCGGCGGAGGGCGACTATTCCGAATATGGCCGCCGATTGCCATGCTTATATAGGAGTGGCGGCGCATGGCCCATCCCATGAAACGCCTGAGAAAGCGCAACCGCAACGCCGCTCTGCAAAGCTATTGCTGGAAATCGCGGCGGCAATCGTCCTATACGATGTCCGGCCCGCCCTGATCCGCCCACTCGATCCCGTCAACCGCCCCTTTCGGCGGAGAGGGGGTGCGAGCGGGTCCGTGTGCGCGCCCGGCGGGACGCCAGACCGTCGCCGTTCCGCCGCAGCAAAATTTGGTCGATTCGTCGACGGTCGCGGTTTTTGGAAGGTCCAACGGAATGACTCTCGCCTCTCCCCCCTCCGACAAGGCCGTTCACACCGGCGTGCTGGTTCTGGCTGACGGCACCGTGTTCCGTGGCCGAGGCATCGGGGCCGTGGGGGATTCGGTGGGCGAGGTGTGCTTCAACACCTCGATGACCGGCTATCAGGAAATTTTGACCGATCCCAGCTACGCCGGGCAGATCATCACCTTCACCTTCCCGCACATTGGCAACACCGGCACGAACGCCGAAGACATCGAAACGACGACTCCGGCGGCGCGCGGCCTGATCCTGCGCGCCGACATCACCGATCCGTCGAACTGGCGCTCCACCCAGCATCTCGACGGTTGGCTGAAAAGCCACAACCTGATCGGGCTTAGCGGAGTCGACACCCGTCGTCTGACCCGCCGCATCCGCGATCTGGGCGCGCCGAACGGCGTCGTCGCCCACGCGCCGGACGGCAACTTCGATCTCGACGCGCTGGTCGCCAAGGCCAAGGGCTGGCCGGGCCTGGAGGGCATGGATCTGGCCAAGGACGTGTCCTGCCGCCAGACCTACGGCTGGGATGAGGCCGCCTGGAGCATCGGCGGCGGTTACGCCACCCAGACGGATCCGAAATTCCATGTCGTCGCCATTGATTACGGGGCCAAGCGCAACATCCTGCGCTGCCTGGCCGCCGCCGGTTGCAAGGTTACGGTGGTCCCGGCGACCGCCACCGCCGAAGAGGTGCTGCGCCACAAGCCCGACGGCGTGTTCCTGTCCAACGGCCCCGGCGACCCCGCCGCCACCGGGATCTACGCCGTGCCGACCATCCAGAGCCTGATCGCCACCGGCCTGCCGATCTTCGGCATTTGCCTGGGCCATCAGATGCTGGCGCTGGCGCTGGGGGCCAAGACGACCAAGATGCCGTTGGGCCATCGCGGGGCCAACCATCCGGTCAAGGATCTGGCCTCGGGCCGGGTGGAGATCACCAGCCAGAATCACGGCTTCGTGGTTCTGCCGGAAACCCTGCCCGCCGACGCCGAAGTCACCCATGTCAGCCTGTTCGACGGCAGCAACGAGGGCATCCGCCTGACCGGCAAGCCGGTCTTCTCGGTGCAGTACCACCCGGAAGCCTCGCCCGGCCCGCAGGACAGCCATTATCTGTTCAACCGCTTCGTCGGCTTCATGACCGACAAGGCGGCGGCCTGACGCTCCGTCCGTCACACCTCCCGCGCGTCGGGGGGTGTGACGGACCGGCGCGCCGTTCTTATTCGGTCGGCGCGGGCGCGTCCGTGACGAGTTTGCGGATCGCGGCGAAGACCCGCTCCCACTCCTGTTCGCCGATGTCGTGCAGGCCAAGGCCGCGCAACAGAAACGCGCCCTCGGCGGCCAGCATCGCGATGAGCGCCCTGTCCCGGACGCTGGAATTGGCGCCGGAATCCGCGTTGGAACCGGCGTCAACGCCGTCAAAAATCTCCCGATACCCCCGTTTGATCTCGCGCTGATAGTCGGGCGCGCGGACCAGCGACGCCAGCAGCGCCGATGATCGGGCGCCGCTGGCGACGTCCTCGGCCCGCGTCGCCTCGACATGCGCCAGAACGCGGGCGGACGGCTCGCCCGAATGCGCCGCCAGATAGCGTTTCACGCTGTCGTCGTAGCTCGTCATGACCCGATCGACCATCGCCTCGATCAGCGCGTCTTTCGTGTTGTAGCAATATTGCACGCCGCCTTTGCTGACGCCCGCCTCCGTGGCGACGGCGTCCAGGGTGAGGGCCAGCGCCCCGTCCCGCGCCACAACCCGTTCAGCAGCGTCCAGAACGCTGTCGCGATCAATCGACTGACGTCTTCCCACTCGGATCCCCTCTTTTCAATCCGTCCGGACGGATTTATATATAACCCCTGTGTCGGGGCCTGTGAACGCCCCACAAGGAGTGTATCGTGCATCCGCAGTCAAACCGATGGCTGGTTCTCGCCACCGTCATTCTCGCCTTCATTCCAATCGTCATCGACATGACGATTCTGCACATCGCCGTCCCCTCGCTGACCGCCGCGCTTGGCGCGACCGGAACCGAGGCGCTTTGGATCATCGACATCTATTCGCTGATGATGGCCGGGCTTCTGGTGCCGATGGGCACCCTGGCCGACCGCGTCGGCCATCGCCCGATGATGCTGATCGGGTTGTCCGTCTTCACCATCGCCTCGGTGATGGCCGCCTTTTCTCCGGCGCCTCTGCTTCTCATCGCCGGCCGCGCCCTGATGGCGGTCGGCGGGTCGATGATTATGCCCTCGATTCTGGCCCTGATCCGCCAGAGCTTCGAGGATGAACGGGAGCGCGCCTTGGGTCTTGGCGTCTGGAGCGCCGTCGCGTCGGTCGGCGCAGCGCTGGGGCCGCTCGCCGGGGGCGCCCTGCTGGAACATTTCTGGTGGGGGTCGGTCTTCCTCATCAATGTGCCGGTCATGCTGGTGGTCCTGCCGACCGCCTGGTTCGTCCTGCCGCGTCAGCCGTCCAAACCGCTGGGAGCTTGGAACATCCAACAGGCGTTGATCCTCATCCTCGGCTTGATCGCGACCGCCTACGCCATCAAATCGGGCTTCATGCCGACCGGCGACGGAGTCTTTGGGACGCTGACGCTTGTTCTCGGCGTCGCCATGCTCGTTTGGTTCGCCCGGATTCAGCGGGCGTCCGCCACGCCGATGCTGGATCTGTCGCTGTTCGCCGCGCCCGTCTTCAGCGTCGGCCTGCTGATGGCCTTCGTCGCGTCCGGCGCGATGGCGGGCTTTGAGCTGGTCCTGGCGCAGGAGCTTCAATATGTCTTCGGCAAGACGCCGTTGGAAGCGGGGCTGTTCATGCTGCCGCTCGCCGCCGCGTCCGCCGCCGTCAGCCCGTTTTCCGGGATGCTCACCGAACGTTTTGGCCTGCGCGCGGTCGCGACGGCCAGCATGGGCGCGGCGGCGGCCTCATTCTTCCTGCTTGGGCGCGTGAGCGTCGACGCCTCCCCCATCATCGCCGCCGCGTTGCTTGGCCTGCTTGGAACAGCGTTGGGCTGCGGTCTGCTGGCCTCGTCCGTCGCCATCATGAGCAGCGCGCCCACCGACAAGGCGGGCGCCGCCGGTTCCCTTGAGGCGACCGGCTATGAACTCGGCGCTGGGCTTGGAGTCACCTTTTTCGGGGTGTTGCTGGGGGCCGCCTATCATTCCCATTTCAGCGGCGCGATGGGAGTCCTTGGCGGCGTTCCAGCGACAGCGGCGAACTCGATCAACGACGCCATGACCGCCGCTCAGACCATCGGCGGCGCGGAGGGGGACGCCATCATCGCGACGGCGACGCGCGCCTTTTCCAGCGCCCACCAAACGGTCCTGGGCGCCGCCGCCTTGCTCCTCGGCCTCCTGACGATCCTGGTGTTTTGCGCGCTGCGCCATGCGCCACGCCCGACAGATCCGCGGGGGTGAGCGCCGGATCGAGGAGGGTGAGCCTTCGAGGGCTGACAAAGCCCCTCTCCCCTCGCGGGAGTTACAGCATCCACACATCTTTGGTTTATGCAACTCATTGGAAGAAAAAGAACTTTCCTCCGTCATTCCCGCGAAGGCGGGAATCCATACTTCTCCAGAAGGTTCGTCTGGCAAACTCTGGTTCCCCGCCTTCGCGGGGATGACGGAAAAGTCATTTGGTTTCAATGAGTTGTGGTAAGAAAAAGATGTGTGCATGCCGTAGCCTCGCCGGAGAGGGGTTGGAGCGAGGGAGTAAGGCGTCAACCCTGCCGCCGCGTCGGTGGTTTGGGCAGATAGTCGCGGACCTCGCCGCCGCAGGATTTTGAAACCCGCTCATACTCTTCGGCGGTGTCCACCAGGGCTTGCCGCCGGTCGCGTTCCCGCCCGAACTCCTGCATCGTCGCCCGCATCGCCGAATCCAGGCTGCGGCGAAAGGCTTGCATGGCTTGGTTTTCACTGCGCGCCCGCACCGGCGCCAGTTGCGCCGCCACGTCGTCGAGACGGCGGCGGACCAGCGGGGCGAAGTCGCGCAACAGCGCCTCGTCCACCGCGACGTGCTTCATCTCATGCTCCAGCACTTCGCGAAAAATGCAACTCGCCGGAGGCAATTCGCGGGCGATGAGCACCACCCGCTGCTGAAAGCCGAAGGACACGGTCAGCGTTTTGGGCGAGGCGCAGAAACTGCCGTCGCCCATCGGTTGGAACAGCGCGCTGACCTGGGTTTGTTCGCCGTAGCGGGCTTGGGTCAGCCCCAGCACATGGCCGACGGCA
>Ga0209800_10004005_pt1 | contig 11202 bp, 9 predicted proteins | sample Higcelweek8metaG_FD_187174 | JGI IMG/M metagenome (GOLD analysis project Ga0209800, IMG submission 187174) | Freshwater pond sediment microbial communities from the University of Edinburgh, under environmental carbon perturbations - High... | ecosystem: Environmental > Aquatic > Freshwater >... | reverse complement strand
CCAAAATCATTCATAAATATACTAAAATCAGGTATAGGTTATTGTATTTTGGGAAATAATATTAAATAGATATTCGTTAACGATTAATATCAAAATTTAGAATTTACACAAAACTTCTTATAGACCCTATTAAATTTAAAGGTAGATTTGACTTAATGTCAATTCTACCTTTTTTTCTTACCCTTATGTTCAGAAACCATCACTTATCGGCAGATTGCAGCCGAATATTTATTTCAGCTAGCTCATTAGAACAATTCTCCCATTGTGTATATAGGCTATCTAAGCGTGTAGTTAACTCTGACTGCTCATCTAAAAGCTGAGTAAGCTTTGCGTGATCTGATGAAATAGAGTCTTGTGTCATTTCTACATCTATTTGAGATAAACGGGTTTCTATTTCAGAAATCATTTTCTCGGCATCAGAATACTGTTTCTCAAGTTTTCTTTGTCTTGATCGTTCTTCTTTTAAAGACTGATATTCGAGCTTGGATTGGGTCATAGGAGCGTCAGTCTTTACTTCTTCTGAAGCCTTTTTAATTCTGTTCTTATAGTCTATAAAAAATGAATAGTTACCATCAAGCTCAAGGAAGGACTTGTTGTCCATATCTAGAATCCTTGTTGCGAGTTTGTTTATAAAGTATCTGTCATGTGAAACAGCTAATATAGTTCCGTCGTATGAAAGTAATGCATCTTCAAGGACTTCTCTTGAGTTGATATCGAGGTGATTTGTGGGCTCATCAAGCAAAATAAAGTTGTTTCTGGATAAGAGCAATTTTGAAAGAGAAACCCTGCTTTTTTCTCCACCGCTTAAAACGGATATGGGTTTGAATACATCCTCATCTTTAAATAGAAAAGAGGCTAATAGGGTGCGAATCTCAGTGAGAGTGAGTTCATCATTTGAATCAATAAGCTCTTCAAGTATTGTTTTATCGGGATTTAGATTTTCCTGCTCCTGATCGTAATAGCCAACATCTACCTTGTGGCCGTACTCGACAACACCTGAATCACATGCGATTTTCCCTAAAAGAATCTTAAAGAGAGTTGATTTACCACAGCCATTTGGACCAAGCAGAAAAACTTTGTCATTCTTTTTAACCTTAAAACTGATATCAGAAAAAAGAGTCTTTTCAGAGTATGATTTAGAAAGATTTTCAACAAATAAAACATCATTACCACTTATTATTGTTTTTCTGAATTTGATTTTAATTTTATTAGGGAGATTTGATGGTTTTTCAATCTTCTCCATTCGGTCAATTGCTTTTTGGCGGCTTTCAGCTGCGACTATATTTTTCTCTCTGTTCCATTGCTTTTGTTGGACAATAAAAGCTTCCATTTTTGCTATTTCTTTTTGTTGATTTTCAAAATGACGTGCTTGAATTTCTCTATCAATTGATTTTTGCTTAAGATATTGAGTGTAGTTGCAATTGTAGGACTTGATGTTGTTGTTTTCAACTTCAAGTGTTCTCGTTGTAACAGAGTCAAGAAAATACCTGTCATGAGAGACGATTATTATAGCCTTTCTCGTATTCTTAAGATAGCTTTCAAGCCATTCTATAGCTTCAATATCAAGATGGTTTGTAGGCTCATCTAGGAGCATTAGATCGGGTTCGTCAAGAAGAAGCTTTGCCAAAGCAAGTCTTGTCTTTTGTCCACCACTTAAAATGTGAACCTTTGTATCGAACTCATTCTCACTAAAACCAAGTCCTTTTAAAACACCCTTGGTCTTGCTTTTGTATTCGTATCCGCCGTTCCTAGAGTATTCATCGGATAGCCTTGAATACTCCTTCATAAGTTGCTCCATCTTTTCATCGGATTTTTCGACACTTATTTCATGCTCTAATGAATTTATTCTGGCCTCCATATCCATCAGATGTGAAAATACTGAAAGAATCTCATCCCAGATGGTATTGTCTGTGTCAAGACCTGAATTTTGATGTAGGTAACCTACTTTTAAAGCCTTGGAGATATTAATAGCTCCTTCATCAGGTTGAAGCTCCCCACATATAATGTTAAGAAGTGTTGTCTTTCCAGCTCCATTTACGCCAACGATTCCAACTTTGTCATTATCTTGAATACTAAATGACACATTATTCAAGATAGAATTAGTACCGTACGAAAGATTTAAACTGTTGCAATTTAAGATTATCATATTACTTTACTCACCTTTGTATATTAGTTATTATCTATTTTGTTTATATAATATTCTGTATCTGTTTATCTATTAATTGTACCAAAATCAAATAGTTTCATCAATATTGACAAAAAAATAACAAATGGATATAATCATATTAGGTTATACAAAAATAACTGGTCAACTGTCTATTTCAAAAATATTGATTTTAGTAATTTCTTACCTTTATAAATTGACCAAGGAAATTTTTGAAATATCCTTATAGGATGTTAAATGTTTACATCTATTTTGATGATGGGGTGCTTAGATGAACCATAAGAAGAAAGTCTCTCTTGCAGTTGTTAAAAGATTACCGAGGTATTATAGATACCTACAGGATCTTCTAAAGGTCGATATTACCAGAATATCTTCGCAAGAGCTTAGTTCAAGAATGGGAATAACCGCTTCTCAGATCCGTCAGGATCTCAATTGCTTTGGAGGATTTGGGCAACAAGGTTATGGCTATAATGTTGAATCCTTGTATAACGAAATCGGTAATATCCTTGGTATGGCTAATAAATACAAGACTATAATTGTAGGTGCTGGAAATATGGGATTAGCGCTTGCAAACTATACGAATTTTGAAAAAAGAGGTTTTGAGCTGGTTGGAATTTTTGATGTTGATGAGAATTTAGTTGGGAAAAGTGTCCGAGAGCTTAAGATAAGCCATCTTGATAGCTTAGAAAAGTTTATTTCTAAATGTCATGTCGATATAGCGATGTTAGCGGTTCCTTACGAGCAAACTCCAATTGTTGCGGAAAGAGCTGCAAAAGCAGGTGTTAAAGGATTGTGGAACTTTTCGCCTATGGATTTGAAGCTGCCATACGACATAATAATTGAGAATGTCCATTTGAGCGATAGCTTAATGATCCTTGGTTATAAGCTTAATGAAAAATATTATGATTCGAAAGAATGATATTAAAAGAGGGCATATAGCCCTCTTTTTAATTTCTAACGACAGGTTACAGCGGATACAAAAAACGCTTACGTGTTTTTGTTCTCCATCGAATAATTATAGTTTATCTAATACTGGGAAGAAGTCAGGGAATGTTATATCAACAACTTGAGCCTTCCTTATCATTGTTTCTCCAGAAGCTATAAGTCCTGCAATAGCCATTGACATTGCTATTGAGTGATCATTGTAGCTCTCGATCACGGTGCCTCTTAAAGGTTTGCCACCTTCGATGATAATTCCATCTTCAGTTTCCTTTATGGAAGCCCCCATTTTTGAAAGCTCAGTTACAATTGCTTTTACTCTTCCAGATTCTTTAATCCTAAGTCCTTTAAGATTTTTTATTGTAGTTGTACCTTGTGCGTTTGCTGCTGCTACACAAATAATTGGAATTTCATCAATCAATCGAGGTATAATATCGCCTTCTATATCATGAGCTTTCAATGAAGAAGTTGTAACATGAATGTCAGCAACCTTTTCATTTCCTAAAACACGTTCGTTGATGATATCGATTTTAGCACCCATTGACTTAAACACTTCTATAAAGCCTGTTCTGGTTGGATTAAAGCCGACATTTTTAATTGTGATATCAGAATTCTGTGCAAGTAGACCAGCAGTTATATAGTATGCTGCAATAGATATATCGCCTGGAATTTCTACATGTTGAGCATATAAGTTTTCTATCCTTTGGCTTGTAGCTGTAAGACCTTCAACCTTAATATCTGCTCCAAAGTAGTTAAGCATAAGCTCAGTATGGTCTCTAGTTTTAACTGCCTGAACCACTGTAGTGTTTCCCTCTGCATAAAGCCCTGCAATAAGAATTGGTGACTTTATTTCAGTGTTAACAAAAGAGAGCTCATATTTTATACCTTTTAGCTTTGATGGATTGATGATTAGAGGACAAAGGTTGCCATCTTCTCTACCTATGATATTTGCTCCCATCTGTCTTAATGGCTTGGTTATACGACCAACAGGTTTGCGTTGTGCAGAGTCATCTCTTGTAACATTAGTTGTAAACGGTTGGCCAGAAAGAATACCTAAGAGCAAACGAATGGTAGTTCCTGCTTTTCCTGTGTTTAATGATGTATTAGCAGGTGGCGGTTGTAGACCATATAATCCATTACCGTGAACTCGTACTTTGTTATTGGGCAAGATCTCAATTTTTACTTGCATTTTCCTAAAACAGTCAATTGTACTTAAGCAGTCCTCACCCATTAAAAAGCCATCTATTTCTGTTACACCTTTTGCAAGAGCACCAAACATAATAGCTCTGTGGGATATTGACTTATCACCAGGGACAGTTATTTCTCCCCTTAAAGAATCTCTTTGTTCAATCAACATTTAGCATTCCCCCGTTCATTTTATGAATTAGCTGTTTAGGAATATTAAAGAAATATAAACTCTTTTATTATCCCTGGTGTGCGATTATACTTTAAATACTTTATAACCATGATGTTCTAGCACTGCATAAGATTTCTCAATACTTTCTATGTCAGGTAAAGTTATTTTCAGACATCCCTGCTCATAATCTCTATTATTAGAAACATTTATGTTCTTAATATTAATACTTTCAGCTCCTAGTAGAGTAGCTATTTCGCCTATTTTTCCAGGCTCATCAATGATGTCGACAATAATATCATACTGAGGGCTGATTAAACTTTTCTTGTTGTTTAAAAATGAATCACGATAGCTTTTGGCACTATCAAAAAACTTTAAAATCTCGTTAGAGTTGTCTTGCGACATAATCTCTTTAAATTCGTTTAATATTTCTACATAAGTGTCTAAAATTCCTCTAATCTGTTGCTTGTTGCTCAATACTATATTTTCCCACATTTCAGGACTAGATGATGCTATCCTTGTAATGTCTTTAAAACCGCCTGCTGCAAGTGTTTTCATTATCTCGTCTTCTGAATCCAACTTCTTAGCAAGATTTACCAGTGAGGAAGCTATGATGTGAGGAACATGACTAATACATCCAGTAGCTTTGTCATGCTCATCTGCATCGAGTATGACAGGTATTGCACCAATCTTTTTAACAATTTCAGTCATAATGCTTATAGATTCTTCGTTTGAAGTTTTACTCGGTGTAAGAACATAAAACGCGTTTTCAAACAGATGAACCATTCCTGACCGGTATCCAGTATTTTCAGTTCCAGCCATTGGATGCCCGCCAATAAACAAAGGTGGTCTATCCATTTTATTAATATATGTTGTGATTTCGGATTTAGTGCTTCCTACATCAGTTATTATACAGTCAGGTTTTACCTTATCTTTTAAGATTTCTATATACTCAATAGCACGTCGTACAGGTGTGCAGATGAAAATAATATCAGAATCGTATACAAACTGATTAAGATCTAAAAAACCTCTTGTTATAGTTTTATCTTCGACTGCAGCGTCAATTGAGGCTTGCGATCTGTTTACAGCTGTTATTTCGGTTATGCCAACCTTTTCGCGTAAAGCTCGTGCAAGAGAGCCTCCTATAAGACCAAGACCGATTATTGAAACTTTTTTACTGTGCATTTTTAAACTCTCTCCCTAATATTTCGGCAATTTTAGCAATATCTTTACACAAAATATCAAAACTATCTGGCGTAAGCTGTTGTGCTGCGTCTGATAAAGCACATTTTGGGTTAGGATGAACCTCTATTATAAGTCCGTCAGCCCCAGCTGCAACTGCTGCTTTGCTTAATGGCCCAACATAAATTGATTTGCCAGCAGCATGACTTGGATCGACAATAATTGGCAAGTGGCTCATGTTCTTTACAACAGGTACCGCACTTAAATCAAGAGTGTTTCTTGTAGCTGTCTCAAAAGTCCTTATACCACGTTCGCATAATACAACGTTATAGTTTCCTTCATTCATTATATACTCAGCTGCGTTAAGCCATTCATCAATTGTAGTTGAGGCACCACGTTTGAATAATACTGGCTTACCTGAACGACCGATTTCTCTTAAAAGCTGGAAGTTCTGTACATTTCGTGCGCCTACCTGAAACATATCAACATAGGGCTCTGCTATTTCAACAGCTTTCTCACTTGTAACCTCGGTTATTATTGGAAGGCCTGTTTCTTCTTTTGCCTCAAGCAATAATTTAAGTCCTTCTGCTTCTAGTCCTTGGAAAGCATAAGGAGAAGTTCTTGGCTTATAAGCGCCACCTCTTAAGATATGTGCTCCAGATTTTTTAACAGCTCGAGCAGCTTCAAGAATTTGTTCGCGGCTTTCAACAGCGCAAGGGCCTGCAATAATAACTAATTCCTTGCCGCCAATTTTAACTCCGCTAACATCCACTATGCTCGGCTCTGGTCTGAAGGTCTTACCTGCAAGCTTATATGATTCAACAATAGGAACCAGCTTCTCAACACCTGACATAAGCTCAAGTGGAACATCTGATAATACTCTCTTGTCGCCTATTACCCCAATGATAGTTCTTTCGGCACCTTGAGAAATATGAATACCTAAGCCGAGGGATTCAAGTATTTTTGCAACTTCATTTACTTCAGTATCTTTTGAACCAAGCTTCATTACAATAACCATACCGACAATCCTCTCATATCCAAAAATATAATTTAAATGTACAGTCAATTGTATTAAATGTCAAGAAAATTAGCATAAAATCAATGTGAATATGAAACTTGTAAATTCTAGAACATTTCAAAGAAGATTTTGCATAGTTATTTTTTGGTATTACCTAGGCGATTTCAAAAATTTCCTTGTTTAATTTTTAAAGGCGAAAAGTTCTTAAAATCAGTATTTTTGAAATCGCTAATTGACCAGTTATTTTTTGGTATTACATAATTGACTTTCTTATATAATGATATATAATTATAGATAAGCATATATATTTTTAAATCACATTATTAAATACAATTCGCTACATAATTTATTTATCCTTAACATGTTTTTTACACATAAAACTATCTGCATTTTAGAAATTTTAATCTTTAAAAAAGCTTCATAAAAACTTTAGGATTGTAATAGCTTATAACAGAAGTAATGGTTTTGATCGGTTAGAAGTCTATGAAAGTTAACAGGGAATGCTAGAGATAGCGGTTTCCTAGTAAAAATCTAAGGGGGAATTTTTATGAAAGAGTATGCAGGTGAAAAAATCAGGAATGTTTGCTTGATGGGGCATGGGGGCTCTGGCAAGACAACTTTGGCTGAGGCTATGTTGTTCAACACCGGGGTTTTGGATCGGTTGGGGAAGGTTGCTGATGGCACCACGACAACTGATTATGATCAAGAAGAAGTTAAAAGAAAAGTATCAATTAGCACTGCGATGGCACCCTGCGAATGGAAAGACCACAAAATTAATATAATCGATACTCCAGGTTATTTTGATTTTGTTGGTGAAGTAATGCAGGGAATAAGGGTTGCCGACAGTGCTATTATTTTGGCTTCAGGTAAGAGTGGCGTTTCTGTAGGTACCGAAAAAGCATGGAAGTTCGCAAAGGAACAAAATATTCCGATTATGATGATAGTAACAAAAATGGACGAGGAAAATGCGAGCTTTGAAAAGACATTTGAGCAGATGAAAGATGTATTTGGTAAAACTGTTGTGCCGTTTCAATTGCCAATTCGAGAAGGCACAAAGTTTGTAGGATTTGTTGATATGATCGATTTGAAAGCGAAAAAGTTTGAAAAGGATAAGCTAATTGATATCGATATACCTAGCGATATGAAAGACCAAATCGCAGAAGTCAGAAATATGATAAATGAAGCAGTTGCTGAAACCGATGAAGACTTGATGAACAAGTTCTTTGCAGGAGAAGAATATACCCATGATGATTTTCAAAAAGGTGTTAGTAAGGGAATTTTAGATGGCTCAATAGTGCCTGTATTTTGTATTTCAGCATTATTAAATATAGGTGTTCAATATATAATGGATTCAATAGTTGAAGATATGCCTTGTGCTGTTTGCAGGGGAAGTATCAAAGGGAAGAAGGTCACAAATGATGATGTGGTTGAGCTTAAGGCTGATAGTAGTGCTCCACTGTCATCACTTGTATTCAAAACAATAGCTGACCCATTTGTCGGCAAAATATCAATGATTAGAGTGTATTCAGGTACATTGAAGTCAGATTCAACAGTATACAACTCCAAAACCGAAAAAATGGAGAAGATTGCTCAGCTCTTCGTTATGCGTGGAAAGAAGACTTTCCCAGTGGACCGACTTGTTGCTGGTGATATTGGTGCTGTTGCAAAGCTACAGAACACAAACACAAATGATACCCTCTGTGATCAAAACAATCAGGTGGTGCTAGATAAGATAGAGTTTCCAGAGCCAGCATTGTCTCTTGCAATTGAGCCTAAAACCAAAGGCGATGAGGAAAAGATCAGCTTAGGGCTACAAAAGCTTCAGGATGAAGATCCTACCTTTAAGGTTACTATCAATACTGAAACACACCAGACCCTTATATCAGGAGTTGGAGAGCAGCACCTTGATGTTATAGTCAGCAAACTCAAAGCAAAGTTCAATGTTTCGGTTAATCTTATTGATCCAAAGGTACCTTACAGAGAAACCATAAAGAAAAAAGTAAAGGTTGAAGGAAAGCATAAAAAGCAATCAGGCGGACACGGTCAATTCGGCCATGTTTGGATAGAGTTTGAGCCAGGCCCAACAGAAGACCTTACATTTGAAGAAAAGGTATTTGGCGGTGCAGTACCAAGAGGATTTTTCCCAGCAGTTGAGAAAGGGCTTAGAGAAAGTATTGTGAGGGGTGTTTTAGCAGGTTATCCAGTTGTAAATCTAAAAGCAACGCTTGTTGATGGATCATACCATACGGTTGACTCTTCAGAAATGGCGTTTAAAGTAGCTGCACATTTGGCATTTAAAAAAGGCTTGCCACAAGCATCGCCAGTACTTCTTGAGCCTATTGCACATGTTGAAGTTTATGTTCCTGATGATTACATGGGAGATATTATAGGTGACTTAAATAAGAGAAGAGGAAGAATTCTTGGAATGAACCCTCAGGAAGATGGTATACAAGAGGTTGAAGCGGAAGTTCCTCAAGCCGAAATGTTTAAATATGCAACAGATCTAAGGTCGATGACCCATGGAAGAGGCTACTTCAAGCTCTGGTTTGAACGTTATGAGGAAGCGCCACCAATGGTGAGCCAGAAGGTTATTGAAGAAGCGAAGAAGTCTATGACAGAAATGGATGAAGTGGGTTGAAATGAGTGATTGAGTGGTAAAAGCAGACATTTTTCTGTATCTAGAGCGATAAGGTATTTCCATAAGCCATAGATTATCAGGGATGTCTGCTTTTTTATGTGTTTAAATGGAACAAAATTCTTTTTTTTGCGTCAATTATAATATAGAACATGAAATTGTTCAATATAACTACCTAAGGGGGAATTAAAATGAAAAATAATATATCAAAAAAGGTTTTAGTTGGTATGACAGTGCTTCTTTTGTCTCTATCCACTCTGACAGGCTGTGGGGGAGCAGATGAATCAAGTGAGGCTCCAATAAAGATGGGTGTACAGAAAGCAGATGATGGATATAATAATTATAGTGTTGTAGAAAATAAAAAGATAAGTGAGGATAAAAATAAATCAGAAAAACTATATGGTGCAGATGCTAAAGAAGTTGAGACTACTACAACATCCTCGGATAAAGATACAGCACAGGCAAATGCGTTAACAACTTCTCAGGTGCAAACTCAAAGTATTTCAAGTAAAATATTGAATCAAAGAAAAGTTATCAGGAATGCATTTATGACAATTGAGGTTGATAATTTTGAGAAGGCTTATACTAGAATTAAGACCATGATTAATGTATATGGGTTTATTCAGGAATCCAATGTCAGTAAGCAAAAAGTATATGTCAATTCACAAGAAAAACTGATTACCAATGCCACAATCGTATTAAGGGTGGACAAGGACAAATTTGACAGCACGATGAGTGATTTAAGAGGTATTGGAACCAGTCTTGAAGAGAGTATAAAGGGTGAAGATGTTACAGATAAATTTTTCGATACCGAATCAAGACTGAGGCTTCTAAAGTATGAGCAAAGCAGATTGGAAGAATATCTTAAAAAGCTTACAGATCCTGACACAATCTTTAAAACTGAGAGTAGACTTACTGACATAAGGCAGGAAATTGAAGGACTTACGGGTACTCTTAATAAATGGCAGGACCTTGTTGATCTGTCAACGATAACTGTAAATATTAACGAGAAAATGCCGAAGGAAGCAACAAAGAATGAATCTTATTGGAGTGAACTAGGGGATAATTTTAAAGGAAGCTTTGGTGGTGTGTTTAAATTTTGTAGCTCCTTGCTGTTAGGATTGGCTACCATTTTACCAGTGCTATTATTCTTAGGGATTATTGCATTCATAGTAGTATTTACTTATAAGAAAACTTCTGAGAGAAGACGCAAAAAATTGATGGCTGAAAGAACTGAAAATGCAGATAAAAAGAACGATGATGGGAAGTAGTTGCCTTTTTACTCAAACAGAAGGGTGCATTTAATTTTTGTGCACCATAATATACCAATTTTATTAAAAAAGAAATCAAACTGAAGGTAATAAATATTAAGCAGTCAAAACTGGAAATCACAAGGACTTCCAGTTTATGTTTTGCTATATAATGTTAAAAAGTATATAATTAGTAATTATAATGAAGTGTAAATCAACAAATGTTAAATTGGGGGTGCATAATATGAACAACAAAATTGATGTGAATTCTATCATGAAGGAACTTGAAGAAAAACTAAAAAAGGGACTTTCAGACAGGACTTTGAATGCCACGGACATCAGCCGGTTAATAGGAGAACATTTGGATAAAGCAAAAGAGAAGGTTATGCAAGACACAAGTGAGTTGATAAACGAAGAAGCCAAACCTTCTGAAAACCAATCATGCATGGACTGCGGCAGTAAATTAAAAAAAACAAAAAAAGAAACCAGCCGTTAGCCGTTTCGACACCCTATGGCAAGCTGTTATTTGTCCGTGACATGGACTACTGCAGTAATTGTGGGAAACTTTACGGACAAAATGATAGAATGTTTGGGATAGACGATGAACATAGGATGACGATGGATTTTCTCGAATTAGTTACATATATAGCCCAGATTATC
>Ga0209800_10004002_pt1 | contig 11207 bp, 7 predicted proteins | sample Higcelweek8metaG_FD_187174 | JGI IMG/M metagenome (GOLD analysis project Ga0209800, IMG submission 187174) | Freshwater pond sediment microbial communities from the University of Edinburgh, under environmental carbon perturbations - High... | ecosystem: Environmental > Aquatic > Freshwater >... | reverse complement strand
AAAAAGACATGGAGCGAACATACTTACTCCACCTCCAAAAGAATCTGCTTGGAAACTGTTTTTCAAAAAATTTGATGACCCTATTATAAAAATCCTACTCATAGCGGCATTACTTTCTCTCGGAATAGGTTTTGTTCACAACGAATTTACCGAAACCATAGGAATATTTGCTGCAATTATTCTGGCTACAGGAGTTGCATTTTGGTTTGAATATGATGCAAATAAAAAATTTGACATCCTAAATCTTGTAAATGACGAAACACCAGTTAAAGTAATTAGAAACGGAAGTGTGACAGAGGTAAGCAAGAAAGATATTGTTGTTGGAGATTTAATAATTTTAAATACTGGAGATGAAATTCCAGCCGACGGTAATTTGCTCGAAGCAGTATCTTTGCAAATTGACGAATCGTGTCTTACAGGTGAGCCATTGGTTGAAAAGACTACAAATCCCGATTATTTTCATGCCGAAGCCACATATCCATCGAACCGACTTATGCGAGGCACCAAGTTAATGGATGGAACAGCAACAATGGAAGCCACACAAGTAGGTGACAACACAGAATATGGCAAAGTAGCTCAAAAATCAGCTGAAATAAGTGGAGAAGTTACTCCTTTAAACAAACAACTGACAGGCCTTGCAAGATTTATCGGTGTTATTGGTTTTGCTTTTGCAATTCTTACATTTATAAGCCTTTTTGTAAAAGACATAGTAATTGAAAAACTAGTTTTTACATTTCCCCAGTTTTACACATTTATGGCTATTCTCATAGCCGCTATCGTTATGCTTGCAAAGATTTGGGTGCCATTTGTTTACGATGGGATTGAAATGTTTACCAAAAAGAAAAAAGATCTTCCTCATATTATTGAAAAACATGGTTGGTTGAGATGGATAGCCTATGGTCTAGGAATTTTTGTTTTACTTACAGGGATTTCATACGCATTAGGTATTAATCCATTAGAGAAAACGTCTTGGATAAATATTGACTCAGCAGGACAAATTCTACAATATTTTATGGTAGCTGTTACTCTTATTGTCGTTACAGTTCCAGAAGGCTTGCCAATGAGTGTGACATTAAGTCTCGCACTGAGTATGAGGCGGATGTTAAAATCCAACAATTTAGTCCGTAAAATGCATGCAACTGAGACTATGGGTGCAACTACAGTAATTTGTACCGACAAAACTGGGACTCTTACAAAAAACCAGATGCAGGTTTACGAAACCAAATTTTTTGGACTCACAATGCAGAAACCTGGGGACGATGAAACTGGAACACTCGTGACAGAAAATATTGCAATAAATTCTACAGCTCATCTCGACTTTTCGGAACCCGAAAAACTAAAAACACTTGGCAATCCTACAGAAGCTGCCCTTTTGCTTTGGTTGCACAATTCAGGTATCTCATATCTCGACATCCGCGAGAACGCTTCTGTTGACGAACAACTTAGTTTTTCGACTGAGCGAAAATACATGGCGACAGTGATAGAATCTCCAGTTTTGAAAAAGAAAGTTCTTTACGTAAAGGGTGCTCCAGAAATTGTATTATCAAAATGCGAAACCGTACGATACAAGGATGGATTTAAAAAAGTATCAGATAGCCAAGCTGACATTGATGAAATGTTACTTAAATATCAGTCACAAGCAATGCGTACACTCGGTTTTGCCTATGAAATTATAGAGGATGAAAAATCGCGAATTATTGACGGCAAAATCGCAAATCACAATTTAACATACCTTGGAGTTGTGGCTATTTCTGATCCAATTCGTGAAGACGTACCTGAGGCAGTTCTTGATTGTCTTAATGCAGGTATTGATGTTAAAATTGTTACTGGTGACACTCCCGGCACAGCCCGCGAAATAGGTCGCCAGATTGGCATTTTGGGACTCGATGTACCTCAATTTGCAGTAATCACAGGGCAGGAATTTGAGAATATGACTGATGAAGAAGTACTTGGAATTGCAAAAGAACTCAAGATTCTATGTCGTGCCAGACCAAGTGACAAACAGCGTTTGGTCCAGCTTTTACAAAAAGCCGGCGAAGTAGTTGCCGTAACAGGTGACGGCACAAATGATGCACCAGCTCTCAACTTTGCACATGTTGGGCTCTCTATGGGCTCAGGCACATCGGTAGCGAAAGAAGCAAGCGATATTACAATTCTCGACGATTCATTTAAAAGCATAGGTTCTGCAGTAATGTGGGGACGCTCGCTTTATCAGAACATTCAAAGGTTCATGATTTTTCAGTTGACTATTAACGTAACTGCAATGATTATAGTTCTTGTAGGGTCAATTTTTGGTCATGAATTGCCGCTTACTGTGACACAGATGCTATGGGTTAACCTGATTATGGACACATTTGCTGCAGCAGCATTGGCATCCTTGCCACCAAACAAAAGCGTGATGAAGCACAAACCAAGAAAAAACGATTCTTTCATTATCACCTCGTCAATGCGTAAAAACATACTTTTCATGGGGTTAAGCTTTGTTGCTATTCTATTTTTCCTTCTGTATAAATTCCGCGACGTAAATGGTGATGTAAGTGATTATAACTTGTCTGTGTTCTTCACAGTATTTGTTATGATGCAATTCTGGAACATGTTTAATGTTAAAGCATTTGCTTCTGGGAAGTCAGCCTTTCATGATTTAAAACACAGCATGGGCTTTATATTTGTGCTACTCATGATTTTGATTGGACAGATTCTGATTGTTCAATTCGGAGGTAGCGTTTTCCGTACTGTGCCAATAAGTCTCGAACATTGGCTTGTAATAATTGGGTCTACGTCAATAATACTTGTAATAGGAGAATTAAGGAGAATGTTTTTTAAGTAGCAGAATATAGAATAAAAACAAATTAATCTGCAACTTTAATAAGCTCGTGGTCAACATAAGCTCTGGCTCCAAAACCGCAACTTTGGCTATTTTCTGCTTCAGCAGAAACTGTCTTATCTCCAAATTTAAACACTATTTTACAATTTTCACCCATGTCGTAAGGATCTTCTGAATAAACATATACATCGCCTTGTTTAACTGCAATTCCTTCTGCGGTTGCAAAATGAAAAGTAGGTCCACAAATAAATTCAAGCTCAAACTTAAGACTATCTGCACCTACTTCTTCAAAAATAATAAAACCACCGTTAAAACCTATCTCATAAGCAAATGGCGACTCCTCACTTACGAAGTAATCATTTATATAACTATAACTTATTTGATATGTACCAGCAATTTTATCACTTACCTCAGCATTATAATCCTCGAGCGTCTTATAAGTCAGCAATTCCGAATTACCAGAACTAATTACCAATAAAACAGTAAAAACTTTTGTTTCATTTAGCCAATGCCCAGTTAATGTATCACCAGCACGATCCAGGTAAAAACTGCCAGTTGTCTCGCCATCATAATACTCTTCTATGTAAATGCAATTACCATAATTATTACCTTTTATGCTCAAATAGTTTTCTTGACTCATATACTTATAACGTCCTTCAAATGTCGCTGAGTCGAAAACTGATGATGAAATTTCCATTTCGACTTTATATCCTCCGATATCACCCTTTAAGATTAGTGGTTTTCCATCTCCGCTAGCAATTGCAATATCTGAAATAAATCCAGACAGAAATATCATGGACAAAAAATACAAGAGTTTCTTCATAAAGCAAGATTGTTAAAATTACTGAACTTTTCTTTTCGAATGCGGGCCAACACGAATCGGGATATTTAGCATTACGTTCATCTTAACGATATTTCCCTCTGCTAATGCTGGAGTAAATTTCATAGTTTTAAGTACACGCTCAAACTCTTCATCAATTCCGTAACCCATTCCAGATATAATCGAAACTCCCGAAACTGTACTATCAGTTTCGACATCAAAACTTACCATTATTTCGCCATCGGCCAAGGCATCAATTGCTTCCTGTGTATACTCCATCTGAGACCACAAATCTCCAATAAACTTGTTTACACCACCTGGATATTCGGCATCCCGATTATAGTTTACATTCATATTTTGAGGATCAGAATAATCCTGTGCGAATAGAAATATCGAAAATGTAAGAAGTGCTAAAATTAAAACGAGCTTTTTCATGTTTGAAATTTTTTACAAGTTATGATTTTTACAAATATTGTGCAAATAATTTATAACATCAGAAGCGTTTCTAGACATTTTGATTTATGAGTATCAATTTCAAGCAAATAGGCATTTCATTATTTGCGAATAATATCAGCTTTTAATTCACAATAAATCCGACTTGTAAAATAATTAGATATTTTATTCGTTATTTAGTGGTCAAAATAACTACTTAGATATGAAAAGATTTACTTCAATTATTACTATTTTATCTGTTGCAATTATCTTTCCTTCATTTGGGTTTGCTCAGGATAACAACATTGGCGTTAAACTTCAGGACAAAGACAGTAATACAATTCCAAAAGATATTACTGTAAAAGAGCAAAAAGCTATAAAATTATCGAAATTAAAAAAGATTGAAAAACCAAATAAAGTAGTTGTTCCGCGTAATTTCAAGGAAGAGAGACAGAAATACGCATCTACCTATGATACAATTGCAATTGGAAAGCAATACAGTGAAAAAGACACGACAAGTACATTTGGAATATTCACTGATGATGTAGATAAAAGTATAGCAACGATGATTGACATCTGGGGAGAACCTAAATCTCAATCTGCTGGAAAAATCATCTGGAAAAATGTAAACATTCCTGGTTTAAGCAAGCATACAAGTATCGAAATTCGAGATGGTTGGTTATCTGCTCCAAGTGATACACATACGATTAAACTATTTTCGAGTGAGGAACAAAAAACTTCTAAACTAACACAACTCAAGGACTTTGAGTGTAGACACACAGTCGCAATTTTTACAAATAGTCGGGGTAAAAACATTGTCAATTCGCCAGAGTTAGAACTATTTGTGCATGACTATCTTGAATCAATCTTATATTAAAACTAAAACACTGCTTTGCGAATCTGATTTCCTTCAAATATCCCTATTTTCCAAACCATTCTAACATCTGTCTCCCTAGTTTTTTTATCTTTGCATAAAATTTTCAGGAAGTGATTTATCCAGAGGGATTCGAAATAAAGATTGGTTTTGACAAAATCCGGCAAATGATAAAGTCCGGGTGTATGGGCGATGCTGCAAAGTTTCTGGTTGATGAAATCAAATTCAGTTCAAACGCTGAATTAATTCGCAGATACCTCAAAGAAACTGAGGAGATGATGACAATTTGTATGCTCAAGGATAATTATCCAGCTAATTCATACCCCGACGTTGGACTAGTTGCTAAAAAACTAAAAGTAGAAGGCACTTGCCTACAACTTTTCGAAATTGTTGACATCAGAACAGTTCTTGAGAGTACAAAAAGCATTCGCAGCTTCTTTAAAACAGACGAAAAAAACGAGTTTCCTTTACTTAGAGAAATTGTTGCTTCAATAGTTTTTCCGACTTTTTTGTACGACCGCATTAATGCTGTAGTTTCTAAAAATGGAACCATAAAAGATACTGCATCACCAACACTCAAAGACATTCGTAAGAATCTTATTGATGCTCAAAATCAAGTTACTAAAAAGCTAAATAGCATTTTAGGTTCTATTCGCGACGAGGGCTGGGTAAGTAAAGATTTATCGGCAACCATGGTAAACGGCAGATTAGTATTACCAATTGAAGCCGGACATAAACGCAAAATCAAAGGACTTATCCACGACGAATCGGCCAGCGGAAAAACTGTGTACATAGAACCTCAGGAAGTTGTCGAATTGAACAACAATATCAGGGAATATGAAATTGCCGAAAACCGCGAAATTCAAAAAATACTGTTCGCACTTACCGAAGAATTCAGACCTTATTGGGAGGATTTATTCAACATCACTGAAACAATCGCATATCTCGATTTGGTAAGAGCAAAAGCTTTATTTTCTGTCCGAATTGAAGCGATTATACCGCAACTTGACGAAAATCCTGGACTTGACCTTGTTCGAGGTAAACATCCTTTACTTTATTTAAGTCTAAAAAAAGAGAAGAAAGAAGTTGTTCCTACAAGTTTCAAACTTGATGCTGAAGACCGGATTTTACTGATTTCGGGGCCCAATGCTGGTGGTAAAAGTGTATGCCTTAAAACCACTGCATTGTTAACATATATGTTACAGTGCGGGCTGCCTGTCCCTGTGGGTGGAACGTCGGTGATGGGAGTATTCGAAAATATTTTCCTCGATATCGGTGACCAACAATCAATAGAAAACGACCTAAGCACATACAGTTCTCATTTGTTAAATATGAAGCATTTTCTTAAAAATGCTGATAAAAAGTCTTTAATCCTAATTGATGAATTTGGCTCCGGAACAGATCCAATAATCGGTGGAACAATTGCCGAATCAATTCTTGAAGAGCTTAATCTGACAGAGACATTTGGAGTAATCACCACACATTATTCAAATCTTAAGATATTTGCTTCTAACACTGCGGGGATTTTTAATGGAGCTATGCTTATTGATCAAAATAAAATGCAGCCAACATTTATACTCGAAACCGGAATCCCAGGAAGTTCATATGCCATCGAAATTGCTCAGCGAATTGGTCTTCCACAGAGTATTATTGAAAAAACCAAAGAAAAAGCTGGCAGCGATCATGCAAATATGGATAAGTTCCTTCGCAGGGTTATGCGTGATAAGAAATATTGGGAAACAAAACGTCAGCAAATACGAATTCAGGAAAAGAAATTAGAAGAAGTTCTCGAAAAAAACATTCTAGAACTTGAAACTATAAAAGCGAAGAAGAAGCAAATTCTCGAAGCAGCGCGTAAAGAATCGGAGCAATTGCTAATCGACGTAAACAAGCAAATTGAGAATACAGTACGAAAGATTAAAGAAGGAAATGCTGATAAGGAAATAACCAAGGAAGCGCGAAAGGAAATCCAAGACTTCAAAGAAAATTTCGAGAAATCTGTTAATGAAGAAAATGACGAAATCTCGAAGAAATACAATCATTTTAAGAAAAAACAAGAAGAGCGCGAGGCTAGACGTAAAGAAAAACTAAATACACCACCTGAGATTATCAAAGTTGATGAAACAAAAATAAATGTTGGATCTAAAGTAAGACTCGCTGGTCAGGAAGTTGTTGGTGAAGTTACAGATATGGGCGACAAAAATGCAGTTGTCAGCTTCGGAAATATGTACACAAGTGTAGCACTCGAAAAGCTTGAAAAAGTTAGTGAGTCGGAATACAAACAGCGCAACCGTTCTGCCTCGTCATTGCATTTTAATTACAACGAAAAAGTTCTCAATTTTAAGCCATATATTGATGTGCGAGGCGACCGTGTAGAAGAAGCGATAAAGAAAATTACCGATTTGGTCGACGAGGCAATAATGCTGGACTTTAAAGAGCTGAAAATCCTGCACGGAAAAGGGAATGGAGTATTACGCCAATTCATCCGTGATTATCTTCGCACTATTCCACGTATAGAAGCTTGCCACGACGAAGATATTAGATTTGGAGGTGGAGGCATAACAATAGTAAAGTTTAAATAAATGATTGATATAGATAGTAAAATAGTTCATCGCGATATTTTCGAAAAATGTTTTGTTTGCGACATTTGCAAATGCAAAGGTGCTTGCTGTGTAGAAGGAGATTCTGGCGCACCACTTACAATCGAAGAAGCAGATAAAATCAATCAAATACTACCAGTGATTTACAACCGGCTGACTGACGATGGCAAGTCTGTTATTGATAGAGAAGGAATATCAATGATTGACATAGAAGGAGAACTTACAACTACAATTTACGGACATAAAGGAGCCTGTGTTTTTACACAATATACAGAAGATGGAATTGCTTATTGCGAAATCGAAAAAGCTTGGGAAGAGAAGCTTATTGACTTCCGCAAACCTTTATCTTGTCACCTCTATCCTATCAGAGTAAAACAATACAGTTCATTTGATGCAGTTAATTACAATGTTTGGAATATTTGTAAAGATGCTGTATTGCTTGGCATCAAAAAGGATGTGAAAATTTATGAATTTCTGAAAGAACCTTTAATCAGAAAATACGGCGAAGATTGGTACAATGAAGTTTGTGTTGCTGCGGAATATTTTAAAAATCCGGAAAAGTTTAAAGACAACAAATAGTTAATTTGATTTGGGAATCTTTCACAAGCAGAATATTAAAGAATTTAATCTTTTACGCATCTGACTGACATATAAGACATTTTAGTTTCATTACTTTGCTTCATATACAAGCCAGAATCAGAGTGTTTAAAAACTACAATGCTGCCATCATCATCAATTTCAGAGCTAATATAACAAGCTTCTAATCCAAGCCCTTCGAAATCTGTTTTTAACATCCCGCCAGGCAAAGAGGTAAATCCACAATCTGCATAAAAAGAAGTATCTGCATCAATCCAGTGTCTTTCGCCTTTTTCTGCCAAAGTTTTTTTCTCTACTGGAGAAAAGTTCCCATGCATACTGGTCCATTCATCCACAGAAGGAATATGCCAACCAACTGGACAAATATTTTTGCCAGAAGTAACCGTTCCATCAACTATAGATCCCGCATAAAGAGCTCCATAAGTAAGTTCATATAAGCTTTCATTGTTATTATAAAAACAATATGAAGCATCTGAAATCACATTCGAATTATCGGAATAAATTCGCGTTAACTCTGTACCATCATTAAACTTTCTGACTCTAAGGTTTTCTGCCATCCATTCGATCGAGTCAATAACGACAGTTCGATATGTGTTCCCATCTATATCACTTACACTTCCAAAATAAACTTCAGGATTAAAATTTATTTCATCGCAAAGAGTTTCAAAAAATATCCATTCGGATTGTGTTTCAAAATCTCCAGTGTTCAGTTTTAATCGTAAGCGGTAATCTTGTCCTGCAACTAAATTTTCGACAAACAGGTGATAATCGCAAAAGTCCGTTTTAAAAACTCTATATTTTATTAAGTGCGAAGTAATATCATCATTTCTGTTTATTTCAATTTTAATCTTGTCAGAATAATCATATGCATGCATAATTTTAAAATCGACTTTAAACATATTTGCTGTAGAAATATGATTTCGCATGTTTTCAAACTCAACTGACTCCTGATCAATGGATTTTGTACAGGAAAGCAACAATACTGAAATAACTATTGCAAGATATTTTTTCACAACTCAAAAATAATAAAAGAATATTTGCTTAAACTAATTTATTTCTCTGTCTTTCCAGGCTTCTTGTCGAGAAGATTGTTTTTTGCCACATACTCTTTCCAATCCTTACATTTTACATCCGAAACAGGTCCGGTGCGTTGATAATAATGGCACAGCGCAGCAGCAAGACCATCAGTGGCATCAAGTTTTGAAGGCAACTCTTCTATTTTGAGAATTTTCTGTAGCATTCCAGCTACCTGCTCTTTGGAAGCAGCTCCAGAACCAGTAATTGAAAGTTTTATTTTACGTGGAGCATATTCGAAAATCGGCATTGAACGTGTTAATGCAGCAGCGATTGCAGCACCCTGAGCACGACCAAGTTTAAGCATTGACTGGACATTTTTTCCTTGAAATGGAGACTCAATTGCAAGCTCATCAGGATGAAAACCATCAATAAGTTGAATGGTCCTTTCAAAAATATGTTTTAACTTGTTAAAATGCCCGTCCATTTTGTGCATATCAACAATGCCGAAACCTATAACTTCGATATTCTTACCCTTTTCGTGCAAAACTCCATAACCCATAATATTGGTTCCTGGGTCAATTCCCAAAATAATTCTGTCTTTTTTTAATTCAGCCATCTTAGTTTCCGGTAATTTTTCTTAAGTTTTTCCTCGCATCTACAGTAAATATACTACCCGGAAAATCAGTAATAAGTTTAAGATATGCATCTTTTGCTTCGCTCTTTTTATTCAACTTTTCTAGTAACACTGCATATCTAAACAATGCATTATCTGCAAGTATATCAAAGAAATAGGTTGTGGCAACCTGATTAAAAAAATCGGCAGCTTGTTGATAATTACCCGTGGCTTCATAAATCTCTCCTTTTCTATAGTAAACATCGTCGATCAGGCCATGTGAAGGATACAATTCAATTATTGAGTCGAGAGTTACAAATGCCTTATTGTACTGTTTTGAAAAAATGTAAAAATCGGCACGTGCAAAAATTTTCATTGTCGTTTCAGTGGTATCCAGATTGTAATTGTCAGCAATAAAAAGGCTTAACTCCATAGCATCATTAGCAATTAGTTTCGATGTACTCGACTTAAGAACATCTAGTTGTGCTTGAGCCCATCTGAATTGTCCAGTATAGTAAGCCAGCTTGGCTTTCTTAAACCTTGCTTCATGTCCAATCGGACTTTCAATTGCTGCTTTTTCGATTTGTGCGTAGGTTAGAATTGCATCCCATGGATTATTATTCAAAAAATAAATATCTCCAAGAAGTAACTTTACCGCCATTTCTTGCTCCGGTGTAAATCTTCTTTCGGCAATACTCTTACTAATAAGTTCAATTGCCTCATCATATTTATTAAGATAAAAAGCCTTGATATTGATTAAAGCAAAAATCACTTTATAAGATTCTTTTCGCATTACAATTGTAAGGGCTTCATCGAGTTGAGACTCAAGAAGGACAAGTTCTTCCTTATTTGGATTGAGCTTGGCCGTAGTTCTCGTATAGTTGACATTAAGATTTTCGATATAAGCTACATTGTAAAACGGATTTTCTTTACCCTTAGCCATAACATAACTGTATGCTTCAACAGCTAAATCATATTCAAAATTCTCAAAAAGCAGCAAACCAAATTCTATTATATCGTTTTCGCCAGCTTTAGTTCTTTTATCTACAGCAATCAACTGATTTAAAGCCAACTTATATCTTCCAGTTTGTGAATATTGCCATATCAGCAGTTTGTTATGTGTCTGATTTTGAGGATCTTCCTGTATTTTTTGCAGTAGCATAGTTTCTATAATCTGATCTATACTCTGATCAATATCGTTTGCCATAACATATTGCAACCTCGATTGTATTGTTGGTAATGCCTGCGGATTCTTATCCAGATAAATCAGATATTGAGCCATCATTTTCTCATAATCACGCTGTATGTAAAACAAATTTCCCAATTCTAGGCTAAAACTTGTCTTAAGATATTTCTCGCCAGCCAGATATACTTTTTCGGCATAAGCAAACTGACGATAATTCATGAACGTGGCTGCAGCACCTTGAACA
>Ga0209800_10003997_pt1 | contig 11221 bp, 10 predicted proteins | sample Higcelweek8metaG_FD_187174 | JGI IMG/M metagenome (GOLD analysis project Ga0209800, IMG submission 187174) | Freshwater pond sediment microbial communities from the University of Edinburgh, under environmental carbon perturbations - High... | ecosystem: Environmental > Aquatic > Freshwater >... | reverse complement strand
ACGACGATTACACTGCTTCTGATGCCAGAATGCAGGGATACCGCCAAAAGAACAATTCAGATAAAGGCTGTCAGAAAGGAATAGTTGCAGAAGAAACGAGATGTAGGAATAACCTTACAAACGGGGTTGCGAGATACGTATCGCACCGGAAGCAACATCTTTAGTGGACACTGCCAATACGAATATACCTGCAGTGAAGCGGCAGTATCAGGTTAGAACGTTCTTTAAGCAGGATGCAACGATCCGCGTTGAAGAAACACGCGCTGAATATGGCAGGGCGGTATTCATAATCATGCGGACAGATTTCAGTTTGGCAGCTCATCTCCGGGAACAGGAAAAAACACTCTGACTGAATCAAGAATGCTCAGTGTTCTTTGATGGTTTGCACGTTCAACCCGTTCTTTGAAAAATGACTCTGCCTTCATTCCCGCGCTGATGTGTGGGAATGCTACCGAAAGACAGGCTTGTATTTTTAGGGGCTGTACCATAGTATTACAGCATAATTTGCTAAAAACTGCCCCAAAGGAACGAATGTACGAACACTCGCAAGGAGCCATTATGCCGCTTTCAGCTCAAGAAATTTACGAATCGGCACTTCAACTGCCGATAGATGTTCAGGCAACTATTGCAGAAAAACTGGTCAGTAATATTGAAATGCATATAGACCCGGACATAGAAAAAAAACATTGCGCCATTGCGATTAAACGTAGAGACGAGATCAGGTCTGGCAAAGTACAGTCAATTGATGGAGCAGTAGCGTTACAGGCTGTAAGGCAGGTGCTTGCAGCATGAAATTCCGTTTTCATCCTGAAGCGTTAAAGGAATATGAAGGTTCTACACGGTATTACCGTGCTATCAACCCTCAACTTGCCCAAAGCTTTGTTCACGAGATTGAAAAGTCCATTACACAAATACAGCTGAATCCAATGGCATGGATAATGGTTGAAGAAGACGTCAGACGGTTTCTGGTGCAACGTTTTCCATTTGGCATCTATTTTACCCTTGAGCCTGACCACTTTCTGATTGTGGCGGTTATGCACTTGAGCAGACAGCCAGGATACTGGAAAGAACGGATGGAAATGTAGCTAAAGCCGGGACGCTGGTTCGTCCCGTGCTGCATTCCCACGCTGATGTGTGGGAACGATATCGAATACAAGAAGTTTTACGCAGAAAGGGCAGTCGTTACCGGTTGCCCTTTGCTCTGTGTGATGCAACTGTTGCCGGGTGCTGATTGTGGTTAGACAACAGCCAGCCTGAAAAGAACCAGTTGATTGAGCTTTTTTTCATACCAGAATGATAGCGTATGTACTTGAAATGACAGTTACACACGCAAAGCCACAACTAACCAATCAGCCTTTAAACGGCAATTAGTCACAGAGAACTACAAGAAAAATCTGTAGTAAGCATCTCACCCAAAGGGAATCAGGTTGTTTGTTGTATCTTCCTGTTTTTCCTCTGTGATCTCTGTGGCAACTGCTTTTTTTAGGATCAGTTACAGAATTATATAGCTTCTCCCGTTTGGTTATATAGCTGGTTTCAGCAACATGCTGTTATTATTTCATAACGTCGTTGCACCATTGCGTGAACTGCTTTTTATTGGATAACATGACTGCCACACTGTCAATCTCAGCCCCGTGACACAACAACGTCCAGCTTTGCCTGAATCATCGTCTTGTCCATCTGCTGAATATGATCCCTCAGCCAGAGATAGGTCAATTTCAGAGAATTGGTAACCACGGCAAGCGAAGCCCCTTCTTTAACACAGTCGGCCCTCAATTTATCCAGACTTCTCCGAAAGTCTGCATGCTGTTTAAGATGCTGCATCGTATTGGCCACACGGTACAGCTCAAGAAATCGTTCTTCTTCAGCAAAGTGACTATCCACATAGTTTGCAAGATAATCAAGCATCTGCAGTACTGCTGTCTTCTCGCGCCCTTCCTTGCAGGCGTTCACCAGCTGCTGGACCTTGGCAAGCAGCTCCTTGTGATGCCTGTCAATCTTCTCATCGCCGGTTGCAAGGTCTTGCTGCCATTCAATTTTCATGTCGTTCTCCTTTACACTTGTTGCAACGCTTCCGGTGGTAACACGGTGGTCTGTCGGATAACAGAGTGCATGGACAGAGCAGAAGTTACTATTCGGAAAAAGGCTGTCAGAACAGGGGAAATACAAAGGAAAACGACTGTAGGATCGATCCTACAAACAGCTGTCGATTGCGCGTGCAGAACAGATCTGCTCCGGCTGATCAGATGAGATGGTGACTGTTTGCATACCCGATCAGATCTGCATCACTATGGAAGTTAAGCTTGGCAAAAAGGCGGGCTTTGTAGGTACTGACCGTCTTGATACTCAGATCAAGATCAATGGCAATCACCTTGAGGCTTTTGCCAGCGGCAAGACTACGCAGAATCTGAAATTCACGATTGGAAAGAGCAGCATGGGTAGGGCGCGACGTGACATCGCTTTCAAGTGCCTGGTTTATCAGACTGTTGGAGAGGCCCTGACTGAGGTAACGCTTACCTTCAAAGATCTGATTGACAGCCAGCAGCAGCTCATCAGCCGCCTCCTTTTTGGTCAGGTAGCCAGAGGCCCCCAGTTTGAAGGAACGCAGGGCAAACTGTTCTTCAGGAAACATGGAGAGCATCAGCACCGGCAGGTTTGGCAGCGTTTCATGGAGCCGGGCAAGGAGTTCCAGCCCCCCCATACCCGGCATGGAGATATCAAGTATGGCAAGATCATACTGATACTGTTCAAGCAGCTGCAAGGCCTCTTCACCTCCACCGGCTTCATCACAGATAAGCTGACAGCCATCTCCCTGCATGGCCAGAATACCTGCCAGCCCTTTACGCACCATCGCATGATCGTCAACGACCAATACCCGTTTCATACTGCTGTCTCCTCATACTTTTCAGGTAGCTGCACCTCAACAATGGTTCCCCCGCCGACTCTGGGGCTGATACTGAAACTCCCGCCGCACCGGGCAACCCGCTCCCGCATCCCCATCAAACCAAAGGCATCAGGACTGTTGGCACGGTCATCCCGTATGCCCACGCCATTATCACGGATCTGAAGCTGATACCACCCGACCCGCCACCGCAGCGTTAACAAAACCTTGTCTGCCTGTGCGTGACGCAACACATTGGTCAGCGACTCCTGGGCGATCCGATAGAGACAGGTGCTTACATCCCGTGATCTCGGCTCTTCCGGCAAGGTACTGGAGAGCACGCACCGGATCTGTCCCCGTTCCCGGACCGCTTGAGCCAGACCTTCCAGTCCGGCCTCAAGCCCCAGTTCATCCAGCACCTGGGGACGCATGACCGAGATGATCCGCTGGACGGTACCGATGGCCGTATCCACCAGCCCTTTAAGTTCCCTGAGACGCGGCTTCAGATCAACACCGGCAGCAGCCTGCAACATGGTGGCAATTTCCAGATTCATAACGGTCAGATTCTGCCCCAGATCATCATGAATATCCTGGGCCATTGCACGCCGCTCCTCATCACGCACGGTCTCAAGATGGGCACCCAGCAGACGCAGACGGCGGTTTGATTCCTGCAGCTGCCGCCCTTGCGATTCAAGCTCTGTGGCATGTTGCTGAACGGTTTCCTCCAGATACTGCAGCTGGTCATGGTGCTCTACCGTCTGCCGGTACTCCTCCACCAGTTCATCGATAACCGACAGCAGCTCCTGAGAATCCCATGGTTTGGTCAGATAACGATGGACCTTGCCTGCATTAATGGCAGCCAGCAGCAGATTACTGTCCGCATAGGCCGAAAGGATCATTCTGCGGGTATTGGGGGCAAGCTCGGCAACCTTGCCGAGAAACTGTTCACCGGTCATCCCCTGCATCCGGTAATCGGATACTACCAGATGAAACGGACCATTTTCCCGCACTTCCCTGAGTCCACCCGGACCATCCTGAGCCGTTCTCACCTCAAAACGGTACCTGCGCAAAAAACGGGTAACTGCAGCCAGCACTCCAGGGTCGTCATCAACAAACAGCAGACGGGGTCTGGCAGGCGGGACTGTTGCCGAATGCAGGACCGTCATCGGGTTAGCCACATTCCTGTTCGCATTCGGCCATCATCGTCTTGATCTCTGCTTCAGACAGGTCAGGCAGCACAAAACTCCCCTGGGGGTTTTTCTCCACCCTGCTGATGCCGGGGTAACGCTTCTCAAGCACCTTGATCTCCATGGCCTGATTTCTGACGGTGGCAAGCAGCCGCCGGTTTTCCGCCTCCAGATCGTACCGCTCAATGGCCGACCGGATCGCAAATTTCAGGTCGGTATCGTTCCAGGGCTTGGTAAAGAAGCGATAGATCTCACCCTGGTTGACCGCCTTCATGGCCGCCTCAAGGGTGGCATGACCGGTCAGCAGCATCCGCAGGGTATGGGGATAGCGTTCCTTCAGAATCGCCAGCAACTCACTCCCCTGCATACCGATCATCTTTTCGTCCGAGATAACCAGTTTGAACGGAGTAGCTGCCACCAGCTCCAGGGCCTCCTCACCACTTTGGGCACAGGTGATCTGATACGGCTCATCAAACAGGGCACGGGTCAGAGCCGAAAGGACATTGACTTCATCATCAACCAGCAGAATCCGGTTCATGATCTCACCACCATTCCAGATTATACTTGTCAATGGCAGATCTGATGGCGGACTTCAGTTCATCTTCATCCCAGGGCTTGGTAAAGAAACGGTAGATCTCCCCCTGATTGACCGCCTTCATGGTCGCCTCTTCACTGGCGTGGCCGGTCAACAGAATTCGCTGGGTATGGGGATACAGCTCCTTGATTTTGGTCAGCAGTTCACTCCCCTGCATACCGACCATTCTCTCATCAGACACCACTACCTTAACCGGCGTAGTCTCCATCAGCTTCAACGCCTCCTCACCGCTGCCCGCACAGACAACCTCAAACAGTTCATCCGCCAGGATACGGGTTAACGATGTCAGCACGTGATGTTCGTCATCCACAAGTAATACAGTATCATGCATAACAGCCTCCTTTTTTTTCAGTATACGAGCTTCAAAGCGGTCAGAAACCGGTTCACCGCAGCCCGTGATTAGTGCGTCCCGTTTTTTCATACAAAAAACGTCTTTACACAAAGGTTACAATTTACGGTTAAAACATGGCTACAGCAACTCCTTTACCGTACCGCACACAGGACAGACCACCCAGTCATCATCCAGCGGCAGGTGGCAGGATCGGCAGCAGTTTGGCCGAAAAACACCACAATAAGGACAAAACAGGTGGCGTGACTCCATCAGTTTACCACAATGTTCGCAATGCCGCTCAAGCCGGACCGCAGGTCCAACCACCCGTAACACCTCTTCCATGGTGGTCATCCCCTGGCGCACCTTTTCAAGGCCATCTTCAAGCAGGCTGCGCATGCCGTTGGCACGGGCAATGGTCAGGATCTCCGACTCCTTGTAGCTGGTGCTGATCAGCTGACGATACTCGTCGGTCATCAAAAAGATTTCAAATATCCCCAGCCGCCCTTTGTAGCCGGTGTTATTGCAGCGGGCACAACCGGCCCCCTGAAATACCTTGCCTTTAAAAAAATCATGGGGAACTCGTAAAAGTGCAGCCTGTTCCGCAGAGGGAACCACCTCTTCACGGCAGGTATCACAGATCTTCCGTACCAGACGCTGGGCAACAACCCCTTCAAGGGCAGAGGACAGGATGTACGGCTTGATCCCCATATCAATCAGCCGGGTGATGGAGGCGATGGCACTGTTGGTATGCAGCGAGGTCAACACCATATGGCCGGTTAAAGCAGCCTTGAAAGCGGTGTCAGCGGTTTCAAAATCCCGCACCTCTCCCACCAGGATCACATCCGGGTCCTGGCGCAGGGTGGCCCGCAAGACCTGGGCAAAGGAAAGACCGATCTTTTCATGAATTGAGACCTGATTGGCCTCTTCAAGAAAGTACTCCACCGGCTCCTCAATGGTTTCAAAATTCTTGCTGGGGTTCATCATGGCCGCCAGCAGTGAGTATAGCATGGTTGTTTTACCGCTGCCGGTTGGTCCGGTGGCGATAATCACCCCCTGCGGCTTTTTGCTGATAATCATGATCCTGTTCAGATCATCCGGCAACACCCCCAACTCTTCCAGTCGTTTGACAGAAGCACTCTTGTCCAGTATCCGCATCACGATCTTTTCACCGTTGATGGTGGGTAAGGAGGATACCCGCAGATCAACAATCCGCGTGCCGGCCTTGACGGTTATCCTGCCGTCCTGGGGCCTGCGCCGCTCGGAAATATCCATCCGTGCCAGGATCTTCAGACGGGAAATCACCGCTGCATGCAGATCAGAGGGGATCCTGATCTTGGCATGCAGCATACCGTCAATCCGGTAGCGGATCACCGAACATTTGGTCTTGGCCTCTATATGAATATCACTGGCACCATAGCGGATCGCCTCGGAGATAATCGCATTCACGATCCTGATCACCGGCGGCACCCTGGAAGAACCGATCAGCTCCTCAACGCTGACATCCTTCTCCTCTTCATCAATAACAATATCGATCTCGTCCAGTGGTTCCAGATCGCTGTACTCATCGACAGATGCCTCACCTGCATCCCAGACCTGTTTCAACCGCTCGCCGATCTGGCTTGATGAAGCCAGCACGCTAAAGACCTTCAGGCCGGTTACCATGGCGATATTGTCACACTTCAGGATGTCTGACGGATCAGCCATGGCGATGGTCAACTGATTGCCCTCCAGCTTGACCGGAATAATCCGGTTATGCTCACACAGATCCCTGGGCAGGCAGCGGACCACATTGACCGGGATGGTCAGCTCCCGCAGATCCAGGTACTCCACCCCCAGCGACTTCTGCAACGCCGCTATCAGGTTGTTTTCGGTCAGCAGTTTTAACCGGATCAGCGTATCCCCTAAAAATTCGTTCTTCTCCTGCTGTTTATGGGCCAGGGTCAGCTCCTCCTGACCGATCAGGCCGCTTTTAATCAGGATATCCCCCAGCATGCCCCGGTTCTCTTCAAACAGCCCGGCGTAATTTTTGATCTTGCTCTGCTGCTGGCGGGCCAGCTCCTTCAGGTGGCGGTTTTCATGCATCAGCAGGTACTGCTGCAAGGCCAGCGATACAGTCAGACGAAGATCTTCATCATTCCAGGGTTTGGTAATAAACTTGTAAACTGCCCCTTCCTTAACCGCCCCCATGATGGAGTTAACATCGGCATAGCCGGTCAGCATGATCCTGATCGTCTCCGGCCAGCGTTCCCGCACTACCTTCAGCAGTTCAGCACCGGTCATACCGGGCATACGGTGGTCAGAGACCAGCAGATGGATCTGACGTTCTTCAAGAATTTTCAGCGCCTTGTCAGCGGAGTTGGCAAGCAGGATGGTGTAATTCTCATCCATAAAAATCCGGCGCAGGGCATTCAACACCCCTTCCTCATCATCCACAAACAGCAGGGTAAACGGCTCCTGTCCCTGTGGCTGGGGATTCAGCTCAAGGGGATCTTCAGCAGGTTTCTGGGTAGAGCTGACGGTGGACTTAAAGAGATGAGCGTAGGACATTGGGGTTCCTGTTCAAGCGGCAATAATCAACGGCAAGCGCACGGTAAAGGTTGAACCTGATCCCGGTATGCTCTGCAGGGAGATGGTGCCTCCCATCAGCTCCACCAGACGTTTGGTCAGCGTCAAGCCAAGACCGATTCCGCCATGAGCCCGGGTGCATGAATCATCAAGCTGGGTAAACAGATCAAAAACCAGCTTCTGTTTGTCAGGATCAATGCCGATGCCGGTGTCTTGCACATCAATCCGCAGTAAGGGGCGATCCGGTGTTACCCCGGACTCCTGATTCATCCGTACCTCAATCATCCCCTGTTCAGTAAACTTTATTGCATTACTCAACAGATGCGCAATGATCTGCTTCAGATGGGTAGTATCGGTCAGGATCTGGCGTGGCAGATCTTCTGCAAGCGACATATGGAGATTCAGGCCCTTGTTCTGCACTGCAACGGAAAACATCCGCCCAAGCGTTGCCAGCAACAGCTCAAGTTGCAACAATGTCTGCGTAAAACTGTGCTCGAACGATTCAAGCCGGGAAGCTTCAAGAATATTGTCAATAATATCCACCATAGAGAAAAGGGACTGCTTTGCTAACGCCGTCAATTCAGCATTATAGGCCTTATCATATTCCAGAATTTGCAGGGCTCCCAGGATGCCGTTCAACGGTGTACGAAGTTCATGGCTCATAATCTGCAGAAAACGCAATTTAGACTGCCCGGCGCATTCGGCATCCTCCCGCGCCCGTTGCAGCTCCTGCTCCATCCTGATACGGTCGCTGATATCCTCCTTAACCGCCACATACTGTATGACAGCCCCCTCGTCGTTTCGCACCGGCGAGATAACCGCCTGCTCCCAGAACAGTGAACCGTCTTTGCGTTTATTGTGAAACATGCCGCGCCAAGCATTGCCGGACAACAACGTCTCCCAAAGGGTCTGGTAGGTCTCGGGCGATGTCTCGCCGGACTGCAGGATGCACATATTCTGACCGATCAGCTCCTCCAGTGAATAGCCGGTCAACTCACAAAGCTTGGGGTTAACCTGCTGAATCACGCCATTAATGTCGGTGACCAGCACAGAAACCGGGCTTTGTTCAACCGCACGCCCCAGCACGAGATTGGAGCTTTTCAACTCCTGACGCTGACTGTCAAGTTCAAGAAAGACCTTTACCTTGGCCAGCAGAATCTCCGATGCATAGGGCTTCACGATGTAGTCCACTCCACCGGCTTCGTATCCGCTGAAGATATGCAGCTCATCAGGATAGGCTGCCGTGATGAAGATGATCGGCAACAGCCTGGTGTTTTCGTCGCTCCGTAAATGTTCGGCCAACTCAAAACCACTCATTTCAGGCATCATGACATCCAGAATGGCCAGGGCAAACCTGTGATCAAGCGTGGCTGCCAGAGCGGCATTACCACTTGCCGTCTCAACCACCTCAACGTCCAGACTACGCAGAACCTGCCGCAGCGCAATCAGGTTCTCCTTCCGGTCGTCAACAATCAGTATTTTTTGTAATGAGCTCATCGCCATCTCCAGTGAGTACACTTTTAATCAGGCTTTTCCTTCTGTTCAGGTACCCCAGGCTCCGCAAGCCGACGTCCTCACAACGGCTCCTTTTTCTTGTAGATACGGGCCTTGTCATCCATCACCTCGTACCGGTCGCAATGATCAGTAAAGCGAAGATCCTCTTTGCTTCCCAGGCACAAAAACCCGCCATGTACCAGGCTTTCGGTAAAAAGCCCCAGTACCCGGTTTTGCAGATCACGGTTAAAGTAGATCAACACATTCCGGCAGAAAATCAGATGCATTTCTCCGAACAGACTGTCCGTGGCCAGGTTGTGACCTGAAAAGACTATCCGTTCCTTAAGCGAGCTGTCCATGGCTGCAGCTTGGTACCGAGCATGATAATATTCAGAAAACGAGCCCTTGCCAGCGGTACGCTGATAGTTCCGCGTGGCCTCCTGGATCTTGTCAAGATCATAGATCCCCTCGCTGGCTTGCTCCAAGGCTTCATCATTAAAATCAGTGGCATAGATGGTGGTCCGGTCATAGGCCCCTTCTTCCCTGAGCACAATGGCCAGCGAGTAGACCTCTTCACCGGTTGCACAGCCGGCATGCCAGATTTTGACGTGCGGCCATGTCTTGAGCATCGGTATCACCTTTTCCCGCATAACCTGATACGCCCACGGATCACGGAACAATTCAGTCACGGAGATGGAGAAATACCTGGCCAAATGGGAGAAAAGCTCGGCGTCGTGAAGTAGCTTTGGAATCATCTCCGAGATGGTTGCACAACCTGCCCTGACCATAAACTGCCTGACTCTACGCTCAATCGAGGCCCTGGCATAGGAGCGGAAGTCGTAACCGTAGCGCCGGAAGATTGCCTCCAGCAGTAATTCAATCTCTATCTGTTCAAGTTCAGCTGGCTTCATGCCGCCCTCGTGCCGCCTGTGGAGCAGCTGCTTGCTATCTGCATAGCCAGACCCGCATCATGGAAAACAACCTGCCCTGATCCAGCGGTTTGGGCAGGTAATCGTTTGCACCGGCTGTCAGACACTTTTCCCGGTCTTCAGGCATCGCTTTGGCGGTCAGGGCAATAATCGGCAGTTGACGGAACTCCGACAGGACACGGATCTGCCGGATCGTTTCATAGCCATCCATGACCGGCATCATGATATCCATCAACACCAGATCCACATCAGGCTGTTCCCGCAGCAGACGCAACGCCTTCTCGCCGTTGGCCGCCTTAAGCGGCTTCATACCATACTCGGCAAGCAGATGCGCAATGGCAAAGGTTGTGCGCATGTCATCATCAACCACCAGCACCTTTTTATTCTGCAATAAGGTATCGGTATCATGGAGATCCTGGATAACCTTCCGTTTCTGCTCCGGCATCTGGCTTACCACCCGGTGCATGAAGAGCGAAACTTCATCCAGCAGCCGCTCCTGAGAACGGACATCCTTGATAACAATCGATTCGGCCCGTTCCCGCAGGGTTTCTTCTTCATCCTGAGTCAGATCCCGTGACGTGTAGACCACCACCGGCGGCAGCGTCACCCCTTCCTGTTCCAACCGTGCCAGCATCTCGCCGCCGTCCATATCCGGCAGACCCAGATCCAGTACCACACAGTCATAGACCTTGCTACGCAGCGTCTGCATGGCCTCTTCTGCGCTCCCGGCTTCATCAGCCTTGACATCACCGTTGCCGATCAGCCTGATCGTCTCCTGCCGCAGCACCGGATCGTCCTCCACCACCAGCAGATATTTGGGTCTTTTGGTTGATATGACTTCAAGTTTGCGGAACGCCTCTTCCAGATCCTCCTGATTAACCGGCTTGGTCAGATGGCCGATAGCCCCCTTATGAAATGATCGGGTGGATGGCTCCTCAACAGAAATGATATGCACCGGAATATGTCGGGTACGGAGATTCTCCTTTAACGTATTCAGGACAGACCAACCGTCCAGACCCGGCAGATTAAGGTCAAGGATGATGGCACTGGGCAGATATTTTGCTGCAAGCTCCAGACCCTGTTCACCGGCTGACGTAACCAGACAGCTGAAACCCTTTTTACGGCAGGTATCGTACAAAAGCCGTGCAAAGTTCGGGTCATCCTCAATCACCAGCATGATCCGGTCAGAAGGTTTGATATTGGCGCGATCATCGGGAACCTGCTGCAGCGGTTGCCGGT
>Ga0209800_10003994_pt1 | contig 11227 bp, 9 predicted proteins | sample Higcelweek8metaG_FD_187174 | JGI IMG/M metagenome (GOLD analysis project Ga0209800, IMG submission 187174) | Freshwater pond sediment microbial communities from the University of Edinburgh, under environmental carbon perturbations - High... | ecosystem: Environmental > Aquatic > Freshwater >... | reverse complement strand
TTGCTGCAGCAGGGAAAATTAGTGGTAATAAATGAATGCTGATGCGTTCTGATTTTACTCAGCTGGCTTTTATTGCATGAAGAAAGGTGAGCAGCTGCTGATTTATTTCTTCGGTATAGGGCATGCGAAAGCGCCCCAGCAGTACGTTTCCGACAATTTCAAATTCAGGAATTTTCGATTGTTCAATGGCAGACAACAAGTCATCGGAAACATTCGATGCAAACAATTCTTTGTTTTCGGTGGTGATAAAATATTTTTTACTGAGCTTTGGAAACTTTGCAAAATCAATATCCACCTTGGCGAACAGGTCGTTGATTTTGTCACCCAACGATTCAGGGCGCATGTACACTTTTCCGAAATCCTGATCCAGCTCAGTGATTGAAATCATTTCCTGAATGAAATATTCAACCGAAGAATAGGGCGATCTTAATGGAGCTTCAGTATAGCTGATGTTGATCAAAACCAGCCACGAAGGCCGGGCAGTATCGTTTACGCGCACGGCACCACCGATGACAGCAAAATTGCAATTTCCGAACATGTCCGAACTATTGAGTACCTGTTGTATCCAGGCTTCTTCCTGATCGCCGGCCGGCCGGAGTGTATGGGTTTGATTTTCCATGATTGCATTTTCAATGGATGATTTGACAGAATTTATTTCTTTTCTTCCATAATTTTTATTTCAACGCGGCGATTCATGGAGCGCCCTTCAGGAGTATTGTTTGGGTACATCGGATGGGTGTCTTTCATTCCCTCAATCTGAATCTGATTTCTTATCATGCCGCATGAAATCAGCTGTTTCCGCACAATGCGCGCCCGTTTTATCGATAGCGATGCATTATTTTTTGCTTCGATGGAATCGCAATGTCCTTCAAGAACAATTTTAATGTTCAGCCCCTGAAACATTTCTGCATAGTTTGCTGTCACCTTGCTGGATTTCTCAGTCAGGTTGTATTTGTCCTGTTCAAAAAAAACAGGTCCTGGCCGTATGTCGGTTACAACGTAAATTTTCGAAAGAAATATTTCCCTATGAATTTCTTTATCCGACATACTGTCGGGCACTTCAATCTTTTCGCTTTGAATCAGATAAAAATCCGAATGGACCTCAATATGGTAGACAAGACTGGTTTTGAGATTAATCCGGAAGCCGCCTGTGCTGTTGGTATACAGCGTGTCTGCAACACCTGATTTCGGCAATGACTCCACAATGACTTTTGCATTTAAAGGCTCTCTGGATTCTGCATCGTATACCGTACCGGTAAGCAAACAGCCTGCATTGTCCGTCATAGCCACAATCTGTGATTGTCCGGAAAAGCCGATGAGCATCAGAAAGTAAAACACCATTGCTGTCCGCATACATGAACGTTTCAGACTACAATATTATGAATTTATCGGATTATTACGGTGATGAATTTTTGAACAGGTTTTATGAGCAAACCGCTCAGGATGACAGCGAGCTGCAACTGGCCGCTTTCAGCAGCTGCTGGAACAATAGCTTAAAAGCCGGTCTAAAAGCGGCTTTTCGAATTGTTAGAATATGCATCAAAGATTTGTTTTTGATGGTGCAGCACAATTTGGAACACTAACAAGTTAAATCCTCCCTTTTAACTTATCGCCGGATTGGTATATAATATGCCTCCTATGCACCCAAATATAGATGTACTTGTGCTCTATTTCTGATTCCAATAAATAACTAACATCGTTCTTTATCCTGAATCTATATTTTACAGTAACCTTAATAGAATCTATTCTATTATCCAATATCATAGGTAATAGTGTTTTATTTCTACCTGCTTTACTATCGATAATAATTGATTTACCATTACCAACATTTTTAACTTCAATTGATTTAATCATAAGTTTAAAATAGCTATAGAAATATACTGTGTCACATACACCTTGGCCCTTAATATTGTTTCCAAAACTTAAGAAAAGAACATTTAAACTAATAATTAATGATTTCATTTATACCGTGGATTTGGTGGCAAATAGGTTATGGTTGAGTATCGAGAATTTTTTAACTCCTGATATGATGGACGAGGAAAATTATTATCAGCACACCTCTAAAAACAAGATTTCCTATTAGCTATGTCATGCAAATATATCAGGTTTTGTGCAAAAGCAATGAATTTGTAATGATTTTTTTGACCGCATGTGTCAGAGGCGGCCGGCCGGCACTGTGACATGTTTTGTACTTATATGTTGGATTTCTCGCGTTTCCATTATTAGGTTGATGATTTGGGGCTTATCTTGGATTGTGCAGTACCTGTAGCTTAGGCTACTTGTTTTGCTTGCTGTAATAAACAGCAGTTAGTTTCGATCTTTCGTTTGAATCAATCCAATAAAACGGAATTGAATTGGAGTCAAATTTATTGAATATAGGCTGATAGCATTTGTCATTGTTGGGCGTTAATCCGATTACTTTTAATTCTACAAAACTCCCAATTAATGCATCACCATAACTTAAGCAATTTGCAACAATGTATACAAATGAATCAGGATATTCAACAGTTGGATTAATTATTCGGAGTTTAATCGTTCCACTGCTAATAAAAATACCACAAGATGAACTTGATGAAGCATCTACAATTTCACCATAAACAGTCATTTCAACAGGTAATGTGTCTGTATTTGAAAAGTAAATTACAGCAACTGTGTCAGCAAAACAACAGGGAATACTCCTGATTGAATCTTGTGCAAATATTTCATTACTCAAATAAATCTGAGATAAACTAACACATAGAATGGCAATCCTTAAAAATTTCATGATTTCGCTATTTAGTTTCATCAGTAGTTACAATACCTCTTGGGGGAACCTCAAAAAAAACAAATTTCCTTTCAACGACGTCATGCAAATATATCAGGTTTTGTGCAAAAATATTGTATTTGTAGTGGTTTTTTTCTGGTGGGGTGCTGCAAGCGGCGTTTGAAATGTTTGAGGGTGTCAATGATTTGTTTTGGTTGGTGCTGTGCTGAGTCATTAAAGGCTTGAGATTCTCGATTCAGTCACATGAAAAAACTGAAGCAACAGTTCCGTTTGTGTCAAAAAGAATATTTAAATCATCAGATGAAAAGGCTGTGTTTGAATAAACAAAGACTGTATTTTTTGATGAAAAGTTATGATTGGTATTTCCTCTCAAAATTTGCTTTGGATGGCCCATAATAGTTATAACACAATCCTGAGACATCCCAGTTTTTACATCCTGAATATTATCATAGTTTTTCTGGCCTTCATCGTCATTGAAACAAGAAGACATGAGAAAAGAAAATAAGATTACAATACAAAACCATATTGCCTTACTTGTTAACTTTATAATCCTATTAGGCTGTTGTGTTGTCATACTTGTCTTGGTTCATTGAAAATATTTTGACAGCTCGTCTAAAACTTAATATTCCTTTCAGCGTTGCCATGCAAATATATCAGGTTTGGTACAAAATATTGTATTTGTGATGATTTTTTTCTGGTGGGATTGGATGACTTTACTTTCTGAGCATAACGATTGGATTTGCACGATGATGTTGAAAATTTGCGTTTGCCCATATTGTAATATTTATAAAAGAATTATTCAGAGCAGTGCAATGTGCTTTTTTCGATCACTACTCGCTACCTGTATTGACACTCATTTAAATACCTACGAAAATGAATTTTATCCTCCTCGTTTTTACATAAATAGTAGAATGGCAATGAACCAGAATTAAATTTGTTGAATATCGGTTCAAAACGATCAAGTTCATTAGCAAATAAACCCTTTACTGAAAATTCAATATTTTTCCCGATTAATTCATTTGTGTTTTCACAACACCTAAAGACGATATATATAATTGAGTCAGGATAATATTCACTTGCCCAGCTTACTCTCATTTTAATAGTACTACTGCTTGATATAACTCCATTTAAGCAAGAAGAAACATCAATAACTTGTCCACATACTTTTAATTCAACAGGAAGCGAAACGGCTTCAGTAAAACATAACGGACTAATAGTGTCAGCAAAACAACAGGGAATACTCCTGATTGAATCTTGTGCAAATATTTCATTACTCAAATAAATCTGAGTGAAACTAGCACATAGTATGGCAATCCTTAAAAATTTCATGATTTCGCTATTTAGTTTCATCAGTAGTTACAATACCTCTTGGGGGAACCTCAAAAAAAACAAATTTCCTTTCAGCGACGCCATGCAAATATATCAGGTTTTGTACAAAAATATTGTATTTATGATGATTTATTTTGATGAGAGCTACGACGCTTTGGGACAGTGAGCTGCAACTGGCCGCTTTCAGCAGCTGCTGGAACAATATCTTTTAAACCACTTCGCAAGCGGCGTTTGAAATGTTTGGGTGTGTCAAGGATTTGTCTTGGTTGGTGCTGAGTCATTAAAGGCTTGAGATTCTCGATTCAGTCACATGAAAAAACTGCAGCAACAGTTCCGTTTGTGTCAAAAAGAATATTTAAATCATCAGAGGAATAGGCTGTGTTTGAATAAACAAAGACTGTGTTTTTTGATGAAAAGTTATGATTGGTATTTCCTCTCAAAATTTGCTTTGGATGGCCCATAATAGTTATAACACAATCCTGAGACATCCCAGTTTTTACATCCTGAATATTATCATAGTTTTTCCGGCCTTCATCGTCATTGAAACAAGAAGACATGAGAAAAGATAATAAGATTACAATACAAAACCATATTGCCTTACTTGTTAACTTTATAATCCTATTAGGCTGTTGTGTTGTCATACTTGTCTTGGTTCATTAAATCTTCTAAAACTTGATTTCCTTTCAGCGACGCCATGCAAATATATCAGGTTTTGTGCAAAAATATTGTATTTATGATGATTTTTTTTTGATGAGAGCTGCGACGTTGTGGGACAGCGAGCTTTGGCGCGGAGCGCTCTGCTTTAATGAGATAAAAATCTTCTGTCACACTGAGCCCCGCTACAGTCACTCTGAGCGGAGTCGAAGAGTAGACAGGAGAAGAGACTCAGCTGTTAAGCCGCCTGCGGGGTAAACTTCGTCAAAGTGTGAACAGGCGTATAGACTCCGGCGGTGCCGGCAAAGCGGCGGCCTGTGCTCAAGGCTGCTGCGCCGCTGTCTATCCTTCGACTCCGCTCAGGATGACAGCGAGAGGCGCCACAGTCCGCCGATCCAATCCAGCCGCGCACTTCGACAGGCTCTGTGAGCGGCTGGATTGCAGCCCGACGCTCTCAGATCGCTCCGCTTCGCTCTGCGATGCAGAGAGGTCGTGCGCGGGGTCTGCAGCTTATGTTGCTTCGCGGTGTTTTCTATCTGAGTTTGGGGTGCCTGGCTGCGCCGTGGTGCGGTGGCATACAAAGCATTTGCATTAAACTACCAAAATCTCCAAAAACCTCAATTCAAATTTCTCCGACTGCCAACCGAATCATAAATGATAGTTCTTTAGACCGGGTGAAGTGGAATTTTCCGAATATCAGCAATATCTGTTTTAACAAAACATGCTATTTCGAATATCGTATTGAATTCCACTGAAAAAACCGATGGATGGTAGGGTTGTTCTAATTTGTCTTATTATCTTTGCGAAAAAATATAACACAAATGACGTTACTATCTGATATTCGTCCAGCCACGCAAAAACATCACATAGGGGATTGTTTAAAACCTTATCAAGGTGAGATTTCTACATTTGCAAATCGAAGACTTTCAAACTTGACGAAGGCGATTTTTTCCCTGAGTATTGTTTTGATGAGTTGTATTTCATTTGCAAATACTATAACGGTAATGAATACAAACGACACTGGCACTGGTTCATTCAGAAATGCCATTCTTAGCGCTTCTTCTTCTGATACAATCCGATTTTCACCCTCTTTAATTTCTAGTGGTAGCGATACCATTAATTTGGCGTCTGTAATTACGTTTTCAACTGACTTAGTCATCATTGGACTGTATAATAGCATGGATACATTGTATATTAGTGGGCAAAATACTACTCGAATATTAAGCTTTCAAGGTGCAAATTTGGTATTAGATAGTTTGGTTTTTATCAACGGGAAATCGACCAATGGTGGAGCTTTGTATTGCTATTCCGGATCAATTGTAAACATTACAAATTCACTGTTTAGGGGAAACAATGCAACAACAAAAGGAGGCGCTATATACGCTGAATTCGGCGATGTAAACATTACAAATTCCGCCTTCTATAACAACTCGGCTACATCTGATGGAGGTGCCATTTATTCTCTGAGCTTGCAGAATTTTACAACAAATAATGCTCTGTTTTCAGGCAATACATCTGGATTCACAGGTGGAACTCTGTATTTGGGAGGAGGGAGCTCGTCTGTCTTCTATCTGCAAAAAACGACAATTTCGTATAGCACTTCTGCATACGATGGTGCTGCATTATACAGTAAAGGAAGGTATTTTTACATGGATAGTTGTATTGTGAATAATAATGTAGCTACTGCCGGTCTTTTAAAAAGTATTGTGGCTTTCGGAGGTCTCAACAAGATGGATATTTATGTGGATAATTCGGAAATCACCAACAATACAGGGTTGGGAATTGCAAGTCATATTTCATTAGGTGTTTCAGTAAATACTGAATCAAAAATGTATATCAATCGGTGTACTTTTGACAGCAATACCTTAGGGGGAGTTTATTCAGAGGTTTTTGCCGATAATGCCAATTCTTCCAGCATATTGGAGGTGAATTACTCAACAGTGTCCAATAATGGAAATGCATCGTCAACTTGCGGAGGAGTGTATTCTACCGCATGGGGACTTGGCACTGGCTTTAGCTTTAATAGCAACGTGAAAGTCAAGAATTCTACAATCGTAAATAACAGCTCCAGTGGTAATGGTAGTGGCGTATTCTCATTGGGAAAACTGGCGGCTTCTTCTTACTTGGAAGTCAAAAGTTGTATCGTTGCCAACAATAGTGGAGTAAATTTGTTGAGTTTTTCAACAGCCAGCAGCATTGCTTCTCAGGGCAATAACATATTTAGTCATGCTACTGTTCTTGGAAGTGTTGCTTCTGATCAATTGGGTGTTAGTGCTGTCAGTTTGAATCTTGGAACACTGAGTAATAACGGAGGATTTACCAGAACGCTAAGACCCAATTCTGGTAGTGTAGCCATTGATTTGGGAAATATATCCGATTTGTCAAATGCTCAAAATGGGCCAATCTCAGGAAGACGAGATATAGGTTCAACAGAGTGGGTAGAATGTGTGAAAACGTTTTCCTATTCGCAAACAATCTGTAATGGTGACAGCGTACTTTTTAATTCAATATATCGAAAAACGTCAGGCTCCTATTCGCAAACATATACTGTAGGCCCTTGTGATAGCATTGTCACATTGAATCTCACCATTCTTCCGGCTATCACTCATTCGCAAACCATTACTCTTTGTGCAGGCGAATCATATTCGATTGGAAGCAGCACCTACACAACCAGTGGAACCTATGTCGATGTCCTCACCGCCGCGAATGGTTGCGACAGTACTGTTACGACAAATCTCACAATCCGTCCAGCAATCACCCATTCACAATCCATTACACTTTGTGCCGGAGAATCGTATTCGATAGGAAGCAGCACCTACACAACCAGTGGAACCTATGTCGATGTCCTCACCGCGGCCAATGGTTGCGACAGCATGGTTACGACAAATCTCACAATCCGTCCAGCCATCGCCCGTTCGCAAACCATTACACTTTGTGCCGGAGAATCATATTCGATTGGAAGCAGCACCTACACAAGCAGTGGAACTTATGTCGATGTTCTCACAGCTGCTAATGGATGTGACAGCATGGTGACAACCAATCTCACCATTCTTCCGGCTATCATTCATTCGCAAACCATTACTCTTTGTACAGGTGAATCATATTCGATTGGAAGCAGCACCTACACAAGCAGTGGTACCTATGTCGATGTCCTTACCGCCGCGAATGGTTGCGACAGTACAGTTACGACAAATCTCACAATCCGTCCAGCAATCACCCATTCTCAATCCATTACACTTTGTGCCGGAGAATCGTATTCGATAGGAAGCAGCACCTACACAAGCAGTGGAACCTATGTCGATGTCCTTACCGCCGCGGATGGTTGCGACAGCACTGTTACGACAAATCTCACAATCCTTCCAGCCATCGCCCGTTCGCAAACCATTACACTTTGTGCCGGAGAATCATATTCGATTGGAAGCAGCACCTACACAAGCAGTGGAACCTATGTCGATGTCCTCACCGCCGCGAATGGTTGCGACAGCACTGTTACAACGAATCTCACCATCCGTCCAGCAATCACCCATTTACAATCCATTACACTTTGTGCCGGAGAATCTTATTCGATAGGAAGCAGCACCTACACAACCAGCGGAACCTATGTCGATATTCTCACCGCCGCCAATGGTTGCGATAGTACAGTTACGACAAATCTCACTATTAATTCTTTGATTGACATCAGCACAACAACCCTTGATCAAACTATTTCTGCTACTCAAACAGGCGCAACATATCAATGGCTCGATTGCGACAATGCAAACTTGCCAATTCCTGGAGAAATAAGTCAATCATATACCGCCCTGCAAAATGGAAACTATGCTGTAGTTGTTACCATGAACGGATGCTCCGACACCAGCATGTGCGTAATCATTTCCACAATTGAATTATTAGAACTCTCAAACCCAGCTGAGATTCAATTGTATCCAAATCCTGCAATAAGTATATTCACTGTTTCAGGAATCGACGCCAGTGCAACCGTTAGCGTATTCAACTCAGTTGGAGAACTGATTATGGTATTTCAAACATCTTCAAGCAGTGTTACCATTGATTTAAATGAAAACCCCGATGGAATTTACTTCGTGAAAGTATCATCTAATACCACCGAAAAAGTATTAAAACTAATAAAGAGCAACCAATAATTGAGGTTTCTGAGTTAGTAGTAATTAAACAAGAGCTAAAATCGACTGCGTGAAAAAAATACTATTCATATTAATAGGTCTCGTTATTACTTTAAACTCATTCGGACAAGAACCAAGTGAACAAATTAAATTAGTTATTATTGATTCTTCAGGAAATATTATTGCCCCTGATATCTGGGTTAGAAGTAAAAGAATCCATCAGGAAAGTCTTAGCGTAATGGAATCTAAACAAGAACATTTAATTATCGACTCATTACCTAAGTTTCAAAATGGTGCAATTACATTCTATAATCAATCTTATACAATTTACCCAATAATTGGAGGACATTGGTTAGATTCAGAATATAGCATTAAGTTGTTTTTTAGAGACAAGGTCATGAATATTAATTTGATTACTGATGGTAGTTCATTTAGTGATACAATTACATTTAAAGAAGGAGATTTTGTTTACTTAGGCAATAATATTGGAAGTCTGGAATCGCTCCAAAGAGGAATTCATGTTAGACATAAACTCATTGAAATCGCATCAGATAAGGATCATCATTTTTGTTCTTTGAACTGCGGTGGAATAATAAACATGTTAGATACAGCTTTGGAATCTATTCTTTTAAAGACTAATAACTATTTTCCCGAATTTTTAATCGTTAACAATCTACCCGTCGGGGTCCTTATTTGGAATGAAAGACATTTATATGTTTGTTACTTTTCAGATGATTATTTAAAATTATTAAAAAATAACTACTACTAATAACACATTAGTGTCATTTTTTTGAGAAAAAAACGAACGCCAAGCTGCAAACCGATATCCCTAAAAAAAACCTTTAGCAACCTGAAAACTAAAAACAAACCCCAAAAGGCACTTTGAATGTCCGACTACTGGCAGATGTATCGAAGCGCAGATGTTGGGCTTTTTTTAACCAGTAGCAAAAGAGTGGCATAGGTGTTTTTGCATCATCAGATGGAATATGAGCCTGTCGCAATGCTGGCTTGTTCGCCACTGTCTGCTGCCACCGCGCTCCATACCGCACGCCGCTGTCACACTTCGACTCCGCTCAGTGTGACAGCGGCGGGTCGCTACAGGGACTCAGTGTGACAGCGGGCGGCGTGTGCGCGGGGTCTGCAGCTACTACTTTTCGGAATATATTTTCATGAGTTGTCGGTAATCCAAATTGATTTCCGCACCTCAAAAAAGAAACGCCATTCAACCATCAATTCATTTACATTTTGTACATTGCAACATAATTTTCAATATTCTGTCTTACTTCCAAATCACTTGTATGAAAACCGCCATCATTCTGTTCTTCTTTGTTATTATAGCCTGGACTGCCAACAGTCAGGAAATTTATCAACGCGCAAAAGTCAGTGGCAGCGCCGATTTCCTGAATACCATCGGCTCGCTGGGCATTCCGGTGGAAGGTGAAATAAAGAAAGGCGAATATCTGATCTGCGACTTTTCGCAAACACAGATTCAGAAAATGCGCAATGCCGGACTGACGGTTGAAGTCATCATTCCGGATGTACAGAAACATTATATCCAACAAAACCCATCCGAAAATCCGCGCAATGTACGAAATGCGGGCTGTTTCGATATTCCGGATTATCCGGTGCCGGCACATTTCAATCATGGCTCTATGGGCGGGTTTCTGACTCTGGCGGAATTGTATGCCGAGCTTGATGAAATGCGTACCGCTTTCCCCACGCTGATTTCGGCAAGGCAGATTGTTGATCCGATTCAGACCATTGGCGGACGACAGTTGAATTACATAAAAATCTCCGACAATCCCGATGTGGATGAAACCGAACCCGAAGTGATGTTTCTGGCGCTGAATCACGCGCGCGAGCCTATGGCCATGCAACAGGAAGTCTTTTTTATGTGGTACCTGCTCGAGAATTATGCGACCAATCCCGAGATTCAGTACCTGTTGCAGAATACCGAAATTTATTTTATTCCCTGTGTCAACCCCGATGGATATGAATACAACCGCACGACCAATCCTTCCGGAGGCGGCATGTGGCGCAAGAATCGCAGAAACAACGGCGATGGAAGCTATGGAGTCGATCTCAACCGGAATTATGGTTACCAGTGGGGGCTCGATGATGTGGGATCTTCGCCGCTGGGATCGGATGAGACTTATCGCGGGACCGCAGCGTTTTCCGAAGCCGAAACCCAGGCTGTGCGCAACTTTACACTGGCCCACGATTTTAAACTGATTCAGGATTATCACACCTATTCCAATGTCATTCTGTATTCGTGGGGATACGAAAATCTGCCAACCCCCGATGATCAGCTCTACCGCACATATTCGTCGTACATGGCTTCGGAAAATTCATTTGCTTATGG
>Ga0209800_10003993_pt1 | contig 11228 bp, 9 predicted proteins | sample Higcelweek8metaG_FD_187174 | JGI IMG/M metagenome (GOLD analysis project Ga0209800, IMG submission 187174) | Freshwater pond sediment microbial communities from the University of Edinburgh, under environmental carbon perturbations - High... | ecosystem: Environmental > Aquatic > Freshwater >... | reverse complement strand
GTCGTACTGGTAGAACACGGCAATGCGCCGCAGGCCCAGATCTTGAACCAGATGCCGCACCGCCGCGGCGGTTTCCTGATAATACGAGGCGCGGATGTTGATGACAAAGCGGTTGAAGGGATCGCGCAGGGCGTTGGCCCCGGTGAACATGCCCAGCAGCGGAATGCGCGCGTCCTCTACCATGGGCAGAATTTTGACCGTGGTTGGCGTGCCGACATAACAGAACAGGGCGAAGGCCTGGTCCTCCACGATGAGCTTCTGCGTGTTCGCCAGACAGCGCGGCGGGTCGTAGGAGTCGTCGTAGGACACAAGCTCGATGCGGCGGCCATGCACGCCGCCCAGCGCATTGACATGGTTCAGATAGCAGAGCGCGCCGCGCAGGGTCTGGGTGCCCAGGTAGCCAGCGTGGCCGGAGAGCGCAAGCGACGACCCCAGCACGATGCGCGTCTCGGTGACGCCGGGCGCGGTTTCCTCCGCCACGGGCTTTCCGCCCTGGCCCCGGCAGCCGGACAAAGCCAGCAGCAGCACCACGAACACGGCCCGGAAATACCGGGATGCGCGGAACGATTGAGCCGTCGTCACTGTTCTCCCCTGTCTGGCCTGCCCTGCCGCAAGCAGGGACAACACGCCGAATATCAGAGTCATCCTACGTCAGTTGCACAGGCGCTTCAACTTAAAAAGGACTCCAAACGCCCCGGGGCCCGCGCCGTTGTTTTGCATGGGCCTTGCTTCTTGATACTCTTCACCACGGCTTGGCACCGTCCGCAATCCGTGTTATACGCCCGGCAAGAAAGGGAAGGAAACCATGATCGAAGCCCCTGGTGGCGTTCAAACGCCACTGACCGAGGACGAAGCCCGGCAGATGCTGCTCGCCCTGTGCTGGCCGGATGGACGCAAGTGCTGTCCGCGTTGCGGGGCGCAGGCACCCTACCAGCTCGCGGGGGGGAGGCTTCGTTGCGGCGGCTGCCGCTACACCTTCCACGACTTCACCGGACGCTGGCTGAACGAGACAGGGCTTTCGGCCCTGAAGTGGCTGGCGCTGGCGCAGTCGTTCGCTGCGGAGCAAACCACCCGGGAAACGGCGGCCTCGGTCGGAGTCTCTTACAACACGGCCTTCAAGGCCCTGACTGTGCTGCGCCTGGCCATTTTGGCCCAAGGCGCGGACGCCCCGCAACTGCTTGGCCCCGGCGCGCCCTTGCGGGACTTTCTGCAAAATGCCGCGGCTCCCGAGCCTGCGGCCTCTGGCACGGCACTGCCCGTTTACGGCCTTCTGAACCGCAGCCGGCATCTTTTCGTGGATTTGCTGCCCGAGCTTACCGCCGAAAGCGTGCTGCACTACAACCACAATTTCCACCTGCGCGTGGCGCGCCACGGCAGCATCCTCATCACCGACCGCTACAAGACCTACGACGCGCTCATCCTCTGCGGCGACGACACCCTGCCCTACCACTATCTGCTGCGCCACCCGGGCCAGGTTTTCGCGGAGAGCGGGGCCTGCCCCTTCTGGGATTTCTCCCGCCCCCGGCTGAAGCAGTTCAAGGGCCTTTCGTGGCGGCGCTTCCCCCTCTACCTCAAGGAACTGGCCCTGCGCTTCAACCAGCAGGGCGCAGACCTCACCCCCACCCTTCTGGCCGCCCTCTGCGCGCCAGTGCCAAACCTTGCGTAACACTCCCTCCTTTTGACTCTTACACGGTTTTAACGTCTATCGTGACCTCATACCGTGGAGGTTCTCATGGATTCGCATCCTCCCACTCACGACCATCGTCCCGGCGCGATCCCACTCCCATTCGGGGGTCTCGGCCTGGACCTGGCTGAAGTCCGGCGCAAAGTGTCGGGCCTCTTACTTGTGCCATATCTGACACAAGAAGCCCCAAGGCAAGAGCCCTCCTTTGACGCGCCCCCCGTTCTTTCCGGTGTCGAGCTGCTTATCCGGCTCGGACGGGAAACGCTCGGCAGTTGACCAACCACCTCATAACCCAGGAGGCACCATGACGCTTTCGCGCAGAGGGTTCTTGAAACTCTCCGCAACAGCCGCCCTCTCCTCGGCCTTTGCGGGCATAGGCTTCGCCGCCAAGCCCCAAAAGGCCAAGGCCGCCGTCGACCGCATCAAGCAGCTCACGCCCGAGTGGAGCAAGCAGACCACCACGGTTTGCTGCTACTGCGCCGTCGGCTGCGGGCTCATCGTCAACACCGCCCTTGAAGGCACCAAGCGCGCCATCAACATCGAAGGCGACCCGGACCACCCGATCAACGAAGGGGCCCTGTGCGCCAAGGGCGGCAGCATCTTCCAGCTCACCGAGGGCAACCCCGGGCAACCCAACCCCCGCCTGCAAAAGGTCATGTACCGCAAGCCCTACGGCACCAAGTGGGAGGCCAAGAGCTGGGACTGGGCGCTGGAGCGCATCGCCAAAAACATCAAGAAGGACCGCGACGCCAGCTTTGTGTCGAAGAACGCCAAGGGCCAGGTCGTCAACCGCGTTGAGGGCATCGCCTCCGTCGGGTCCGCGGCCATGGACAACGAGGAATGCTGGGCCTACCAGGCTTTCCTGCGTTCGCTCGGGCTGACATACATAGAACACCAGGCACGTATTTGACACAGCGCAACTGTAGCGGCTCTGGCAGAGTCGTTCGGACGCGGCGCGATGACCAATCACTGGATCGACCTCAAGAACAGTGACTGCATTCTCATAATGGGCAGCAACGCTGCAGAAAACCATCCCATTTCCTTCAAGTGGGTCACCCGCGCGCAAGAAGCGGGCGGCAAGCTCATCCATGTGGACCCGCGCTTCACGCGCACCAGCGCCAAAGCCGACCTTTACGCGCCCCTGCGCTCCGGCTCGGACCTGGCGTTTCTGGGCGGGCTCATCAACTACATCGTCGAGAACAACCTCATGTTCAAGGAGTACGTGGTGAACTACACCAACGCCTCCTTCCTCGTGGGAGCCGGCTTCGACTTCAACGAAGGCATGTTCAGCGGCTTTGACGAAAAGACCCGCAAGTACGACAAAAGCAAGTGGGCCTTCGACAAGGACGCCGACGGCAAAATCAAGCGCGACAACACGCTCTCCGACCCGCGCTGCGTGTTCCAGTTGATGAAGAAGCATTACAGCCGCTACACGCTGGACCGCGTGGTCGAGATGTGCGGCACCCCGAAAGAAAAGGTGCTTGAGGTCTTCAAAGCCTATGCAGCCACAGGCAAGCCGGACAAGTCCGGCACGGTCATGTACGCCATGGGCTGGACTCAGCACACCGTGGGCGTGCAGAACATCCGCTGCATGAGCATGATCCAGCTGCTTCTGGGCAACATGGGCGTGGCCGGCGGCGGCGTGAACGCGCTGCGCGGCGAATCAAACGTCCAGGGCTCCACCGACCAGGCCCTGCTCTACCACATCATTCCCGGCTACCTGCCCACGCCCAGCGCCGCCGACCAGACCCTGGCCGACTACATGAAGCGCATAACCCCGGGCACCAAGGACCCCAAGAGCCTGAACTGGAAGAAAAACCAGCCCAAGTACGCCGCCAGCCTCATCAAGAGCTTTTACGAGCAGGTGGACGTGGAGAAGGGCTTTGACTGGCTGCCCAAGCTGGAGCCCGGCAAGGACTATTCCTGGCTGACCCTCTTTGACGACATGCTCAAGGGCCAGTTCAAGGGCTTCTTCGCCTGGGGAATGAACCCGGCCTGCTCCGGCGCAAACTCCAACAAAACCCGCGAAGCGTTGACCAAGCTGGACTGGATGGTCAACGTCAACATCTACGACAACGAGACCGGCAGCTTCTGGCAGGGGCCCGGCATGGACCCCAAGAAGATCAAGACCGAGGTCTTCATGCTGCCCTGCTCGGTCAGCGTGGAGAAGGAAGGCTCCATCAGCAACTCCGGCCGGTGGATGCAGTGGCGCTACCAGGGACCCAAGCCCCTGGGCGACAGCCGCCCCGACGGCGAGATCATCTACGAGCTGGCCCAGAAAGTGCGCGAGCTCTACAAGAAGGAAGGCGGCGCCTTCCCCGAGCCGGTGCTCGGCATGAACTGGGAAAACATGGGCGACGGCCATGAGTTCAGCGCGCACAAGACCGCCCGGCTCATCAACGGCTACTACACGCGCGATGTCGAGGTGAAGCAGCCCGACGGCTCGGTGAAGGTGTTCAAGAAGGGCACCCAGGTTGCAGCCTTCCCGGCGCTGATGGACGACGGCAGCACATGCTCCGGCAACTGGGTATACTGCGGCTCCTACGTGGACGAGGACCCCAAAAAGGGCAACCGCGCCGCCAAGCGCAGCAAGGAGCAGACCCCGGCCCAGGCCAATGTGGGCCTGTTCCCCAACTGGTCGTGGGCCTGGCCGGTCAATCGCCGCGTCATCTACAACCGCGCCAGCGTGGACAAGACCGGCAAGCCCTACGCCCCGCACAAGGCCGTGCTGGCCTGGAACGCCGAAGGCAAGAAATGGGACATCGACGTGGTGGACGGCGGCGGCGCCCCCGATGCCATCTACCCGTTCATCATGCAGGCGGAAGGCATGGGCGCGCTCTTTGGCCCCGGCCTGAACGACGGCCCCTTCCCCGAGTACTACGAGCCCATGGAAGGCCCCGTGAGCCAGCACCCGTACTCCAAGGTGCTGCACAACCCCACGGCGCTTACGTTCAAGGGCGAGAAATGCGACGCATGCGACCCGCGCTTCCCCTTTGTCTGCACCACCTACCGCGTCACCGAGCACTGGCAGACCGGCCTGCAGACCCGCTACCAGGCCTGGCTGCTGGAAGCCGAACCGCAGATGTTCTGCGAAATGAGCGAAGAACTCGCGGCGCTGCGCGGCATCAAAAATGGCGAGAAGGTGTGGCTTGAAAACGGCCGCGGCAAGCTCTGGGCCATCGCCATCGTCACCAAGCGCTTCAAGCCCTTCACCGTGCAGGGCCAGATCGTCCACGAGGTGGGCATCCCCTGGCACTTCGGCTGGCGCTTCCCCAAGGACGGCGGCGACGCGGCCAACCTGCTCTCCCCGTCCGTTGGCGACCCGAACACCGGCATCCCCGAGTCGAAGGCCTTCATGGTCAACGTCCGGAAGGCTTAAAGGAGGCGCGTCATGAGTAACGGAAAGAGCTTCCTCGTGGACCTGACCAAGTGCACTGCCTGCCGAGGCTGCCAGATCGCCTGCAAGCAGTGGAAAAAGCTGCCCGGCGAAAAAACAAAGAACACCGGCACGCACCAGAATCCGCCGGACTTCTCATACAACACGCTGCGCGTGGTGCGCTTCAGCGAGAAGGAAATAGACGGCCAGATGAAGTGGTTCTTCACGCCGGACCAGTGCCGCCACTGCCTGGACGCCCCGTGCAAAACCGCCACCAACGACCCCGAGGCCATCCTCGTTGATGAACAGACCGGCGCGGTGGTCTACACCGAGAAAACGGCCAAGGAAAGCTACGAGGCCGTGCAGAGCATCTGCCCCTACGACGTTCCCCGCATGAACGCCAAGACCAAGCAGATAAGCAAATGCGACATGTGCAACGACCGCGTGAAGGCGGGCAAGCGCCCGGCCTGCGTCACCTCGTGCCCGACCGGGTGCATGAACTTCGGCGACCGCGACGACATGCTGAAGCTCGCCGAAAAACGCCTGGCCGAGGCCAAGAAAAAGTGGCCCAAGGCCCAGCTGGTCGATGCGGACACGGTGCGCGTCATCTTCCTCACGGCGGATGAACCGGCCCTGTACGCCAAGAACCTCATGGCCGACGCCTCGGCCGGTCCGCTTGACCGCAGCCCGCGCCAGTACACGCGCCAGGAACTCTTCGCCACGCTCAGAAAGCCGGTGAAAAACGTCCTGGGTTAACAAAAGACGGTACGCACCTCTAGATAGGAAGCCGCCGGGTCGGGTGGTCCGGCCCGGCGGCTTCCCCACATCAGCCAAAAGACACAGCCAAGCCCGCCCCGCAATTCCCCCGCCCCCGGTGCGCATTGACGCGCCAGGCCGCCTTTGGCATACTTGCGCCACTTATTCTCAGGGCGGGGTGCAACTCCCCACCGGCGGTATCCCGAGCCACTTCGGGGAGCCCGCGAGCGCCTGCCCCACTGGGGGGCGGGGTCAGCAGATCCGGTGAGACGCCGGAGCCGACGGTTACAGTCCGGATGGAAGAGAATGAGGCAGCCGACCCGCCGGGAGCTTTTGCTCCGGCGAGCCTGCCCCTGGGCGCGCGCGCCCTGCGGCGGGCGTCTGTCTTTTACGCCCTGGTTCTGGTCCCTGTTGCCGTGGAGGCACACCATGAATCAGTCTTTGCTTGATCGTTTCGGAACCCCCACCACACGCGTCGAACGGGCGCTTGAAAGTCTCCGCGAAGGCGGCGGCGTTCTCGTCGTGGACGACGCAGACCGCGAGAACGAGGGCGACCTCATCTACCCGGCCCAGTCCGTTGACGAAGCCCAAATGGCCCTGCTCATCCGCGAATGCAGCGGCATCGTCTGCCTGTGCCTCACGGACGGGCACGCCGACGCCCTGGCCCTGCCGCCCATGGTGGAGCACAACACCAGCCGCAACAAAACCGCCTTCACCATCACCATAGAGGCGGCCCAAGGCGTGACCACCGGCGTTTCCGCGGCGGACCGCGTGACCACAGTGCGCACCGCCGTGGCCGAGGACGCCCGCCCGGAAGACCTGCACCGGCCCGGCCATGTGTTCCCCTTGCGCGCGCGGCCCGGCGGCGTGCTGGAGCGCCCCGGCCACACCGAGGCCACGGTGGACCTGATGCGCCTTGCCGGGCTCAGTCCCGCCGGGGTGCTCTGCGAGCTGACCAACCGCGACGGCAGCATGGCCCGCCTGCCGGAGGTGGCCGCCTTCGCCGAACTGCACGGCCTGCCGCTTTTGGCCGTGGCCGACCTGGTGGACTACCGCCAGCAGTTCCGCGCGTAGAAAACAAAAAGACCGCCGGGGGGGTCTCCTCCGGCGGTCTTTCCTCACGCCAATAGCGCAACGCTCGGCGTTGCTACTGCCCGCGCGGCTGGGCATCGTCGGGGTGGAGCTCGTTGAACGGGCCTTCCCCTTGGCCTTCAGGCCGGCCCTCGGGCTGAAGCCCCGGCAGGGCGCGCCTGCTCACCAGCAGGTTCAGCACGCCGGGGTTGCGCATGCGGCCGGAAACATACTCCGCATACGGCCCGGACCCGCAGAACAGGTCCACGTGGTTGCCCACAATTGCCCCGCCCGTGTCCTGGGCCATCATGAGCCCGGCCAGGTGCGAGGGCCCGCCGCTCTTGGGCGTGGGCAAGGCAACGCTCATGGTGAGCGCCGCGCCCATGGGCACCAGGGAGCGGTCCACGGCGATGGAGCTCATGGGCGTGAGCAGCTTGCCCATGCTGCCGAAAGGCCCGTTGTCCGCCAGGCGGAAGAACACGTAGCTCTGGTCCGCGGACAATAGCTCTTTGGACAGCTTGGGGTTCTGGTCCACAAACTCGCGGATGCGCGGCTTGCTGGCCTCGTTGCGGGTAAGATAGCCGCGGCGCACCACGGTGCTGCCCAGCATGCTCAGCTCGCGGCCGTTCTTCTCCGCGTAGAGGATGTGCTTCACGGTGCCATCGGGCAGGATGAGCCGCCCCGAGCCCTGGATATGCAGAAAGTACAGGTCGATGCGGTCCTTCACCCAGGCCAGCTCCGCGCCCTTGCCCTTGAGCGCGCCGTGGAAGTCGATCTCCCCGCGCGAATAGTAGGGCTTGATGCCGTTTTTCGCCAGCCGGTAGTGCAGCCGCTGGCCGCGCCAGCGCGGGTGGAACTCGCCCAGGTCCGCCACCAGCATGTCGCCCGGGTGGCCATAGATCGGGAAGGGATAGGCCGGGTCCGGCTCCAGGCTGGCCTCAAGGTAGGGTTCGTAATAGCCCGTCACCAGGGTGTCCTGCTGCAGCGGAAACCAGGTGAAGACGCGGGCCAGCAGCGCCGGGTCGTCGTCCAGATACGGCAGGGCCGCGAGGAGGTCCTCCAGCGTTTGGCGCAGGGCTCCCCAGGTGAGCTTGAGGCCGGGGCGGTCCACGGCGGTGGCGCCCTCGGGTTTCTGGGTCACGTACGACAGGCTGGACTTGAGCCCTGGCTCAAGGTCGCGCCAGGAGCGCAGGCCCTGGGTGGAGGGGTGCATCTGGCGCACGCGCTCCAGGGCCTGGGCGGTGGTGAGCGGCTGGTAGCGGGGCTTTTCCACCACGGGCGGCGGCGGCGGCGGCGGCGCGGGCGGCGGCGGGGTTGCCGGCTTGGCGCAGCCGAAGGCCAGCAACATGGCGAACAGAAGTGCCCCGGCCAAAAGGCGGAGGCAGGGCGCCTTAGACGGCAGGCGCGCCGGGAAGCATGTGCTCATGGTTCGTTCCTGTACTCCGACACGTACGCGGAACGCGAGCTCAACACGTCCTTGTACTCTTCGCTGTAGATTTTCAACATCACCATGAGGAAGGTCAGGATGAGCGGCCCGTAGAAGATGCCCAGCGCGCCGAAGGCGTGGATGCCGCCCAGAATGGCCAGGAAGATGTAAAAGGGCGAGACCTCCGCGGCCCTGCGCATCAGCATGGGCCGCAGAATGGTGTCGATGTTGGTGACGATGACCACATTGTACAGCAGGAAAAACACGGCCGAGGACATGTCGCCGAAGAAGTACAGGTAGGCCGCCGCCGGAACCCAGACCAGCCCGGTGCCGATGACCGGAATGAACGAGGCCAGGCCCATCATGGTGCCCCAGAACAGGGGCTTGATGCCCACAAGGTAGAGCCCCAGCGACCCAACCAGCCCCTGCAGCACCGCTATGAGCAGGCTGCCCAGCAGCACCGCGCGCGAAACGCGTTGCAGGCTCTCGATGATGATGTCTTCCTGGTGCGTGCGCAGCGGGGCAAGATACTTTATCTTCTGCACAATGCCGCGGCCCTCGCGCAGGAAGTAGAAGATCATGAAGATCATGAGGAAGAAGCGCAGCAGCAGCTTGGCCATGTTGCCAACCAGCGTGGCGCTGGCGTTCAGCATGGACTGGGTGCTGTTGCGCGCTATGGTCAGCACTTTTGTCTGAATGGCGGCTTCGTCCAGCGTGATGAAAGGCAGCCGCACCCGAATCCAGTCCAGTATGGGATCAAGGCGGTGTCCGCGCAGGAACTCGTTGAAATCGTTCCGGTTGGCCCATTCGCGGATGGCGACCATGGAGTCGAGCCCCTCGGTGACGAGCCCCCAGACAAGAAACGCCGCAGGCAGCAGAATGAGCACCACCACAAGCAACGAGGTGATGCCAGCCGCGAGGTTGGCCCGGCCGCCCAGCCTGTGGAACAGCCGCAGGTTCACCGGCGAAAAGATGATGGCCAGCACTGCGGAGAGAATCATGGTGTGCAGGAACGGCTCCAGCAGCACGAACCCGAACAGGAGCGACACGATGAGAAAAAAGAACAGGAAATAGACGAAAATCTTGTTCGAATGCGGGGGCGACAACGGCGTGTCGGGCTTCTCCTGATCAAGGTTCATCATGTTGCGCCCGCCCCCCTGGCGGTCGATGGTTGGTATTTCAGAACAGGCAACCGGCATTCACCGGCAGGGTCACTCCGGTGCGGCGACAGCTCCGCACGCTGCGGACTGCGGCAGGCGCAACGGCACGCGCAGGGTGAACACGCTGCCCTGCCCGTGGGTGCTCTCCGCGCCAAGGCTGCCGCCCATGCACTGCGCAACCTTGCGGCAAATGCTCAGCCCGAGGCCAAGCCCTTTCCTGCTGCGGGTAAGGTAGTCTTCGCCCTGGGTAAAGCTCTCAAAAATTCGTGGCAGCACCTCCGGGGCAATGCCCCGGCCACTGTCGCGCACCCGCACCAGCAGCGGAAAAATCCCCGGCTCCGGGTCGGCTTCGCCGTCGGCGAGAACATCCACCCGCACGGAGCCTTGTGCCGTGTAGGAGATGGCGTTGTCCAGCAGATGTTGCAGCACCTGCCGGATGCGCCCGGCCGGTCCCACCACGCTCTGCGGCAGTTCGCCAAGGTTCAGCGCGAACAAAAGCCGTTTGCCTTCGGCCTGGGCGCGCGGCCCTTCCACGGCGCGCTCAAAGAAATCATGCAGGTCGAACTGCTGCTGGCGCAGCTCGCACACCCCGGCCTCAAGGGAGGAATATTCCAGCAACTGGTTCAGAATCACGGTAAAGCCCTGGGCGCAACACCGCAAGTGCTCGGCTGTTTCCCGCTGGTCCTTGGTCAGGGTGGACATGAGCAGCAGCTCGGCCATGCCCAGAATGCCGTTCATCGGCGTGCGCAATTCGTGCGAGAGCGTGCCCAGAAACGCCGTCTTGGCGCGGTCGGCCTCTTCCGCCACGCGGCGCGCGTGCTTCAGGTCGCGCTCGGCCTGGTGCTTGGTCAACGCAAGCTCGATGGCGCCCCGCAGTTCGCGGTCCTCGAAGGGTTTGATGAGATAGCCGAAGGGCGAGGCGGCCAATGCCCGGCGCATGGTGTCCTCATCGGAATACGCGGTGAGGAAGATGACGGGGATGTCGCGCGCGCGGCCTATGCGCAGCGCCGCCTCCGCGCCGTCCATTTCACCGGCGAGGCGTATGTCCATCAGCACCAGATCGGGCACGAGGCTGTCGGCCAGGGCCACGGCCTCGGCTCCTGTCGCCGCCGCCCCGGCCACCCGGTACCCCAGGCGCGTCAAAGCGCTCTGGATGTCCAGGCTGACGATGCGCTCATCGTCCACCACGAGAATGCCGGGCTTCATCATGCCACCGCCCCGTTGTCTTTGGGGAAAAAGCGCTACAAAACACCCCGCCCCGCCGCAGGGGCAGGATGGTCGTCATCTTGAAAAATTCATAAACTCCTGCGAGGTTGTGGTCAAGCGGCTCAAGCGCTTCCCGTCGCTCTTGCCGTCCGGGGAGCGCCACATGCCGCCATAACGCGGGGGCGCCCTGCGCGGACGCGGCAGGCTGGTTTTATGCCCTTGACATAAAAAGAACCGAGCAGTGCTCGTTTGCGGTTCTTGTAATTTGCCGGGGATGTGTCTAAAGAAAAGTTGAGTGCCGTGCGGCGATGGGTTTGGCTGTTGCGGCGCCCTATTTCGTCCCGGTGCGGCGGCAGCGCGCCGTCTGGGTGTTCGTGGTTTTCCCTGTCAATAAAACCGTTTCAACTGGAGGAGTTCGCATGAAGCGCCTGTTCAAATCCATCGTGGTCGCCGCCGCCATGAGCGTCCTCGCCCTGGGCGTGGTCGGCTGTGGCAAGAAAGAAGAGAAAAAGGCCGAGCCCGCCGCCAACGCCACCGCCGCCGCGCCTG
>Ga0209800_10003990_pt1 | contig 11236 bp, 8 predicted proteins | sample Higcelweek8metaG_FD_187174 | JGI IMG/M metagenome (GOLD analysis project Ga0209800, IMG submission 187174) | Freshwater pond sediment microbial communities from the University of Edinburgh, under environmental carbon perturbations - High... | ecosystem: Environmental > Aquatic > Freshwater >... | reverse complement strand
GGAAGTTATACCAGGTCAGTATGTGGTGCTCCTCAAAGGCGATTTCGGTTATGTCAAGTCGGGCAACATGAGTTATGATGATTCCCAGCTTGCAATGACCGTTGTCACGAAAAACATCCTTGCCAAGGCAGGCATCTATGACCGTGAACCATTACAGGTATACTCAACTGCGGTTCAGGGATTTGCCGTTAATCTCAGTGATATTGAGGTTGCTTCTCTTGAAAAGAACCCGAATGTTAAGGGCATCTGGCCGGATCAGATTTTTACGCTTGGAAAACCGGGGACGGATCCTTCTGTTCCGCCTGCACAGGAGACTCCTTACGGTATTCTACGGGTTGGAGGAGGCGCCAACTACACCGGAGGTTCTAAAGCATGGATAATTGACACCGGTATTGACCTGGATCATCCCGATCTCACGGTCGATGCAGCCAGCGGCAGAAACTTCATTGCTACCACCAAGACCCCAGATGACGATAACGGTCACGGAACTCACTGTGCCGGAATTGTTGCAGCTAAAAACAATTCAATTGGTGTTGTGGGTGTTGCTGCCGGAGCAACGGTAGTACCTGTAAAGGTACTTGACAGGCGAGGATCGGGAGCATATTCAGTAATCATTGCCGGAGTGAATTATGTTGCAGGTGCAGCCACTTCCGGTGATGCGGTTAACATGAGCCTTGGAGGCGGTGCTTATGATCCGATTGATCTGGCAGTGATCAACATGGCCAATAAGGGCCTTTTTGTTGCCCTGGCAGCAGGCAATGAAAGTGATTATGCCAATAATCACTCACCTGCCCGTGCAAATGATAATACGATCTGGACAATATCCGCCTGCGATGCAGCAGATAAATTCGCTTACTTTTCCAACTTTGGCAATCCCCCAATAGATTTCTGTGCTCCGGGTGTAAGCATTAAGTCCACATATAAGGGTGGAGGATATGCAACAATGAGCGGCACCTCAATGGCTGCGCCACACGCCTGCGGAGTATTGCTGGTGACGAATGGAAATCCCAGAACTTCCGGCTATGTCAAAAATGATCCGGATGGTAACGCTGACCCAATAATTCACAACTAATCTCTCACCTTACATTAAAACCCTCCGCATCCCGGGGGGTTTTTTTATTTCCGTACACATGGTTCCATATTTCCTGATCGTCAGGCACAGAAATCCCCGGGATGGCGCGATTTTTGAGGCAAATAGCAGAATTTAACCTCCCTCCCGGATGAAAAGAATCCTCCTGCTTCTGCTGCCGGTACTCCTGCTGGCATCCTGCGAAAGACAATACCTTCTTCCCTCTGATGAGGTTCCCGCATGGCTTAAGGAGATGATCCGTGAGTCCGAAGCCGGGGAAAGCACCCAGCCTATGTATGCAACTGACTTCGGGGCATGGATCAGATACAAGTATGCAGGCGATTACTTCTTCGAATGGATAAACCCGGTAATGTCCTCATTTCCCCCCGTTTATGACCATAGCGGAACACTCCTGAGCCTGGATCAGGATAAGTTCACAAAGTACCATAACGGGAAGTGCTGCAAGAAATATGTCTGGAAAGGCTCAGCCTTCCCGGATGACTATGACGAGTGGTAGACCAAAACGATAATGACTATATTTGTTAGTCAATCCTCAAACAGCCTCCGGTAAATTATCCAATTTCTCCTTTGCCAATGTGCAGAAAATTATCCATCCTGGTTGCTCTTTCACTCTTACCTCTGCTCTGCCCGGGACAGACAGGCCAGCCGAACCAGGCTGACTCGCTTCTGAAAAGCATCGTTGAACAGATAATCCTCTTCCCGCAGGAAAAGATCCACATCCACACTGACAGGGATGTCTACATCTCCGGCGAAACGATCTGGTTCAGGGCTCATGTTGCTGATGCCGTACTTCATACACCCAAATCAAACCAGTATGTTCATGCAGAACTGATTAACCCGCTCGATTCAATTGTTGAAAGGATTAAGGTCAGGCCTGACTCCGGGGCATTCAGCGGACTTATTGAACTCGATCAGGCGCTACCGGAGGGCGACTATACCCTGCACGCCTGGACGGAAAACATGCTTAACCCGGGAGCTGATTACACTTTCAGAAAAAAAATCCGTGTCGAGGGCCCTCTTTCCGCCACAGTGAATACGGTGATCGTGTACAGGCACGAAAAGGGCGACAGGTACACGGCTGACGTATCCTTCGAAGAGATTAAATCCGGGAAAAAAATAATGCCACAGGGCCTGAGGATGAGGGTCAACCGTGAGCCAGTTGCCGATATTGATCCTGACAGGGACACAGTGGCAAGATATAGTTTCAGGTTACCGGCCGAATCAGACCGGAGAGTCCTTTACATCGAAAGTTCAAAGAGCAGGGAGTATTCAGTGATACCTGCCCCGGATGATGACTACGAGGTGTCTTTCTTTCCTGAAGGCGGATATATTCCTTCCGGCGAGTCTTCCCGAATCGCCTTCAAGGTCCTTAATTCCCGGGGATTGCCCGAAAATGCAAGGATCTCGGTCACAGATTCTGCCGGAATTGTTGTTGCCCGGGCAGAAACAGTCCATGACGGAATGGGCCAGTTCTACATTACTGCAGACAGAAAAGAGGTTTTCTCTGCAGTATGCACCAATGACAGGGGTCTGGAAAAGCGTTACGAGCTGCCCCGTGCAAAGGACGGGATATTTGCACTCAGTACTGAAAAAACGGGAGACACCCTTTTTGTAAGCCTGCTGAAGTCGTCTGACATCAAGGAGGAGCACAACCTCTTCCTCCTGCTCCATACAAGAGGCATCATCCATTATGCCATGCCGTGGAATAATGATTTCAGCACAATATCCTTCAACACAGGGAAATTCCCCTCCGGGATTCTCCAGGTTATTCTGTTCGACGCAAAAATGAACCCGCTCAGCGAGAGATTCGTTTTCTGCCTGGGTGATGATCAGTCAAGGACTATTTTTGAACCTGACCGGCAGAACTACGAAAAGCGCCAGCAGGTGACCGCCGCAGTCCAAATCCGGGGACCTGACGGAGCGCCGAGGTCAGGCAGCTTCTCCGTATCAGTTACGGATAACAACGACGTGATCCCGGATTCAACTGTTTCAATCCTTACCACAATCCTGCTCACTTCCGACCTGAAAGGCCATATTAACAACCCCGGTTTCTATTTTCAGAAAAATAACCCTCATGCGGCTGAAGGACTTGATCTGCTCATGTTGACGAACGGATGGCGCAGGTATGACATCCCTGCTGCACTGGCAGGCAACTTTCAGAGAATGAAGTATCCCGCCAGGTCAGGGATGGAAATTTCCGGCACCGTCAGAACACTGATCACGGGAAAACCGGTGAAGAAGTCAGAGGTCACGATTTTCTCCTGGGGGAGCGGTTACTTTGATATAACGGAGACTGACAGCACAGGCCGTTTCACCTTCAGTGGAATTGAGTTCCGCGACAGTACTGAGTTTGTAATCCAGGCCCTTAACAAAGCAGGAAGACCGTTTGTCGACCTTATTCTCGAAAATGAGATGTTTCCTTCTGAAAAGGCACTCCCTGTTAAAACAGCAGATATTACTGAAGAGCCCGAAGTAAGTGAACGGCTGAGCAGCTATATAACCCGTGCTGATACCAGGTATACAATGGAGAATGGCATGCGGACAGTTTATATTGAGGAGGTTATAATAAAAGGAAAAGCGCCTGATAAAAAGAAGTACAGTTTCTCATACTATATGCCAAAGGTAACACAGCAATCATTGTATATGATTGACTATGATTTTATTACAGAAATGCAGCCCACATTCATGTCGGATATAATATACCGGTTCCCGTTTACAAGGGTCGAGAACGGAAAGGTTATTATCGACCGGATGAGTTACAGCCTCGACGGAGGAAGCGGTTCGCGCCCGGCTGTTCTGGTCCTTGATGACATGATAATACAGGAATACAATATTGATGACCTTGATCCATACAGTATTGAACGGGTTGCAATTCTGAAAGGAGCTCAGACCGTCCTCCTTGGTGGCGCCGGGGCCGCCGGGGCAATTGTTATAACAACGAAGAAGGGGATGAGTGCTTACAAGGAAGTACCCAAATACCATATAAAAACAACCACTCCCCTCGGATACCAGGAACCTGTTGAATTCTACTCACCCCGCTACGAAACGAAGGACAAGAGAGAGAGCGGGCCTCCTGACCTGCGGACCACAATTTACTGGAATCCCGATGTGAAAGTGTCTGCTGACGGGGATGCGGTATTTGATTTCTACACCTCGGATGCCACAGCTGAATATACAGTACTGCTGGAGGGTATCACCTCTGACGGACTGATCATTTACAGCCGTAACAGGATAAGCAGAAAATAGATTCAAATCCAGGCATGTCACCTCCCGGCCCTGACAAACCTGACACCTCGGCCGTCACCTGTCACAAGTATATAGAGGCCCGGCGGGAAAGCGCTCACGTCGATTTCTGTCACCTCCGTTCCCGAGTATAAAAGCACGCCGGACGAGTTGTACACCCGGCAATCGGCAGCCTCGCTGAGCCTTAATGTCTCACCGGCCACCGGGTTGGGATAAACCGTAAAACCCCTGCCCGGCTCTACCCCGCCTGCAGATGTGGTGTTGTTTGACCTTCCGGGTGTTGCAACTGACAGGAAAACAATCTCATCCGCGCCGTCGCTCTTCCTGCCCATGCTTACATCCTCGCGCTGCAGGCCGAAGGAGACCGTATCAACCACAAGCCTGTAGAGGGTATAGATACCTGCTTCTTCCCCATCCTTGTCAAGTTTGAACGGCGCATGTCTCTCTCCGAGTCCCGGTGTACCGTCAGCCCAGATAAGGATGAATCCCCCGGCAGCCAGGACTGTCTCCGGCATCCGCCATTTGAGGGGATCATTGAAATTGTCGGTCAGGTAAAGGTCCCCAAGGTAAACCGATTCATTATCACCGTTAAATATCTCTATCCAGTCACTGAAGTAACCCTTTTCATCGGTTATTGTCTTCTCATTGTCAGCCATGATCTCATTGATGAGGAGCAGGGGTACATGGCCTGCAACGGGCGCTATGAGTGCAGGGTGGCAGGGCAGAATGGTTGTCCCCCCGGACCCGCCGGCAGCCAGCACCTGGTAAGTCACAGGATCCTCATCACGAATACCTGAAATTGAGGCACTGAATCTCCCTCCCCCCTCATCAACCATAGCTGCCTCCTGTACCGGTCCTTCTGCAACGGAATAGACCAGCTTCAGCGTTAACGGCAGGGTGGCAGCCTCTGCAATACAGCTGATGCGAATTGGTTTTGCCGATATTCTTGAATGGGAGAAATACTTAATTACCGGGGCAGCGTCACCCTCTTCGATCTGAGCAGCCATTGACGCTTTTCTTACCTGCAGGTACGGGTAAAGGCCCCACTTGACATGCGCACCGGTGGCTGATGAGAAAGAGTTCAGGAAATCGGTGTGATCATATCCGTAATCGAGGGGGTAATACGGATCAGCGGCGACATACGGCGAAATCAACTCCTTTCTCTCCTCAATGGCCTGAATCAGCGAATCCATATCCAGGGTGCTTTCTATAAGCTGACTGGCATAGAAGCTGAACTGACTTCTAAGCACCGGGTTGTTTATAATGCGTTCATAGAGAGGCCTCTGCTGATCGCCTCCCGGTTGCCATTCGTAAATGTTCCTCCCGGCCCAGTTGATCCCGAACCAGTCAATGCCAAATGTGTTGTCAACATCATACGGGATATATTCAAACCTGCCTGTCAGGGTGTTGTGGTAGAGGTAAAAGTTGTTTTTGTTATAGATATACCCGTCCCAGTCGCCGCAGAATATCTGCGCAGCCATGATCTTCAGGTAATCCTGTACGTTGAATACCCTGTCAAGTTCACACACCAGGTTTGGATCTTCTGTATTATGCAAGATACCAATGAGTTCCCCCAGGTCGGAGAAGTCGTTCTCCTCCGTGTTGGTGATCAGCTCATAGGTCCACCTGGTTCCGTTCCACAGCTTGTAACTGTCGGGGTCAGGACTCCTGTATGCAAGGTCTGCCGGGTAGAGGCATTTGTACAGGTTTCCGTCCTTGTTACCGAATCTCGATAGTGCAAACTCCTCATCTATATGCTCCACGTTGATGTAAAGACCGTAATAGTTTCCGTTGATGTGTACCCTGACGTGGTTAGCCCGCGGGGCGGGGATATTCCACTGACGCAGTATATCCCACATTAGTTTCGAGCGCATGACTGACGGATCATTATGTTCGCCGTTCAGGTTCATCTTCTCAACCCCCTGATATTTCCCGCCCGGGGTGTATGTGTTGAAAGAGACTTTGAAGGATTTTTTCTTTGATGCCCGTGAGGTGTTGCCCCTTAGCCTGAACCCGACCTGTTTAACCGTGTCGCGCACTGTTCCGTTGTCAAAGACGAAAACCGCCCTGAACTCCCTGTCGCTGTATGGATTGGCATAGATCCAGGCCAGCGTGTCAGGATGAATTTCGATGTAAATTTCGGGAACAACCGTGTCGACATAAAGCTGCCCTTTGTCTGGGAACGATGGCTGCGACCGGGTGATTGCGGCAGCGCTTAAGAGAATCAATATGAGCGGGAGTGCCCTTTTCATCGCACAATATTACTCAATTTAATACCTTTATGCTCCGTATTTAATTCCTGCAAAGCATGAAACCCTCCCCGCTGACCTACACAGACGGAGTTGTGACAATTCGCAAATTCCGGCGCAATGATAAATTTCGCATGGCCGAGATTGCAAATAATGAAAAGGTGGCGGTGAACCTGAGGGATGCATTCCCTTCCCCCTACTCTGTTGAGGATGCTCAGAAATTCATTTCGATGTGCCTCGGGCAGGTCCCTTACCAGGTGTTCGCCATTGAATACCAGGGGGAATATGTGGGCAATGTCGGGCTGCACAGGCAGGATGACGTTTACCGAAAGACGGCCGAGCTGGGGTATTTCATCGGTGAGCCATACTGGAATAAGGGTATAACCCCCCGTGCCGTGCATCTCATCTGCGATTACGGATTCCGTGAACTGGGCGTTATTAAGATTTATTCGGGTGTATTTTCATTCAACACTGCCTCGCAGAGGGTGCTTGAGAAGTGCGGGTTTGAGAGGGAAGCGGTCTTAAAGAACGCCGTCATCAAAAACGGAAAGATATGGGACGAGATCAGGTACGCAAAGCATATCAGTCCCCTTGCCGGGGCTTGACCTCGGATCAGAGCCTGTCAAGGGCCTTCTGAAGATGTTCGCCCACCTGGAAGGCTACTTCAGCCACAACATCGTTGTGCACTGCCATCATGGCATCAGATGGGTTGACCGCTGCAATCTCGATCTCATTATCACCCTGTTCAATTACAAGAACATTGCAGGGAAGCATCACCCCAACCTTGTCCTCGGCCTGCAGGGCCCTGTATGAGTATGCAGGGTTGCATGCTCCGAGAATACGGTACCTCTTGAAGTCGACGCCCAGTTTGTATTTGATTTTTTCATGGAGGTCAACTTCCGATATCACGCCGAATCCCTCTGCGAAGAGAGCCGCGGTGACCTTTTCAACTGCATCACTAAAAGATGTGTTGAGCGTTTTGGAGAAGTAGTATGCCATTTTTTCGGTTTTGATTTTCAGTTTGGTTTAACAAACAATAAACAAATATTTATGCAATTGGTTCGGATAAATTCATGGTATGGAATTTACAGCAAATTGTTTATTTCAATGATATGGGTAATTTTACCTTAATATATCCCGCTCGAAGGTACATGACTCAATCATACCGCTTACCAACAACAGAATCGTGAACAATGAAGAAAATTTTTCTGAAAGACAGGACAGGATTGCTTTCGGGCAGCAAAAAGATGGATCAGCAGGTGTTCACTGAAGGGCTTGTCAGCGGATTGCCCGGGCCTCTGCAAAGATACCTGAAGGTATGCGGATATATGAATAAGCCTGTGCCATACAATGCTGATATTTTCTGGTCTGAGAGTGCGATTAAACTATCTCCCGAGAAGGATTGGGGCGATCTGAATACAGTTCAGTTCAACTCGGTTGACCCGATAGGAAGAGTAGCCTATATGAAGTTCATCAAGATGCCGGTTGCCGGAAGAGACTTATATCGTGACGGGTACGGTGAAATGAAGGGGAAACTTTTCGGCCTTTTCAGGATAATCTTCGACAACAGCCTGGAAACGGCACAATCCGTTCTGATAACCACCTTCTGCGAATTCCTGCTGATCCCCGGTTACCTGTTATCAAAAAATGTCAGGTGGGAGGAGGTTGACACGAAAACCGTACGGGGTACCCTTGCCGAGCACGTAATGAAAGTGGAGGCTCTCTTCCTGTTCAATGACGAGGGGCTGCTGACCAGGGTGGAAACAGGAGACCGCTATTATTCGGAAGGAAAGGGGGCACATAAGAAAGTAAGGTTTTCTGCCGTGATTGAAAACTATAAAACACAGGGAGAGATTTTAATACCCGAAAAGATGAAGGCTGTCTGGCATTTCCCCGAAAGTGACTATGAATACTTCAGGGGTGCCATAGACCGGGTTGCGTATAATGTTCATAATTAACTATCCGATGTTCATGCGACGAAGTCTTCTTGCAGGGTTGGTTTGCATGATTTGTATGTCATGTTCACAATCACAGGGCTCCGGCGATTATGCTGAAAGATTCAACGCCGGATTCAGGGCAGAGCTGGCCGGTCTCAATGTGGCAAACGCTTCTTATGCCGTCTTCAGCCGGGACACAGTTATACTGCAGGACAGCTTCAGTGCCACTGATACGGGAACCGACGGCGATTCTCCGTTCCTGATCGGTTCCGTCACCAAGGTATTCACTGCAGTAGCTGTCATGCAACTGCACGAAGAGGGTAAAGTTGACATAGACAAACCTGTTACAGATTATGTTCCGGATCTTCAGTTAAGGCAACGCTTCCCGGAGTCTTCTCCCATAACGCTCAGGGCAATTCTGACGCACCATGCGGGTATCCCTTCAGACAACTACCTTCACAAATTCAGTAAAACGCAAAACGATTTCAATGACCTTCTTGATTACCTCAACACTCAGTACACCTGCTACCCGGTTGGAGAAATATGGGCTTATTCAAATCTTGGATACGCCTTGCTTGGTGTGGTGATTGAACGTGTAAGCGGAATGAAATACGAGGAATACATCGCCCGTAATATCTTTGAGCCCCTGGAGATGAATTCATCCGGTTTTTACTCCGATTATAACAGGCAAAAGCACCTGTCGGCAGCATCTGATGGCCGGGGCAACGCAAAAACAGAGCTTCCGTTATACGATAAGCCTGCCGGGTCAATTTATTCAACGATGAATGATATGATAAGGTTCGGGCGTTCATTTATTGACGGCCGGGAGGTTCTGCTGAAAAATGAAACCCTTGAACAGATGTACGAATTGCAGAACCGCGATAATCTTCTGGACCTTGATCATCGTTCGGCCATCTGCTTAAACTATAAGAACAAAGCCCCGGAACTGGGTCGGTTGCTTGAACACGGCGGGGCCACGATGTTCCACCGTGCACAGCTCACAATAGCACCGGATGCCGGCCTGGCCTGCGTCCTCCTCTCTGATTCCCCAAACGGCAAGGATAACGCCTGGAGACTTGACGAACAGCTGATGGTCGAATACTGCATGACGACAGGGATCACTCCTGACAGGTCTCTAAACCATGAAAAAATGATGCGGTTCACCCCGATAAGCTCCAAGAACCTTGAATCATTTGCAGGCAGTTACGCAATGCCTGGACTGGTGTGCAGGATTGAATGGAAGAACAATCTCCTCTCCCCTGCAATCAACGGCCAGAAATTTTACCTGGCCAAGCACGACTCCGGTTCATTTATTCCCGCAAAGCGATTCATGGGAATGATGTTCAGGTCGAAGAGGATGTATTTCCTGCTTGAGGAGATCAACGGGGAGAAGCACTTCATCCAGGCTATGCCCTGGGGCGGACTGAATATCATCGGAACCCGGACAGACCCGAAACCCATCTCAGATGTATGGAAATCCAGAGTCGGTGAATATGCCGTTGCAAATGCTGCCGGAGAGGATGCCGCTACTATTGAGAAACTGAGCATCTCCGTTGAAGATGGCTTTATGGTTCTCAGGTACGGTTTCAACCCTGAGATTACTTTCGGGCAGGATGCCTCGGTTGCACTGGACCTTGCAAATGATTATGAGGCCTTTGTGCTGGGCTATGGTCGCGGAGGAGGAGAGAGTGTTACATTCGACTCTGACGGCAGTGGCTTCCGTTTCATGGGGCTGAGGTTTGAAAAGAAATAACCGGGCAGGCATTACTTCCATCTCTCGGGTAACAAAGACATTGAAACGCATGATATATAACCACTGTTATAATTCTTCAAATATTTTAACCCCAATGAAAAGCAGATTAATTGTACTTGTCCTACCGGTTATGTTCCTCTGCCCGGGAGCTGTTACGGCTCAGAAACAGGCGAAGTCTCAGAACGACTGGCAGCTTGTATGGCAGGATGAATTCAACGGAAAAAGCCTTGATAATACGAAATGGAATGTACTCCTCCGTGAGACCAGCAAGCACGGTGAACTGCAGTATTACGTCCCGGATGAGGTTTACGCTGAAAACGGCTACCTCCGGATCAGAAGCCGCGTTCGCAAGTACGGATCGAAAGAGTATACAAGCGGCAGGCTTGACACCGAGGGTAAGTATGCCCCTGTGTATGGCCGATTCGAGATACGTGCCAGACTGCCGGGAGGACAGGGACTCTGGCCTGCTCACTGGCTCTACCCTCAGGAGCGCGACTGGCTCATGGAGAAAACCATGGAAGATGCTGTTGCCGCAGGTAAAGAGCGGCTCATTCCGGAAGCAAGACCATGGTATACCGAAATCGACATAATGGAATTCCTTGGCCATGAGCCCGGCGTCCTTTACGGAACAATGCATTACTGCGACTATGACGGCACCAGAAGATCCACCTCCGGCACTTGGAGAAGCACAATTGACTACACAAAAAATTTTCACATATACGCCCTCGAATGGGAGCCAGATTCGATACGCTGGTTTATCGACGGTAACCGGATTCATGCCACCGCAAATGGAATTCCACATAAACCGCACTTCATCATCCTGAATACGGCCATCGGCGGGAGCTGGCCGGGAAATCCGGACTCAACTACGGTCTTTCCGCAATTTCATGACATTGATTATGTGAGAGTATATCAGAAAGGGTCGTATTTTTTACAGAGATAACAGTGACAAGTTCGAATTTGG
>Ga0209800_10003987_pt1 | contig 11239 bp, 11 predicted proteins | sample Higcelweek8metaG_FD_187174 | JGI IMG/M metagenome (GOLD analysis project Ga0209800, IMG submission 187174) | Freshwater pond sediment microbial communities from the University of Edinburgh, under environmental carbon perturbations - High... | ecosystem: Environmental > Aquatic > Freshwater >... | reverse complement strand
CTGGAATATTGACCACCTTTTCGGAGAAATCAAGAAAAGCCTTGCCATTGTTGCCGAACAGGATATCCCTGTCGAAAGCATTGGTATCGATACCTGGGGAGTAGATTTCTCGCTTATGGGTGATGACGGTATCCCGATGCAACCATTTATCTACCGTGATGTTAAAAATGACGGTATGGTTGAAGCTTTTGCCGAACTGATGCCGGTGGATAAACTTTATGGCCAGACTGGAGTCCAGATTTCACAAATTAATACCCTTTTCCAGATTCTGGCACTTCAAAAAATGGGTTTTGAACCTTTGAAAAAAGCAAAACACCTGCTTTTTATGCCCGACATTTTCAACTATCTGCTCACAGATGTTATACAAACTGAATTCAGCATAGCAACCACATCGCAACTTTACAATCCCGTGAAACGGATGTGGGATCAGGATATCCTGCGCAGGCTCCGCATACCTTTAAATATTTTACCCCGTATTGCCGAACCGGGAAGTATTGTCGGCAGCGTTTCGAACAAGGTTTCCTACGAAACCGGCATTGCGCGAATACCGGTTGTAGCTGTAGTTTCGCACGATACAGGATCGGCTATTGCAGCTATCCCTGCTACCGGCAACAACTGGGCTTATATCAGCACCGGTAGCTGGTGCCTTGTGGGATTCGAATCAGCAACTCCTGTTGTTACTAAAAAATCGCAGCAGCTCAACTTTACTAACGAAGGCGGAGCCGGACATACATTCCGCATCCTGAAAAACCTCACCGGGCTTTGGTTGTTGCAGGAATGCCGTAAAGCCTGGAAAGAAAACGATTATTCTTTCGCTCAAATGGTTGCACTCGCCGGCGAATCGAAACCTTTTGCAGCATTTATTGATACCGATCACGCGTCTTTTCTTCACCCCGAAGACATGCCACTAGCAATAACTGCCTATTGCGAAAATACCGGCCAATATGTTCCTCAAACCCATGGCGAAATAATCCGTATAATTCTCGAAGGGCTTGCTTTCAAATTCAGGGTTGTAACCGGGCAAATTGAAGCTTTGCGTGGTATAAAACCGGAAGCACTTTACATGACTGGCGGAGGAATTAAAAATGAATTGCTCTGCAGGTTTACAGCCGATTGCTGCGGAATTCCTGTAATTGCTTCGCTCGATGAAGCAACAGCAACAGGCAATATTATGGTGCAGGCTATGGCGCTGGGAATAGTTAAAAATGTAGCTGAGATCCGCGAAGTTACTGCAAAGTCTTTCCTTTCGATAAGATATGAGCCTGAGGATATTGAAATCTGGAATACTGAGTTTGAGGACTATTTAAAAAATACCGGTTTGGTGCTGAAATAGAGATTCGGCACATCACGATTTCTAAAACCAAAAAAGGTACAAAGTTCAGAACCTTGTACCTTTTTTCATTTATTCAATTTAATTCCTATTTACCGCCCGGTACTGTAGGTTCAACCGCGCGGGTTGAAGCAACTGTAATAACCAGGTTTGAAGGAACTTCAAGAATTTCGATATTAGGTATTTTAATATCGCTGATCCTGATGGTATCTTCAATTTCCAATTTTGAGATGTTAATAGTAACAACTTCAGGCATGTGCTCCGATAAACCTTTAATTTTCAGTTTACGGAATTTCTTGATCAGTTTTCCCCCACGAAGTACTCCAGGTGAATTGCCTTCGACACGGATCGGAAGACTTACAATAATTGGTTTACCGGCAGTTACCTGCAGAAAATCGGCATGCAGCGTAGTGTCAGTAACCGGATGATATTGTACATCCTGTAAAGTAGCTGTAAATTTTTTGCCCTCAATGTCGAGGTCAACCATAAAAGTGTAAGGGGTGAAAAGAATTGTGTCGAGATCTTTCCCGAGAAGCGTAAAATGAAGTTCTTCTTTACCACCGTAGATTACACATGGTACCCTGCCTGCGGCACGGTTCATTTTAGCATCCTTTTTCCCTACGTTTGCGCGAAGCAAACCGCTCATAGATACTGTTTTCATTTGAATTGATTTTTAGTAATTATTATTTGATGTTGAAAAGTGATGAAATTGATTCGTAGTTGTGTGCTCTTTTAATTACATCCGCCAAAAGTGTTGCTGTGCTAAGTACTTTAACTTTAGGGCTTTCATGCCTCAAAGGAATGGTATCAGTTACAATAACCTCGGTAAATGCTGAGTTTTCGATGCGCTCAAATGCTTCTCCCGAAAGTATTGGATGTGTACAGAATCCGCGAACGCTGGCGGCTCCGTTTTCGAGCATAATATTCGATGCTTTGGTAATGGTTCCGCCGGTATCAATAATATCGTCGAGTAAAATAACGTCTTTGCCTGTTACGTCACCAATAAGCGACATTGAATCGACCTGATTGGCTTTTGACCGTTGTTTGTAACAGATTACAAAACCTGTATCCAGCGCTTTGGCATAGGATGCCGCTCTGCGCGTTCCTCCGGTATCGGGTGAAGCAAAAACCAGGTTAGGCAGGTTTAGTTTCTTGATATATGGCAGAAATATGGAAGAAGCATACAGGTGGTCAACCGGTACATCAAAAAATCCCTGGATCTGATCGGCATGAAGATCAATGGTTATGAGTCTCTGAACGCCGGCAGCTGTAAGTAAGTTAGCTATCAGTTTAGCTGAAATCGGTACGCGGGGTTTGTCTTTTCTATCCTGGCGGGCAAATCCGAAATAGGGGATCACAGCAGTTATCTGCCTGGCCGAAGCACGTTTGGCTGCATCAACCATAAGCAATAGTTCCAGAAGATTTACAGCCGGCGGAAATGTAGATTGCACAATGTACACATCATTTCCACGAAGGTTTTCTTCGAATGAGGTGGTAAATTCACCATCGCTGAAGGTAATAACCTGAACTTCGCCAAGTTTAGTACCGAAGCTAAGTGCAATGTTCTCAGCAAGATAGCGTGTTGCTCTGCCGGAAAAAATTTTAACCTCATGTGCCATGATCGGGGATTTAAAAAAGAAGTTGCAAATGTATGAAATTTTTGCTTTCTAACAGGTAACTTCCGACTCCTTTTATTATATAAAGTTGATTTTAAACAGAATAAAGGGAAATGCGCCGAAGCATGCATTTAAAAAAGGTAAAATAGTTTCTGTCCGAATGGATTTGTAAAGTATCTTTGGGCTTTTACAGAAGCATAGTGTACGCAATTATTGATATTGAAACTACGGGTGGAAATGCAAGTCGTGAGCGGATTACGGAAATAGCCATTTTTATTCACGATGGGGTTAAGGTGGTGAATGAATATTCAACGCTGATAAATCCAGAATGTAAGGTGCCGCCTTTTGTAGCACGCCTTACCGGCATTTCGGACGAAATGCTGAAAGATGCCCCGAAATTTTTTGAAGTTGCCCGTAATATAGTCGAGATAACCGAAGGTTGCACCTTTGTGGCCCACAATGCGGCATTCGACTATAGTTTCGTAAAACAGGAATTCCTGAACTTAGGTTACAAATACAAAAGGCCGGTTTTATGCACGGTTAAAATGTCGCGCAAACTGCTTCCCGGGTATAAATCGTACAGCCTCGGAACTCTTTGTAACAACCTGGGAATTCAGATCACTTCGCGCCATCGTGCTGCCGGGGATGCATTAGCCACCGTGAAACTTTTCGAGAGGTTACTCAGTGTTGATCCGACTTTAAACCAGATTCCTACCGATGGCATGCACGATAAACTTGATCGATCCGTGTTTAATCGCCTCCCAACAGCTGCCGGTATTTATTATTTTCACGATGAAAATGGCAAATTAATTTACATCGGGAAAAGCAAAAATATTCACGCCCGCGTTTTATCGCATTTTCAAAACAGTAGCACATCAAGAGCCATCGAAATGCGCTCGAACACTGCTGATATCAGTTACGAAGAAACTGGCAGTGAATTAATTGCACTGTTGCTTGAATCGGACGAAATTAAAAAACATAAACCCGTTTACAACCGCCTTCAGCGTCGTACCTCCTACAAATACGGACTTTATTCGTTTAAAACACAGTCGGGCTATCACGTTATACAAATCGAAAAAATTAAGTCAACAGGTTCGCCGCATACAGTATTTGCTTCTTTTGATGAGGCGTTGGTGGTGGTTCATAAAATGGCATCAAAATATAACCTTTGCCAGAAACTGTGTGGTTTGTACCAAAATCACGGTGCATGTTTTCAGCATTCGATAGGGCAATGCGAGGGAGCCTGTATTGGTATTGAGCCATCCGATTCCTACAACCTACGTGTTGAATCAGCCCTATCAGAATTTCATCACAAATGGTCGGATATGGCTATTATCGATCAAGGCCGTAACGAGGATGAACTATCGGTTGTGCTTGTCGAAAATAATGTTTTTGCCGGTTTCGGCTGGATGCCGAAGGAAAATGGCATTATCGATCCGCAGCAGATTAAAGAGTATATCAAACGATTTAACGACAACCGCGATATCCAACAAATTATTAAAAGCTTCCTGAATTCGGGGAAAGCTCTTAAAATTCTCCGATTCTAAACCGGACACATTTTCCCTTTTTGGAACAAAATTCGCATTCTTCTGGCAGGTATCTGATTCAGGCTAAAGAATAATGTCATTTTATTGATTTTCTATTGCATTAATTATCTGTACTTTACTAATATCTGGCAATCAAATTAAAAAAACTTACATGAATATTTCTGTTTCCCATAAAACTTAGCATGATTTTTACTCTACCATTATTAACATTAATTGGTTTGATTTATCATTACAATATTTCTTTTGGCAAAGGGAAACACAGTGAAATGCTGTGGATTTAAAAAGCGGCGGACGGAAACATCCGCTGTTTTTTTTTGCATCGCCATAAAAAAAGCTGCCTCCAATTCCGGAAACAGCTTTTCGAAATGCATTAAAATACCGTATTATTCAGCAGCCAGCGGAGCAACTACTTTTGCAGCTGCTTTTGCAGAGAGTTCCTTATCAATATGGAACAATCCACCTGATTCATTTCCGGCGAGTTTCATCTGGTCCAAAATACCGTGCATAGTACTTTCCTCTTCAATCTGTTCAGTGATAAACCACTGCAGGAAGCTACCTGTTGTGTAATCTTTGCTAGTTAAAGCCACTTCATACAATTCGTTGATCGAAGCGGTAATAAACTCTTCGTGAGCCATCACTTTTGTAAAAACGTCGAGTAATGATGTGTATTCGGCCGTTGGATTATCGAGTGCAAGCAATTTGCTGTAACCGGCTCTGTCATTAAGATAATGTACAAACTTAAGCTGGTGCATACGCTCTTCATCTGCTTGTTTGAAAAGAAATGCCGCAGCGCCCGGATAACCATTTACCTGACACCACGATGCCATTGAAAGGTACAACCGTGAAGAATGCTCTTCGTTTTTAATTTGATTAATAATGGCCTTTTCTACTGCTTCTTTTATCATGACTATTCTTTTTAAATTATTTGCCCTTCTTTTTAGTTTGTTACAAGGGATAACAAGTATTGGAGGTTTTTAAGTTACTACAGGTTTTTACTTAATTACTGATTTTTTAATGCTTCTGCACCGCTAACAATCTCCAGAATTTCTTTTGTAATTGCTGCCTGGCGGGCTTTGTTATACGCAAGGTTAAGTTCCTTGATAAGATCACCTGCATTTTCGGTAGCCTGGTGCATGGCAGTCATACGGGCACCGTGTTCCGACGCATTCGAATCGAGAACAGCTTTATAAAACTGAATCCGTAATGATTTTGGTATCAGTTCCGATACTATCTCCTCTTTTGATGGCAGAAATATAAAATCGGTATTAATTTTAGAAACAACAGCTGATTGAGCCGGTGCTTCAACAGGAAGAAACTGCTCAACGGTTAGTTTCTGAACAGCCGCATTTTTAAACTGATTGTAAACAATTTCAACCCTATCAAATTGCTTATGTGCAAAGGCTTCCATCACTGAGCCTGCAATTACTGAAACATTTTCATAGGTCAGGCTGTCGAAAATTGAATCGTGTGAAGAAACCACATTGTACCCTCTTTTGCTGAAAAACTCAGTAGCTTTTCGACCGATAGTAAGGAAACTCACATTTCCCAATCCTGCCTGGGTAGCATATTCGTTCTGAATCCGTTGAACGGCGGCACGCAGGACGTTGGTGTTAAATGCACCGCATAATCCACGGTTCGAGGTAATTACAACAAGTAAAACCTTGTCGGCACTACGCTGCTGGGTATATGGATTTGCATCGCCCGAATCGAGACTTGCACTCAGATTCTGCAGTATATCCTTAAGCTTCGCGGCATAAGGGCGCATTTTCAGAATTGCATTCTGGGCTCTGCGCAACTTCGATGCGGCAACCATTTTCATGGCGCTTGTGATCTGCTGTGTCGATTTTACCGAAGCAATCCTGATCCGTACTTCCTTTAAATTCGGCATAAAATTGAGTTAATCACTGATTTCTGCTTTCGTTCACATCTGTGAAAACGCAGGAATTTATTTTATATATTTTGCGGCTGTATCTTTAGCAACGCTGTCGATTTTTGCCAGTATCTGATCATCGAGCTTACCTTGTTTAAGGTCGGCCAGAAGTTCCTTGTGACTGACTTCGAGAGTATGCAGGAATTCCACTTCAAAATCGTGGATTGAGCTAACCGGAATTTTCTGCAACAAACCGCGTGTTCCGCAGGCGATAATAGCAATCTGTTTCTCAACAGGAACCGGCGAATACTGAGGTTGTTTCAGAATTTCAACATTACGGGCTCCTTTATCTAGGATATTCTTGGTTGCTGAATCGAGGTCGGAACCGAATTTCGAGAATGCTTCGAGTTCGCGGTATTCAGCCTGTGCAAGTTTAAGTGTTCCGGCCACTTTTTTCATGGCTTTAATCTGAGCGTTACCTCCAACCCTTGATACCGAAATACCTACGTTGATCGCCGGCCTGATACCTGAGTTGAAAAGAGTGGTTTCGAGAAATATCTGTCCGTCGGTAATTGAAATTACGTTGGTAGGAATATATGCCGAAACGTCTCCGGCTTGTGTTTCGATAATTGGAAGAGCTGTAAGCGAACCTCCGCCTTTCACCAAATGCCTGATTGATTCAGGAAGATCGTTCATCTGGCTGGCAATTTCGTCGCTTTTAATAATTTTGGCGGCACGCTCCAACAAGCGTGAATGCAGGTAAAACACATCACCAGGATAGGCTTCGCGTCCTGGCGGGCGGCGGAGTAACAGTGAAACTTCGCGGTAAGCAACGGCCTGTTTCGAAAGGTCATCGTAAATAACAAGGGCAGCGCGGCCGGTATCGCGTAAAAACTCGCCGATAGCAGCACCTGTAAACGGAGCGTAAAACTGCATGGCTGCAGGGTCGCTGGCAGTTGCCATAACTACAACGGTATATGCCATTGCGCCATGATCCTCAAGCGTTTTAACGATATTCGCTACTGTTGAACCTTTTTGGCCGATAGCCACATAGATACAGAAAACAGGTTCGCCCTTTTCGTAGAATTCTTTCTGATTGATGATTGCATCAATAGCGATAGCCGATTTACCTGTCTGGCGGTCGCCGATAATAAGTTCGCGCTGTCCACGGCCAATCGGGATCATAGCATCAATAGCTTTGATACCTGTCTGCAATGGTTCAGTAACCGGCTGACGGAAAATAACACCCGGAGCTTTGCGCTCGATAGGCATTTCAAAAAGTTCGCCTTTGAGTTCACCTTTACCGTCAATAGGTTCACCGAGGGTATTGATAACCCGTCCGAGCATACCGGAGCCAACTTTTATACTAGCAATACGCTTGGTGCGCTGAACTTTGTCGCCTTCCTTAATTTCCTTCGCTTCGCCTAAAAGTACAACACCCACGTTATCTTCTTCAAGATTGAGTACAATACCTTTGGTATCGGTTTTAACGAATTCAACAAGTTCGCCGGACTGTGCGTTGGTGAGGCCATATACACGGGCAATACCGTCGCCTACCTGCAACACCGATCCTATTTCTTTTATTTCGGCTTCAGTTGAAAAACCGGCCAATTCCTGCCGCAGTATTGCAGTTACTTCTGCGGGTTTAATTTCTGCCATAGTGATTGATATGAGTTAATGGTGAATGGTGAAAGGAAAATGGTTACCGACTTGTATTTGTTTAGAAACCCTTAATCCAGACACCTAAAACCTCTTTCTTAAAATCCTTTAATAAACAGGTTCTTTTCAAAATCCTTTTTAAGTTCCTTTATTTTTGAAGCAATGCTTTGGTCAACCTGAAAGTCATCAACATTAATTACGAAACCGCCTATCAGATCTTCATCAGTGCTTTCGACCAAATCAATTTTTTTATCTGTCAGTTTACCAATAATTTCAAGGATGCCGGTTTTTTCATTTGCTGAAAGCGAAACGGCAGAGGAAACAAAGGCTGTTTTAATTCCTTTTGATACCTTATAAAGTTCATTGAAAGCATCAGCTATTGAAGGCAGGTATCGTTCGCGACGTTTACGGATCATCAGGTTCATAAAGCTTAGCGACATCTTGTTAACTGAGTCTCCAAAAATCTGGTCGATCACTTTTTTCTTTTTGTCGGCGTGTATAACCGGATTTTGCAGCATGCGAACAAAATCGTGGTTGGAGGTACAAACTTTACCAAGCAGTGCCATATCCTCAGATGCTTTTTCAACTAAACCCTTTTCTGTAGCCAGGTCGAAAAATGCAGCAGCATAACGTAAGGTTATTTTTGTATAACTCATTTGAGGTTTTCTGTGGTTTCTGCCTAATTAATTTTTACTTCTTTCAGCAACTTTTCGGTGAGTTGCTGCTGTTGTTGTTTGTTTTCAAGTTCTTTACCGATCAGCTTTTCAGCAATTTCGATTGAAATGGAAGCGATCTGATTTTTTAGCTCGTTGATAGCGGCCATTTTTTCGAACTGGATATTTTCGCGGGCATTTTCCAAAATGCGGGCTGATTCTTCGGCAGCTTTGGCGCGGGCTTCATCAAGAATAGATTCTCTCACTTTCCGGGCATCGCGCATCATTGCATCGCGTTCGTCTTTGGCATCACGAAGGAGCTGTTCGTTGCCGGCTTTCAGCTGAAGCATTTCTTTCTTTGCTTCGTTGGCAGCTTCAAGTGCTTTTTCGATGGTTTCTTCCCTTTGATGTATTCCTTTCATGATCGGCCCCCATGCATATTTCGAAAGAATAAACATTACCAGGCTGAATGAAACCAACATCCAGAAAATCAGTCCTATACCGGGAGTAACTAATTGCATAGTTCAGGGTATGAGTAGTTAATATTTTTAGTTTTTTTAAATTCTTTAAAAAATCAACTACCGCATCCCTGCCAGGTGCAGGGACACTGTAGCCGATAATTGTTTTTACAGGAACAGGATAAGCAGACAAACTACGATAGCGAAGAATGCAACACCTTCGATAAGAGCAGCTGCCACAATCATGTTCGAACGGATATCGCCTACGCTCTCAGGCTGGCGGGCAATGGACTCGAGTGCTGAAGCACCGATTTTTCCAATACCAATACCTGCACCGATAGCTGCAATACCAGCACCAATACCAGCACCCATTTTTGCAATAGGGGCAAGGTTTGCTGCTTCTTGTAATAAAACGCTTAAGAGTGACATAAGAATTGAATTATGGTGATTAATAAAAAGATTTAGTGTTCAGTTGTATGTTCTTCGGGGTGATGATGTTCTTCCATTGCCATTCCGAAATAAATGGATGAAAGCAAGGCAAAAACGTATGCCTGTATAAATGCAACCAGCAATTCGAGCATGGTCATGAATACACCGAAAGCAATCGAAAATACAGATACTCCGTAGCCGGCAAACATATTCATGTTACCGAAAATAAAGATCAGGCTCATGAAACCAAGCAGGATAATATGCCCGGCAGTTATGTTGGCAAACAAACGGACCATCAGTACAAATGGCTTTGTAAGTACTCCCAGGAACTCAACGATAGGCATGAGCGGAACAGGAAATTTAAGCCACCAGGGAACTCCCGGAGCATTAAAAATATGCATCCAGTAATTTTTGTTGCCTATAAATGTGGTGATAACGAAAGTAAACAACGCAAGTACCAGTGTAATGGCGATATTTCCGGTAAGGTTAGCTCCTCCCGGGAAAATAGGGATCAGTCCAAGCAAATTGTTGAAAAAGATGAAGAAAAATACCGTCAGCAGGAATGGCATGAACCGTTTGTATTTCTTTTTTCCAAGACCGGGAATAGCAATATCGTCGCGAACAAAAAGGATTATAGGTTCCAGTATGGATTGTAATCCTTTGGGTGCTGAATCAGGATTTTTTTTGTAACGGTTTGCTATTGAAATAAAAATTATACTCAGCAAGAGCAAGCTTATAAAAAGAGAGACTACATTCTTGGTTATCGAAAAATCCAATGGCAATTCAGCTGATGCATCAATGGTTCCATCATCTGTCACTTTTACTATTTTACCTTTATTTTCGCCTTCTGTCATCAATTTATACCCGTTGTAGGCATCGTGACCGTGGTGGAAATGGCTTGAAGAAAAGGAAACCAGTTTGCCGTTATCGAGTAAAATTACCGGCAGCGGGATGGAAAGGTGAAAATCGTTGTACGTAAGAATATGCCATTCGTGAGCATCAACAATGTGGTCGATAATCATTGCTCCGGCATCGAATGCTTTTTCGGAATGAGCTCCTTCGGGTGTTGTAACCTGATGGCTTACAGTATCGTGCGAACTGGTATTCCCATATGAAAACCCTGCTATCAGCAAGGCAAATAATATGACCTGTAACCTGACTGAAGATAGTAACTTTCTGATCATTAGTCTATTTTCAAATTGAAGTGCAATATTACTACTATTTCGTTAAATTTCTCCGCTATTCATCCCAAAAATACGAATTTCTTTCAATTTCAGCAGGGCTGCAATAAAAAACATTCATAAAAGTGAATACAATCATTCGCCTTTCAATAAAATGGCTGTTAAAAAAGAAGTTGAATGCTTTGAAAGCTTAAGACAAAAGCACAAAACTTATCCTTTTACGTATTTAAACAACCAGAAAAAAAGAGTCAGAGTTATTTACGCAGACACTAATTTTTTTAATCGCTCTATGTTAACCTAAAACCGGTAATTTTGTTTGACAGAAAAATAAAGATATGGGGTTTACAGTTTTTTCGGATGAATCGTTTATGCGTGAAGCGCTGAAAGAAGCTCACAAAGCGCTAAGCAAGGATGAGGTTCCTATCGGGGCAGTAATAGTTTGTGAAAACCGTATTATTGCCCGGGCCCACAACCTTACCGAACAACTTAATGATGT
>Ga0209800_10003986_pt1 | contig 11240 bp, 5 predicted proteins | sample Higcelweek8metaG_FD_187174 | JGI IMG/M metagenome (GOLD analysis project Ga0209800, IMG submission 187174) | Freshwater pond sediment microbial communities from the University of Edinburgh, under environmental carbon perturbations - High... | ecosystem: Environmental > Aquatic > Freshwater >... | reverse complement strand
GAAAATCAGAAGCTAAAAGAAGAAAGAGGAAAATTGGCCGAAGAACGTAAGCTGAAATTTGAACAACAACGTAAGGCAGAAGATGCAGAATTGGAGAGTATTGTAGGGAAAGAAAAGTTCGAAAAACTACAAACCATCCGTGCCGAACGTCAGGCAAAAATGAAAGAACGCATGGAGAAACGGAAAGGCCCCCGGAATGGAAATGAACCAGTTTCCAAATAAAACTGGAAATGATTAAAAAAAAGTCCTGTAAGTTTTTGCTTGCAGGATTTTTTTTTAATCAATATCGAGATGTTCGGCTACAATTGCCTCGTTGAGGAATATTGAAGCTGACGACGAGAACTTATCAACCGATTCAGTTGTAAAATAACGAATAGAACTGTTCTTTGTGCATTTAGCGTCCATCTCGGGATGGCGCTTAAGGTAATTGCTCAAACTTGCTGCCACCAATTCTCCCTGTGAAATAATTGTGATTCGGGAAGGGGTGTATTTCTTAATTTTATCCAGCATAAGCGGATAGTGTGTGCAGCCAAGCATCAAAGTGTCAATTTCAGGATCCGATTTCAGCAAATTTTCAAGGTTCTTTCTTACAAAATAATCGGCGCCATCCGAATTGTGTTCGTTGTTCTCAATAATCGGAACCCATAGTGGACATGCTTCGGAAGTGACAATGATCTCTTTGTATAACTTATTTATTTCGAGCGGGTAGGAGTCCGATTGAACTGTTCCAGTTGTTGCTAACAGCCCTATGTGCTTACTTTTGGTTTTTGATCCTATTGCTTCGACCGTCGGACGGATAACGCCCAATACGCGTCGTTCAGGATCGAGCAATGGTAAGTCCTGTTGTTGAATGGTTCGTAAGGCTTTGGCCGAAGCAGTATTGCAAGCCAAAATAACCAAGTGGCAGCCCATTCCGAAAAGTTTAGTTACACATTCCAAGGTGTATTTGTAAACTACATCAAACGAACGTGTGCCGTAGGGTGTACGGGCATTGTCGCCTAAATAAATATAGTCGTATTCCGGAAGTTCAGCCCGGATTTTTTCCAAAATGGTTAAACCACCGTAGCCCGAATCGAAAATTCCGATGGGACCACTTGATGGGTTTGTATTTTTGCTGTTGATCATAATTTTATAAAATCAGATGTATTGAGCTTTGTTCCTTTTTTTTGATTTGCACTAAGCACTAGTCAAACATTTGTCCTGAGTTGTTGCTCATCTGAACCATTTTGTCGTACTCGGCAGGAGATAAGTCGAGGAAGTAATAATTTTGAGGATTCATAATTTCGCCTCTCAGATGTACTTCGTAGTGCAAGTGCGGACCTGTCGATTTTCCGGTACTTCCTACAAGCCCAATCACGTCGCCACGTTTCACTTTCTGACCGATACGAGCTTTGATTTTACTCATATGGCCGTACAAAGTAAGATAGCCAAATCCGTGGTTGATTTCAACGCAATTTCCATAGCCCTGTTTCCAGCCTGAACTCACAACGGTTCCGTTTCCGGTGGCGTAAATATCAGTTCCAATGGGAGCCGTAAAGTCCATTCCCTGGTGGAAGCGGCGGGTGTGATAAACGGGGTCGATACGCCATCCATAGCCCGAAGCCATACGTGTCAGGTCTTTGTTCAGTACCGGCTGTATGGCGGGGATGCACTCAAGCATGGCTTCTTTATTTTTGGATAAAACAATAAGGTCGTCGTAGGATTTTGACTGGATGTAAACCTGTTTACGTAATTCGTTTAGTTTTTTTGTGGTTTCAATAACAATTTCAGAGTTGGTCATATCCATCAATTGTTTGTAATACTCTTCGTTCGCGGCAGTGGCCTTGCGAACATCGAGAGCTATGGGTTCGGCCTGAAATACAACCCGATAAAAGTTATCATCTCTCTGCTGAAGGTCGCTCATAACTTCCTGTACTTCATTGAGCTGGCGTTGCAGAATTTTATACTGAGCCTGCATACGACTTTTTTCTACACCAAGTTGTTTTTCCTGAGGAGAATCGAAAGTGGAAACGAAAATTAGAAAAAATATAATTCCTAAAGATGCTCCCGAAAAAAGATGAATAAGCACTTGCTTTAATTTATGAGCAAATGATTGAATAATAGGCTCGTAATTTAGCGTTTCGGTGTTGAAGTGGAATTTTATTTTTTTTGCCATAAGGACCTGTGTCGAGTATCTGAAACGAAACTTTTTATGTATAAATACACAAAATACAAGAATTCTGAATATTAGTAATTGAAGAATAGACTACAAATCTAAACTTTTATATTCGGTTTTGATGCAAAAGTAATAAATTTGAAGTATTTTTGCAGTCCAAATTTGATATTATTAACCTACAAGACAGAAAGGTCGAAAGTCGAAAGTCAAAAGTCGAAAGTCAAATCGGAATAATTCCGAACTTTAGAACTATGATAGAAGACATTAGGCCATTGACTTTAGACATTAGACATAAAATATGACTTCACAAGAAATTCGTCAATCTTTTCTCGATTTTTTTGCATCGAAAGGGCACAAAATTGTTCCGTCGGCACCCATGGTAATCAAAGATGATCCTACCTTGATGTTCACCAACGCCGGAATGAACCAATTCAAAAACATTATTCTGGGTAATGATCCCATCAAATATTCACGCGTTGCAGACTCGCAAAAATGCCTTCGCGTAAGCGGAAAACACAATGATTTGGAAGAGGTTGGACACGATACGTATCACCACACCATGTTCGAGATGTTGGGTAACTGGTCGTTTGGCGATTACTTCAAAAAAGAAGCTATTGAATGGGCCTGGGAGTATCTGACAGAAGTGCTTAAACTGGACAAAGACCGCCTTTACGTAACCGTTTTTGAAGGCTACGCACCCGAAGGATTGGAGCGTGACGACGAAGCAGCTGCCATCTGGGAGCAATTCCTACCTGCCAGCCGTATTATCAACGGAAACAAAAAAGACAATTTCTGGGAAATGGGCGATACAGGACCTTGTGGCCCTTGCTCGGAAATACATATCGACATCCGCGACAACAACGAACGCGCCAAAATTGACGGTTTGACACTCGTAAACGGAAGTCACCCGCAAGTCATTGAGATTTGGAACAACGTGTTCATGCAATACAACCGCAAAGCCGACGGCTCACTCGAAGGACTTCCTGCCAAGGTAATTGATACCGGTATGGGCTTCGAACGTTTGTGTATGGCTATGCAGGGCGTACAATCGAACTACGACACTGATGTTTTCACCCCAATCATTGCCGAAATTGGCCGCGTATGTGGTGCTGAATATGGCAAAGACGAAAAAGTGGATATCGCCATGCGCGTGATTGCCGATCATATCCGCACCATCGCGTTTTCGATTACCGACGGCCAATTGCCTTCGAACGCCAAAGCCGGTTATGTAATCCGTCGCATCTTGCGCCGTGCCGTGCGTTACGGTTACACTTTCCTCGGTCAACGTCATGCTTTCATGTACAAACTGATTACCGTGTTGAGCGAAAATATGGGTAAAGCATATCCGGAACTGCTTTCGCAAAAAACGCTGATCGAAAAAGTAATCAAAGAAGAAGAGGAATCATTCCTGCGCACGCTGGAAACCGGTATTAAATTGCTCGACAAGGTAATGGCCGACTCGAAAGCTGCTGCTAAGGCTGAAATTGAAGGCAAAGTAGCCTTTACACTATACGACACGTTCGGATTCCCATTGGATTTGACCGAATTGATTTTGCGCGAAAACAATTTCACGGTGAATATCGACGAGTTCAACTCCGAAATGCAAAAACAAAAAGAACGTGCGCGCAATGCTGCCGCTACCGAAACAGGCGACTGGGTAACCGTTCGCGAAGGTGACAGCGAATTTGTAGGATATGACTTCAACGAAGCTGATACAGAAATTCTGCGTTATCGCAAAGTAAAACAGAAAAATCAGGAATATTACCAGATCGTTCTCTCAAAAACGCCTTTCTATGCCGAAATGGGTGGTCAGGTTGGTGACTCCGGTACGTTGAAATCGGATCATGGCAGTATTGATATTATCGATACAAAAAAAGAAAACAACCTCGCGGTGCACATTGCCAATAAAATGCCGGAAGATGTAACCGAAACATTTACAGCTACCATCGATATTGAGAAACGGAAAGCAACAGAATGCAATCACTCTGCCACACACTTGCTGCACGAGGCATTGCGCGAAGTGCTGGGTACACATGTAGAACAAAAAGGTTCGTTTGTAAGCCCCGATGCATTACGTTTCGACTTCTCGCACTTCCAAAAACTAACAAAAGAAGAAATTCGTGAGGTAGAATCTATTGCCAATCGCAAGATTCGCGAAAACTACCCATTGCAGGAACGTCGCGAAACACCGATAGCAGAAGCACAGGCTATGGGCGCTATGGCTCTTTTTGGTGAAAAATACGGCGAAACGGTTCGTGTAATTCAGTTTGGAAGCTCAGTGGAACTCTGTGGAGGAACACACGTAAGTGCTACCGGAAATATCGGATTGGTGCGCGTAGTGGCCGAAAGCTCTATCGCAGCAGGTATCCGACGTATTGAAGCTATTACGGGAAAAGCTGTAGAGGAATTGTTAGACAAACAACAGGAAACTATTGGCGAAGCCAAAGAACTACTGAACAATGCGCCTGATGTGATTTCAGCTATTCGCCGGTTGAGCGAAGAAAGTGCCGACCTGAAAAAACAGGTAGAAGCATTTGTTCACGAAAAAATCATGAGCCTGCGCGATAAATTACTGGCTGAAGCAACAGTTGTAAAAGGCTTTAAAGTGATTCAATACGAAGGAAGTCTTACTGCCGATCAGACCAAAACGCTGGCATTTCAGATACGAAATGTGCAAGCAGAAAAACTATTTTTTGTCGCCGGTTGTGTAGCCGATGGCAAACCATCGCTGACCGTATTACTGAGCGACGACCTTGTTGCCGACGGACTAAATGCGACCAATATTGCCCGCGAAGCTGCCAAAGAAATTCAGGGTGGTGGTGGCGGACAACCTTTCTTTGCTTCGGCAGGAGGTAAAAATTCGGCAGGCATTCAGAAAGCAATTACAAAAGCATTGGAAGCGGTGAAATAAACTGAAAAAGCGATTTCGAAAGATACCCCGGAAGTTTACAAATACTTTCGGGGTGTTTTTTTATTAAAATATCGGGAGACTCACGGAGGTAAAATGAGCTTAATTATTTTATTTCTCACTAAAAGTTTTTTCTTAAAGGATTGCTATCTTTGCGTTCAAACCTAACTCTCAGGTTTTGTTGCTAAAAATTGGATTTTAATTTTGAAATTGTATGAAAATAGCTAAGAAGGTTTCGAACAGATTGTATTTTAAAACTTCATTAAAAGGTATTGGAGTAGGGTTTTGTTTTCTTTTTATCAGTATTTCTTCTTTTGCACAATCCTACGAAACTCAATTTACAAAGCCGCTTGGGCAGGTTTTGCAGGAAATAAGCACGCGATTCAATGTAAAATTGAAATACGAGGCCGATACTGCAGGACGAATATTACCATTTGCTGATTTTCGCATTCGCCCGTATTCAGTGGAAGAATCATTGACAAACGTGTTGTCTGTTTTCGATTATAAATTTAGCAAACAAAACGAGAGTACATATAAGATAAGAGCTTACGAATATCCGCGTAGAACGCCTGAAGATGGTGTGAAAATGCTGGCTTACCTCAATACATTATACAACGACTCGACAACATGGATGGTACGTCGCGCTGCATTGAAAAAGGGAGTGCGTGAGCGTTTGCAAATTGATGCGGCACTTGCCCAACGCACACATTCAACTCCGATTTTATCGTCTGTGCGAAAATACGATGGTTATTCGGTGCTGAACTTTGCCATTGAAACATTGCCCGGATTGTATGTAAACGGTTCAATTTACACGCCACTTATGAAGGGGAAGAAAGCGCTGATCCTTTCTCCTAACGGACATTGGGCAGGTGGACGCTATAATAGCGATGAGCAGACACGTTTTGCTACTTTAGCTCGTATGGGCGCCATTTGTGTGAGTTACGATCTGTTCGGATGGGGCGAATCGGCTTTGCAGGTGTCAGCAGCAGCTCATCGAACATCGGTTGCACATATCGTTCAGATTATGAATGGGATAACTATTCTTGATTATATGCTGGCGCGAAAAGATGTTGATCCTAAACGTGTTGCTGCCAATGGAGGTTCGGGCGGAGGTTCCCAAGTGGTGTTGCTCTCGGTGCTCGATGACCGATTGACGGCGGCCTGTCCAACCGTAAGTTTGGCTTCGCATTTCGATGGTGGTTGTCCGTGCGAAAGCGGAATGCCTGTATCGCTTGCCTGCGAGGGTACAAACAATGCGGAGTTGATGGCCACTTTTGCCCCTAAGCCTGTTTGCATTATTTCGGATGGAAAAGATTGGACAGCTTCAGTGCCCTGGCTCGAATATCCGTACCTGCAACGCATTTTCGGTTTTTATAACGCCGCTCAGCAGGTAAGTAATGTTCACTTACCTACCGAAGCTCACGATTTTGGTGTGAATAAACGTAAGGCGGTGTACGATTTTTTTATCAATGTATTCAATCTTGATTCAAAAATGCTCGACGAGACAAAAGTAACAATTGAGCCGGAACGTGCTATGTATAGTTTTGGCGATAAAGCTGAAAAAATGCCGGCCAATGCCATTCGTGAGTATAAAGAGGTTGAAAAACTTATTTATCGTTGATTGTTTTGTTCTTTTAAGTGCTGAGTTTTGATTGGTTTGCTAAGGACAATTTAACTAAGTTGGCATTTTCAATCGGGATCATTTTTTATCTTTCCTATTTATGTATTTATGCCTCAAGGTATATGTTTTCGGGGCAAGATGTACTTTCCTTGTCTGTTTACTTTCCTGATATTTATTTGGTTATTTAAGTCAATAATTGTTTTTTAAAGGTTTTCAAAATGATGTTTTTACACATTTTTTGTCAAAAAATCTACATGTAATTAAAGATTTGTTGCATATATTTGCCGCGTTAATTTTTGTATGAATTCACAAAAAAACAAAACCCTTAAAAACTAATTCACAAATGAAGAAAGACAAATCACTCTTAAGACGTGTGATGTTTTTTGTTATTGCCATTTCTCTGCACGGGATGTTATTGGCGCAAACAAAAACCATTACAGGTGTAGTAAAAGACGCCACTGGCGAAGTAATTATTGGTGCTTCTGTAGTTGTAAAAGGCACAACAATAGGAACTATAACAAATTTGGATGGAACTTTTAGTATTCAGGCTCCCGCAGATGCCAAAAGTATTGTATTTACTTATGTGGGAATGCAGAGGCAGGAAGTTGCCATTAGTGGGAACATTATCAATGTGGTATTGAAAGAAGATGCCAAAGGTTTGGATGAATTGATAGTCGTGGGCTATGGTTCGGTGCGAAAAAGCGATCTAACCGGTTCTGTGTCGAGTATGAACGCTGCAAAAATCACTGAAAAAGGTACAATTTCAGTCGTCAGTGCACTTCAGGGTTCAGTGGCAGGAGTACAGGTAAATCAAAGCTCATCAAGAGCCGGGGCAGCGTTCGATATTATTGTTCGCGGACAGAATTCGGTTTCGGGAAGTACAGCTCCTCTGTATGTGGTGGATGGTGTTATTACATCTGGCATCGATTTTTTAAACCCACAGGATATCGAAAGAATTGATATTCTGAAAGATGCTGCATCTACTGCCATTTACGGGTCTCGTGGTTCCACCGGAGTTGTAATTGTTCAGACAAAATCAGGAAAAAATGTAAACACAGCTTCAAAGCCAACGATATCGTATGATGGATATTACGGTGTAAGCAATATTGTAAGGACTCCGAATTTTATGAGTACGAAGGATTGGATGAATTACAGAATCATGAATTATCAGTACACTTCAGATAGTAATAGTGATGGTGTTCTTGAATTTGCAACAGCTGATTTGAAAAACGTTTGGATGGGTGGCGTTCAGTTGCGCGACTTAAAAGATGGTAAGGGGCTACAACAGGTATATGCTGATGGAACTTTTGGTGGAAGTGAGTGGCTGTTGAATAGATATTTAAATAATATTAGTACCGACTGGGTTGACCTGGTAAGCCAGCAAGGCAGCCAGCAAAACCATTATATTGATATCTCTGGAGGAACGAAAGATGTATCGTATGTAATCGGATTTGGATATCAGGACGAAAAAGGAGTTTATGTGAACGATCAGTATTCGCGTTATAACTTAAAGGCGAATATCAATGCGAAACTAAGCGATAAATGGTCGGCAGGTTTTAATATCAATACTGCTTATTCCACACAAGAACAAGGAAGCGAAAATTCAATTCTGAGTGCCTATCGCATGAGCCCGATCACAAGCGCTTATGCCAACGGAAAACTTGATCCTGCTTCGAATCACCTGGAAGGAGATATCGTTGTGGTTCCTGGGAAAACAACTGAAAATCTTAAAGATGCCGCAGGAAATGCTATTTTCCCTAATTCTATAGGTAGTGGCGGTTTTACTTCGTCGATAAATCCTCTTATCGATCTGAACAGCACACATAACAATACGCGTAAAATTGTGGGGATTGGTAGTGCTTATTTGCAATTCAACCCAACGAAAGATTTGACAATTAAAAGTACATTCTCTCCAAGTTTGAATACTTACCGAAAAGGACTGTCGAAAACTACCATGGCTGAAGGAAATTATGATAACCCATTGACATCATCGGTAGAGAATGATGCCAAAGCAAGTGTTGATAATTTTACTTATTTCAATTGGACATTTGACAATCAGGTGAATTACAAATTTAACATCAAAGATGATCATACTTTTGATGTGATGGGACTTTATAGTTTGTACAGCGAGAACTCGGAGCTTTATTCTGCCATTACAGCCGGATATAACTGGACTTATGACTGGTATAATTTAGGAACGGCAACCACTACTGCAAATACAAAAATTGGAAGTGCTTATTCGAAATCGACAATGCAATCTGTTGCAGGCCGGTTGAATTATGGCTACAAAGGAAAATACTTAGCTGCCATCACATTACGTGCCGATGGTTCATCAAAACTTGCCGAAGGTAATCAGTGGGTGACATTGCCATCATTGTCGTTGGCATGGCGTGCTACCGAGGAATCGTTTATGGAAGCAACCAGAGGAGTGATTTCGAACCTGAAAATCAGGGCCAGCGGTGGTTATACTGCTAACAATAATATCAATGCTTATTCTACTCAGACTCCTGCCAATGTAACTACTTATTACAATTTTGCAGCAGCCAGTGCTTTAGGTGTAGCTCCCGGTTCTATTGCCAACAGATCGTTGACATGGGAAAAAACCCGTGAATTGGATTTTGGGATTGATTTAGGACTATTTAATCAACGCATTGATTTGACGATGGATTTATACAATCGCTTGTCGACCGGGTTGCTTCAAAAACGTAGCTTGCCGTTGGAATCGGGTGCCGGAACAATGACTGATAACCTGGGCTCGGTATTGAACAAAGGTATTGAATTGGCATTGAATGCCTCCATTGTTCGTACACGTGACTTAAATTGGTCGGTTGGAGCTTCGTTTACATCGAATGTGAACGAAATCGTCAATCTGTTTGGAAATACCACTCCCGGATATATATTTATCAACAGCAGTACACAAAAATGGATGGTGGGCGAAAGCATTAATTCTATTTATGGTTATGTGTATGATGGCGTTTGGACTGCAGATGATATTCAGCAAGCAATAACTAATAAAGATCCTCGCGTAGTGAATTCGGCAGGTAAAACTATTGCCCGCGAAGGTCAGGCTAGGGTTAAAGATTTTGATGGAAATGGAATTAATGCCGATGACCGCAGAATACAGGGACATTCGGATCCGAACTGGACTGCCGGATTTAGCACTAATTTGTCGTACAAAGGCATTGACTTTTCGATGAATTTATATACTGCGCAAGGTATGACTGTTTTCTCGCCGTTTATTGAGGAATTTACAAATTACAACGATCGTGGACGTCAGAAACTGGTTATGGACTACTACATTCCTGCTGGTACTACTATCCTTAATGCTGATGGTTCGTTCGGCATTCAAGCAACAGCGCACAACTATCAGGGACGCCCCATGGTATATACCGACAACGCAAATAAAGCCAATAGCGGTCCTTACTGGCATACTTCAAAAGAAACAGCCAACGATATGCCGGGTGCATGGGTTGATGCGTCTTATGTCAAAATCAGAAACATCTCGTTAGGATATACTTTGCCTAAAAAACTGATTCAGCCCATTGGCATTACTAATTTGCGTTTGTATTGTAATGTGCTTAATCCATTTGTATTTACCGATTACGAAGGCTTCGATCCCGAATGGGCAAGCGCTTCGATGGGTAGAGACAATGGTCCAGCTACTACTACTTACCAATTTGGTTTAAGCGTGAAGTTTTAATCGTTTAATTTTTTATAATAGAAAAATATATGAAAAAGATATTAATATTATTCATTGTTGTAGCTTCTCTGTTGATGGCGGGGTGTTCAGATTTTCTGACTGAAAACAACAAATCGAACCCAGATGCAGCTGTTTTGTACAAAACAACTTCCGGGTATGAATCACTTGTGAATTCTTGTTATGCTACTTTGCGTGATGTTTATGGCGACAATATCGAAATGTTTGTAGCCGGAACTGATTTGTATAAAGTAGGTCGTGCGGGTTTAACGTCTCAGGGATTAGGTACTTATCAAAGTCTTACTCCTGCCGATAATTCGGTGAAGGCATTTTATTCGGTTGTTTATCAATCGATAAAAAGATGTAACGATGCTATTTACTACGGCGAACTCAATAAGCATAATGCAGTACGCGTAGCCGAAGTTCGGTTTTTGCGTGCTTATTATTTTTTCCAGTTGGTTCAGCAATTTGGCGATGTGGCATTGGCTACCGAATTTATAACTGCACCTGTTACCAGCTATGAAAGAACTCCGGCGAGCGAAGTGTATACATTTATTATTGATGAAATGAAAACGGCGCTTGCAGCACTTCCGGCTACTGCAGCCAATAGGGTGAATCAGAGAGTAGTGAACCATTATTTGTCGTTGGTTTATCTTACCCGTGGCTACGAAACTTATGGGTCGCCTTCCGATTTTCAATCTTCGGTAGAATATGCCACTGCTGCAATAAACAATCAGGGGCTTACATTGCCTTTCGATGGTAAAACAGGTATATTCTTCCCGGGTAATGAGAAAAATGCAGAGATTATTTTTGCAGTTCAGTATAGTTCCACATCATTGGCCAATGTAACATCCGGCAA
>Ga0209800_10003983_pt1 | contig 11242 bp, 9 predicted proteins | sample Higcelweek8metaG_FD_187174 | JGI IMG/M metagenome (GOLD analysis project Ga0209800, IMG submission 187174) | Freshwater pond sediment microbial communities from the University of Edinburgh, under environmental carbon perturbations - High... | ecosystem: Environmental > Aquatic > Freshwater >... | reverse complement strand
GTTTTAGTTATGTAAAGGAAATTAAACAGATTTCTAGTAATGAAAATCAGTTAAATCAATAAAGTATTATAACTATTTAATTCTTAGGTAAAATTTGTAAGCAGTAATCAGTTATCGGTAATCAGTTTGAATTGCAGTGAACCTAAGTTTATGCTATTTTTCTTAAAACAATAGCAGTATTCCAAAAAGCGAAGCGACTACACATTGAAAATGTAAGCGGTAAGTAGTAATCAGTCCCGCCGCGGCGGAGGTAAATTGCAGTAAACTTAAGATTCTGCTATTTTTCCTAAATCAACAGCAGTATTCCAATTAGCGGAAGCGATATCTCTTAACCCTCCGATTACCGATTACCAATTTTACCGATTTTACCCTGAGCGCAGTCGAAGGGTACAAAAATAGATTCTAGATTTGATAGAATACCTAAATGATTACAAAGTATTTTAAGCGAGTTTTACTTTCCTATCCAAGTTATAATGTACTCCAAATCGCAAATGTCAGGGTTTGCAATATGCCATTTGCCATCAACAAACTGTTCCTCGAGAGCGAGCTTAAAATGCGCTAAAGCGATTCCGATATCCACTTTTTGCAAATCAGATGCTTTCGTTTTTCCAACCATTTTATCGCGTTGAATATAAAAGTGATATTTATTTTCGACTTTAATTACTCTCCAAGGTTGTTTGTTAACTGCGGAAGGAGCAAGTCTAACACATTCGAGAGCCTTATGGTATTTGTCAGTTGGGCTGAACTGCATCGGGTTATGTTGATCGTTTTCGAAGAACATTGTATTAAAAGCATTGCGTAAACTTCCGTCTGTAAGAGTCAATCCTAGACGTTCGCGTAATGATTTTTTATCTGCAGGATAACCTACTGGAGTAATGCAAGGGATAGTCTCTGCTTCAGTAGTTTTTAGAAGAATTTCGTAATCTTTTCTTTTAAAAGTGCCACCAACCCAACATGTTCCAAGCTCAAGCCTTGTTAATTCAATAACGATACGTTCGAGAGAATAACCATAATCAATTTCCGAAAATTCGAATTTATCGATACAACCACCAAGAAAATATGCTGCATGAGTAATGAACCCGTATGTACCTAGTCTAACTCGTGATTGTTCGCGGGCTGCAGGTTTTTCGATAAAAACAAAGCGGGGCTTGTTTCCAAAAGGTCCCTTTGCCGGATTGCTAATTAATTCGTAAATTTTATTTAAAAGCGTATCTTCCAGAGGCTTTTTATTGTAATTTCTTATCGATCTTCTTATTTTAATTGCGTCTATGTAATTAAGCATACTTTTTTATAGCTTTTGGAATTAACAAAGATAGAAAAAATGTTCTATTTTTCAGCTATCACAAGTGATAAACTTATAATAAGTTTTAAAATCTACTCAACGGTTGTTGAAAACATCCTGCAATGATGTGCCCGTTGTTGCGGGTGGCGCAGGAGTGCCTAGAATCATCGAAATAGTAGGAGCGATGTCGGTCATATTTATTTCTCTGAAGATATTCTGTTTTTTTACTTTCCAGCCATACCATATTAGTGGGACATTAGTATCATATTTGTATCCCGAGTTGTGATCGGTTGCATATGGAATATCCTCAATCCAACCAGCTTTGAGGGAAATCATAATATCGCCCGATCTCTTTTGATTGAAAGAGTTTTGCATTTTGGCTGGCATTCCTTGACTGAAAATTATATTCTGAAACTGATTTGAACTTACGGCATTGGAAATACCGGTCGAATTAATAATGAATGAAATTACCTTTTCCTGAAATTCTGCAAGTGGAATCTGAGAATCTTCGATGAGGATTTTATTCAGAAATATCTGATTGTTACTATAATCTAAAATCCAATCACCTTCGCCATAAACCGCTTTAAGGTACGATTTTAAAAGCGCAAGCATATAGTGTTGTTTATAACTGCCGGCGGGCATTTTATTGTCGAGAAGATACTGAGGCGTCTCAGATACTCCATGGTTGGAGGTTACATAAATGAGAACATTGTTTTTCCCAACAGTTTCTTCAATTACATCTATAAGGTGGCCTAAGTCATTGTCGAGTCGTAAAAATAAATCCTGAACTTCGATAGATTGTGGTCCGTAAAGTTTTCCAATATTTTCAGATACTGAATAATTAATAAACAGAAAATCCGTATTCTCATCTTGTCCTAAACCTTCGTTGTACAGAGTTGCTATGGCCATGTCGGTTGTGTGTGTATTTCCCTCTGGAATCATTGTAAGCAACTCGTATTTTTGAATTGTTTTTGTAATGTCTGGATAGTTATATGGGAATACTTTATAAATGCCATCAATGCCGAATTCATATTCACTTGAATCGGGTAAAACCTCATTATACTGTTCGATTGGCAACATTGGAGTCCACTGACGCAACAAATATTCGTCTGGCATTCTTTTGTTGTTTAATTCGTTTACCCATTGTGGAATTGTATCCAAATAATATGTCGAACTTACCCAATTCCCAGTATTTGGGTCGAACCAATAAGCAGCGTCAGCAGTAAAACCACCAGATAAAACTGCTCCATAATGATTTAAAGAAATGCTTATAATTTTTGATTCTCCGCGGTTAAACAGTTTTGCTTCATCCGCAAAAGTAGTAGAGAAAATATTTTTTGGTGAATAAGAGAATTTAGAATTCTTTTCGCCAGTGGTTTTGCATCTCGAGTCTTCGACACAGTCTTCTTTATTTCCTGTAAGTGGATTGAACCAGAAATTAGAAACTATTCCGTGCTCCGATGGTTCGGTTCCTGTTACAATTGTTGCATAACCTGGAGCCGTCTGTGTAAGGCTGAAATTGTAATTTGCATCCTGACAGTAAGTTCCGTTAATTGCCAATTTTTTAAATCCTTTTGGGCCGAAATTATCCCAGAATCTTTCAACATAATCTTGGCGCATTTGCTCAACGACTATACCGATAACCAATTTAGGCTTATCTGACGGAATAATTGTTTCTACCTGTGAATAAGCAAAATTCGCAAAGACAGAAAATATTACGGGCAACAACAAAAATCTCTTCATTCTGAGATGAGTTTAATTATTAACCGGTAAAAGTAGCTTAATGAATTCTGCGAAACGCTAACAGACTAATGAATTTATGAATAAGGGAGTGTTAATTGTGTTATTTCATCATTGACTTGATAAATTCAAGTGCTTTAACCAGTTTGTCAATTTCATCGAAAGTGTTATAAAAAGCAAATGATGCTCTTGCTGTTCCGGTGATGCCAAAATGTTGCATAACTGGCTCAGCACAATGAGTACCGGTTCTTATTGCAATGCCCATTTGGTCGAGCAGTACTCCTGCGTCTGACGGATGAATGCCATCCATGACAAAAGAAATAACACTGGATTTGTGTTTTGCAGTTCCGATTATTTTTATCCAATCAAGTTTGCTTAGTTGTTCAGTTGCATACTGCAGAAGCTGTGCTTCATATTTTTCGATATTGCTTAAGCCGATGTTTTCAATATATTCGATAGCTTTTGCGAGGGCAATAGTATCAATGTAATTAGGGGTTCCAGCTTCAAATTTATATGGTAGTTCGTTATAAGTAGTTTTTGCAAATGTAACTTTCGAAATCATTTCGCCGCCACCCTGATATGGAGGCATTTTGTTTAAGAGTTCTTTTTTTCCATATAAAACACCAATTCCCGTTGGCCCATAGGTTTTATGACCAGAAAAGACATAAAAATCGCAATTGAGTTTTTGCACATCTACTTTTAAATGCTGCGCTGCCTGAGCTCCATCAATAAGAACTGAAACATTTTTTGAATGTGCTGTTTCGATTATCTTCTCAATTGGATTTATTGTTCCAAGTGCATTCGACACTTGCGTAACAGCTACTAACTTGGTTTTTTCATTAATAAGTCCGCTTAACTTTTCAATTTCCAATTCGCCTTTGTCATCGAAAGTAAGAACTTTTAAAACAGCATTTTTTCTTTCGCACAACATCTGCCATGGAACGATATTCGAATGATGTTCCATTTCTGAAACAATTATTTCGTCACCTTCTTTTACAAAAGCTTCGCCAAAAGAGAATGCAACCAGATTAATTGCTTCGGTAGTTCCACGTGTAAAAATGATTTCTTCGTGCGAACCAGCATTAATAAATTTGCGGATTGTTTCTCTAGCGTTTTCGGTTGCTGTTGTTGTGAAATTGCTCAAAAAATGAACACCACGATGAATATTTGCATTATACTTGGAATAATACTCGGATATGGTATCAATGACAATTTGTGGTTTCTGGGTTGTTGCGGCATTGTCAAAATAAACCAAAGGCTTATTGTAAATCTTTTCATTCAGAATTGGGAAATCTTTTCTTAATTTTTCCACATCCATGGTATTCATTAGCAAATTTTTTACAAACATACTAAGAGAACATTAAATAAAAAAAAATGTTGGCAGTTAATGCCAACATTTTTTCATTATCGTAATAAAATTACTATTCAACAGTGATTTTGTGAATTGTAACTTCGTCCTGAGTATAAACTTTTACAAAATAAAGTCCAGCAGAGAAATTAGCAACATTTAATTGTACATTTTCTTTTGCTGTGTTTTCTGAATAAACAACCTGACCTGCCATATTGATTACTTCAATATTATTGATGTTTTCGTCAGCAACAATGTTTAAAATTTCGTTTGCTGGATTTGGGAAAACAACAGTATTGAATGTATTATCAGTTTCAACATCAGATACAGAGTACAAATGTTCTTTAGCAACTTGTTGAACCTGACCTGTAGTGATGTTCTGGAGGAAAACAATAACTTCACAATTGTCAACATTGTAGCTTGCATCAATTGGAATAGTCATGCTTGTTGTCATAGGATTTACTGAAGAGAAATCGGTAGCTAAACCTGTTTCATCAGGGAAGAAACCTCTGGTTACAAATAAACACTGAGATTCGCCCATCCAAGCATAGTTAATATCTGTTTCTGTTAAAGCAATGTATAATCTTGTTTCGTCAGTGTAGAAAGGGAAAGTTTCTTCAACTGTAATATCAAGATTAAATGAAAACGGCTCAGTAGTTAACTGCTGAACTGCGGTTTCGATTGTGTAAACTGCAGGAATGCTCTTGTACTCGTCATACTGATACTGGAAAAGTTCTTTCATCTGAGCAACATCTTCTGCAGTACCTTCAATACCATATGTTCCGTTTATAACACTAGTAGGGTAATCAAGAGTTCCACTTTCATTGTCATCATACCATTGTAAATAGTATTGTGAACGATAGTCAGTAGCAACAGTTGTAAAAGGATCATCACCAAGACCTGTGCCATGGAATTCCATAATAGCCATATCATTTAAACCCTCATCAGAGAGTTCTTCAAGTGCTTGTGCGACATAAGGGCAATATGAACATAAAACGCTTGTATACATTTCGAAAGTTACAAAGTTTCTTTCGTTACCACCTTCAATAAAAACCTCTAAAGGTTGGGGAGCAGAATAACCTGAACTTGTTCCGTAATAAGCTAATAATGAGTATTCATAAGTATTTGGATAAACACCTACATCAGTCAATGTTAATTCTGTTGTTGTTCCAATAACAACACCATCACGAGCAATACTGTAGCTTTCTGGAGTTCCTTCTGTTGGTGCTTCCCAAGTTAAAACAACATCGTTAAGGTTTTCTAAAGTATAAGCAAAATTTGTTGGAGGATATGGGGTTTCTACTAATTCAATTAAGAAGTTATCCATGTAATATTCTGGAGTTCCTGCACCATCGTTATCCCATGCGTAAAAATCAAAAGCATCAAGTTTATTTACACCTGAACCATCATTAAAGGTTCCTTTACTCCACTGATAAGCATGAATTAGAACATCGTTGATATACATATCAACCCAGTCGCTATCTAAATCAATAAAATGCTGAACTTTAAACCATTCACCAGGAGTGTAATTGTATGTGGCAGCAGCTTCGCCAGCACCGTCAATAGTCATTACACCATCTTGTAAAAAGACCTGCATACCCCAAATAAGACCAACTCCAGAAGGGTTAAAATTTTGCATTATATTATAGTAACCCAAAGTACCAGCAGGGACCATAATATAAAACTCAATGCGATAACGGCCAGTTGTAAGATCAGCGAATTCTATAACGCCATCATTTGTGCCTGCAACCTGAATAGATTGAACTCCATCATGAGCGTATGCCGAAGAAACGAGTGGGTCTTCAGCACCAGGATTGCCACTCCAAGTATTCCACCATGTTGCTTCCTGTGCAGAAATGCCAGTCCCAGCTGTGTAAGATTCAAAGTCATCAGAATACAACACTTGTGCATTAAGATAACCTGCTGCAAGCAATAAACCTGCAAACAATAAAAGTAGATTTTTTCTCATAACAATTTAGTTTTAGTTAAATATTCTACAATATTAAGAAAAATAGTAATTGCTATGTCAAAATTAGGAAAATTATTTTAACAAATCCTTAACATTTTGGTTGAAAATCATTTAGTTTGGCCACTTACAATGATTAATCTGAGCATCGATAGCTAGGAATAAAGCACATTGAATTATGTGTGAATTGTTACTAGTCGTTAGAAAAGTCTTTTAACAGTTTCCTATAACTCGAGAAAACCTGTGCTCTAGAAACAAAGCCTACATATTTTCCATTGTCTACAACTGGGAGATTATAATGGTCAGTTTTTTCGAAAATCTCAGCGATTTCTTTTACACTCATATCAGTGCTGATGATTGGGTCAGGAATATACATTAGGTCTTTGACAAATGTAGTCTGATACAAATCTGTCTTAAACATTAGATGTTTTACATGATCGAGCCAAACGAGACCTTTTAGGTGATTTTTTTTATCTACCACCACGTAAATTGTGCGGCTAGACTTTGAAATTACACGCGTTAGTTCGCCAAGTGTTGCAGTTTCGCTAATAGTTAAAAAGTTCTTTTCGATTAGGGATTCTGTTTTTAGCAAAGTTAGCATATTGCTGTCGGCATTGTGTGTAAGTAGTTGCCCACTTTTAGCAAGCTGAATAGTGTAAACAGAATTAGGCATAAAAAGCTTAACAGTAAAAAAGGACAGTGCAGATACAATCATAAGAGGGACAAAGAGGTTGTAGCCTCCAGTAAGTTCGGCAATAAGGAATATCGCTGTTAAAGGAGCGTGATTTATCCCAGCCATAAGTCCAGCCATTCCTGCCAAGGCAAAATTTACACTCGAAACTTTAAACCCTAGGCTTTGGGAAATGTGAACAAACCATACACCCAGATTTGCACCAAGAAAAAGCGAAGGAGCAAAAATACCACCAACACCTCCGGCTCCAAAAGTCGCTCCTGTAGCAATGGCTTTAAGCAAAATTATTAGGCTTAAAATTATTGTTACACCAAGAAAGCTATTCCAACCCGAATAAAAAGTGCCATCGAAAATGTACGAAAGATCTCCTTGAATTGCAAGATTAACAGCCTCGTATCCTTCTCCATATAGCGACGGTAACAAGAAAATTATTCCACCAAGAATAATAGAGCCTAAGATTAGTTTAATACGTTTTGATGAAATTCTGTCAAATGCCTTTGCTTGCCATAGGTACAATTTCGAAAAATAAACGGATAATAATCCAGCTAAAACCCCTAAAACGATGTAAAACGGCACATCATGGAGTGCGAAAGCGTCGGTTTTTGCCAAAACATAAATATAATTTTGGCCGAGAAAAAGATATGATGTTAGAGCTGCGGAAATTGAAGCAATAAGCAACGGAAGCATCGACGCCATGGTAAGGTCAATCATAATAACCTCGATCGAAAAGATTATCGCAGCGATAGGTGCCTTGAAAACAGCAGCTATTGCACCAGTACTTGCACAACCAATAAGTAAAATAATCTGCTTGTAACTAAGTCTAAAGGCTTGCCCGATGTTGCTTCCAATTGCCGCTCCAGTGGCAACAATTGGACCTTCCAATCCAACTGAACCGCCGAATCCGACTGTAAGAGAGCTGGCAACAATACGCGAAAACATATTGTGCTTTTCAATTTTGCCACCATTTCGTGACATATTATACAAAACCATCGGAATGCCATGGCCGAGTTTCTTTTTAATGAAAATGTCGACAAACAATATTGTCAACAAAATACCTATTGCAGGAAAAATGAAATAGATATAATTAAAGTTGTATTTTTCGACGATGATAACCACTACTTCACGAACATAGTGCACCCCGTTTTTCATAACAACAGCAGCTAGCCCTACGGCTATACCAACAATTACTGCTAAAATCAGCATAAAGTTCTTGTCACTGATCTTTCGCAATCTCCAAATGAGCAGCGCGTTAAATATGGCTCTAAAGTCCTTCAAAAAATTATAAATTTGTATGCAAATATGCCGTTTTTTTTAGGTTCTCACAAAATTATTTTAAAAAGCTTCGTAATTTTGTATTGAAAATTTCGTTATATTGTAATTGTTATAAGATGATATGAAAAAATGTAAAATAGGCATTGCACTTGGTGGTGGCGGATCCAGAGGATTTGCTCATTTGGGTGTTTTGCAGGCCTTAAATGAAAAAGGTATTTATCCCGAAATAGTTTCTGGAACAAGTGCTGGTTCAATTGTTGGTGCGCTTTATACTGCTGGATACAAACCAGAGGAAATTTATAAGCTTTTAAAAGCAATGAAGTTTTCGAGTTTGACAAAACCTCAGATCCCAGTTGACGGATTATTTAGTCTCGAAAATCTTACAAAAGTCCTCCGTAAAGCTATTCCTGAAGATAGTTTTGAGAGCCTTAAACTCCCTTTTATTGTTTGCGTTGCGAATCTAAACACTGGAAAGGCTGAGTATATTAGTTCTGGCCCTTTACACATGACTGTCCAGGCATCGTCATCAATTCCTGTGCTCTTTTCGCCAGTTAAAATGGGTAAAAGCTATTATGTTGACGGTGGGTTAATAGACAACATGCCAGTGAGACCTCTGGTTCGGAAATGTGAAACAATTATTGGGGTTAATATTTTTCCGAATGAAATGACTGATAAAATTGACAATCTTTTTAATGTCGCTACCAGAACTTTTCAAATTAGCCTGGATAATGGTACAAAATATAATAAAAGCAAATGCGATATTTATATTGAACCAACCAATATCTCAAAATATCATATGCTCGAAACCAAGTTCAATGACGAAATATACGATATTGGTTATCAATATGTTAAGAAGACTAAATTCAGTAGGTTGAAATAGCTTGATTTTTATCTAAGATTTTAGAAGTTTTTTATTTGCTCGTGGTCGAAATCACAATTGCTCCATTCATTGTCGATTGTTGCCCCGGCTTTTTCATATAGTCTAATAGCAGGCGTATTCCAGTTTATTACTTGCCATCTTAATCTTTTGCAATTGTTATCTTTAGCAATTTTATAAATCTCATCTAATAGTTTACTTCCCAAACCTTTACCTCTATAATCTGGCTTAATGTATAGATCATCAAGGTAGAGTGATTTTCCAACCCATGTAAAATATGCATAGAAATATATAGCCATTCCAATAATTTCGGAATTGGAGTTTTCGACAACAAGACATCCGAATAAGTTTTTTTCTTCTTTCATAAACTCAACAGTATTGATAACCTTTTCGGGAGCTCTTTCAAATAATGCCAGTTCTTGAATCATTTCAAGTATAAATGGAAAATCACTTTCTTTGGCTTTACGAATTGTATAATCGGACATAGTACATGTTTTAAGTCTGGCCAAAAATAGTAATTAATATTAAATTTAGTAATATTTCAACTGTGGTTGTTGAGATAAATCAAATAGTTTATTGAATTAGCCAAGCTATTGCCGCTTCGATAGTCGAAAATGGTTTGGAAATATACCCGTCGTCTCTTTTTCGCACAAGAGTTGAAATAACTACATTTTTTGGGTCATCTGAAATAATTGCAAACTTCTTACCTGCAAAAAACTGGGGATTTTGAATATAGTAATTTGGGATGTCTTCGGCATTTCGTGGATTTATAACAAGAGATGCTTCACGATAATCGAGAATAAATCTTTTTGTGTTTTCAGGGATGATATTATTTGTGAATGCCCATTCCCAAGAATTTTTGATTAAATCAATATCAATGTCCCCAAAATGAATTTTATACATTATGTTATTTGTGGCATCGAACTTATAATCAACCTTGTTTTTCATTAATGTTTGATTTGTAATGATATTCCACCATTTTAACAGTGTAAATATAATGTAAATATAAATGATATTTTTAATTGGTGCAAGTATTTTTTTTGGAGATTATATATGTCTTGTCAAGTATTCCATAAATTAGATAATACAGAATTGGTAAAAAGTTGTACTTAAATGTTTGATTTTTAGTTGATTTATGTGAAAAAATATGTTGTGTAATCAAAATATAAGTAGTACTTTTGCGGCCTTATTGTCAAATGTGTGATGGGGCACCGAAGTGTCGGAGCTTAGTAGCACGCTAATATTTGTTAAAATGAAACATTTTGAAATTAACGCTTCATTAAGAACTGAAGTAGGGAAAAAAGCAACAAAAAAAGTGAGAAGTGAGAAACTTATTCCATGTGTAATTTATGGTGGAGAAAGCACAGTACATTTTCTTGTTTCACAGAGTGACGTTCGCAAATTTGTCTATACCCCAGAGGTAATGTTCGCTGACATTAAACTTGAAGGAAAGACATATACCGCTGTAGTAAAAGACATTCAGTTTCACAAAATTTCTGATATTATTAATCATATCGACTTTTATGAAGTTAATCCAGAGAAGCCACTGAAGATGAAAATTCCTATTAAAATCGTTGGAAATTCACCTGGTGTTAAGGCTGGTGGAAAAGTTAAACAGGTTGTAAAAAGGGTATATATCAAAGGTTTAATGAATGATATTCCTGATTTTTATGAAGTTAGTATTTCTACACTCGAAATCGGAGAATCAGTTAAAATTAAAGATTTAACTTCAGATAAACTTGAATTTATTGATCCTAAGACTAATATTGTTGTATCTGTTATTTCAACTCGCGGCGTAGTTGCTGGTGATGATGCAACAGCTGCAAAAGCAGAATAAAATTATTTACCTGAACCATGAAATATTTAATCGTTGGTTTAGGAAACCCGGGGGTAGAATATAAAAATACCCGTCATAATATTGGATATGCAGTGCTAGACTCTCTTGCGGAGAAGTCTGGCATTGTTTTTTTAGATAAAAGATACGGATTTAGGGCTGAATTGAAACATAAGGGTAGAACATTGATTCTTGTAAAGCCAACTACCTTCATGAATCTGAGTGGAAAAGC
>Ga0209800_10003981_pt1 | contig 11244 bp, 4 predicted proteins | sample Higcelweek8metaG_FD_187174 | JGI IMG/M metagenome (GOLD analysis project Ga0209800, IMG submission 187174) | Freshwater pond sediment microbial communities from the University of Edinburgh, under environmental carbon perturbations - High... | ecosystem: Environmental > Aquatic > Freshwater >... | reverse complement strand
TGATTCTTCCATCCTCAGATTTGATTACTTTCCCGATGAGAATGCCCGATGTAGCAGCTTGTGTTATGGCATCGGCAACCTCTTTGCCCAAAAAATAGCTTGTCTTTTCACGCCCCAGATCCTGTTCAAGCATTGCTTTTGCTTCATCGATCTTTTCAGGAAAATCAAGCGCCAATCTGTACGCTTTGGCTACCCGTTGAACGTAATCGCCCGATTTCAAACGACCTTCAACTTTCAATGAATCAATCTTCAACTCACGCAATTCAGTCAAATGGTCAATTAACTGGTTGTCTTTCAAACTGAAAAAGTAACTTTCCTCTTTCCTTTTTCCTTTTTCCTCTTTTCTATTATTTTGTGAATAGATTCGACGGCAAGGTTGGGTGCAAAGTCCACGGTTAGCACTGGCTCCTCCCAGATAACTACTGAAAAGGCACATCCCCGAAAACGAATAACAAAGCGCACCATGTACAAACAGTTCAATCTCCGTTTTGCTTTTTGTCGTGATTTCTTTCAGTTCCGAATAGGTGAGTTCACGAGCTAAAACTACCCGTTTAATCCCTTTCAAACTAGCATATTCAACACCTGCAGAGTTATGTATTGCCATTTGTGTACTGGCATGAACCGTGATTTCGGGGAAGTATTTTTTGATCAGGTACAAAACCCCAACGTCCTGAACAATTACCCCATCGGGTTGTATTTGACGAATCTGGTTGAGTGTATGGATCAGGCTTTCTATCTCAAAATTGCGGATTACTGTATTCAGGGTGAGGTAACTTTTGACTTTCTTCTTTCGGGCTTCTTTTACCATTGCGGCTACCTGCCAGGGTGTAAAGTTCATGGCGCGGTTACGGGCATTGAAGCTTTTCAATCCCAGATAAATGGCATTGGCTTCACCATCGATGGCAGCGTAAAACGATTCGATGTTCCCAACCGGGAGCAACAGTTCTGGTTTATATTTAGGTTGATGTTTCATTCAGTAGCAAAGGTATGAGAAACTGTTAGATCATAAGAATAACCTGGCAATTTTTGAAACTATAAAAGCAATCACCCACGCAAGTTAGTTGTTTAGAAAAAAGTACACTGGAACATAATCCACATTGCCACAAGGAATAGAGGGGATCTTTATCTAATACCATGTGCAATTCTAAATCAGTCCAAAACGATTCTGGTATAATGCCGATGAATAGAAATGTTCACTCAAATCGAGCGTGCGATGATTGGATTGTTACATTTCTTCAATCGGTATAAATACGTTGAGTGAAAATTGCCATAAGTTACGATAGATGTTCTGGGCAATATTGGTATGAATGCACCCCGATGTAACAAATGTTTCTTAACTGCTATTCCAGTTAATGTAAAATTATGATCAAATCAGTTGTTAATGAGAAAAATATTTATGTAAATTGGGGAAGAAAAAAGGCGATCGGTTAAGACCACCTTAAATGTTTTCACAACGGAATAATCCTTATTGTGAATTGCTTTCAAATTGTAAGTCAAAACTAATGAATAAAACCTTTAAACACAATAAACCATGAAAAAAATTTTAGGACTGGATTTAGGCTCAGCATCTATTGGCTGGGCTGTAATTGCTGAAATCATTGAAAACGGTGAAACCAAATGTGACATTCTTGGAATGGGCAGTCGTATCATTCCCTATGAAGGCACCGAAGGCAAAGATTTTGCGAAAGGAACTGGTGAAAGCCGTAACTCTCTTCGAACTAAAGCAAGAACAGCAAGAAAAGGATATGATCGCTACCAATTACGGCGAAAATATTTGGTTGATATATTGATTAAAAATCAGATGTACCCTGATGAAGCAACCCGAAGCTTACCAAAAATGAAATTATGGGAATTGAGGGATAAAGCGGTTCATTCTCCCGTTTCATTGATGGAATTAGGCCGTCTATTGCTTTGGTTTAACCAGAAGCGAGGATATAAAAGCAGTCGGAGTGATGCCAACTTAGGGAAGAAGGATACCGAATATGTTGCAACTGTAAAAAGCAGGCACGTAAAAATTAAGGAACTTAATTTGACCATAGGTCAATATTTCTATAAGGAGTTATCCACGGATGAATTTTTTAAGGTAAAAGAGAATATCTTCCCTCGCGAAGCTTATATCGAAGAGTTTAATTCTATTTGCAAAACTCAGCAGATTGCTCATCCAACTATTTTGAACAATGAGCTAATTGACAAAATCAGGAATGAAATCATTTATTATCAGCGGCCATTAAAGTCGCAAAAAGGATTGGTGTCGGTTTGTGAGTTTGAAGGCTTCTGCCGCATTGGGAAAGATGGCAAGGAATATTTTGTTGGTCCCAAAGTTGCACCGAAAAGCTCACCGTTGTTTCAGTTGGCTAAGATGTGGGAAAACATCAATAATATAAAAATTGGTTCTCGTACTGGTGAAGACTTGAAGTTGACTACAGAGCAAAAGTGGGCAATCTTTCAACATCTTGACAATAACGAGAAACTTACCCCTACCGATTTACTGAAAATACTAAATCTGAAAAAAGAGAATTGCTATGTTAACAAACAATTGGCTAAAGGTTTAAATGGAAACATTACCAAACATGCCATTCGGCAATGCTTGGGTGTTTCAGATAAGTATGAAAACCTAGTTAAATTTGAATTAACGGTTGTTGACAGTGAAAAAGAAGGGTATTTGTATGATCGAAAAACAGGAGAAATATTAGATAGCAAGCCAATTAAATTCATCGATCCTAGAGTTGAGCAAGAGCCATTTTACCAATTGTGGCATACCATTTATTCTATACACGATCAGGAGGAATGTAGCCGGGTTCTACAAACCAAATTCAACATTGAACAGCCAATTGCAGATAAGTTGGCTGCTATTGATTTCAGTAAACATGCCTTTGGTAACAAATCGGCAAAGGCGATCCGAAAAATCCTTCCTTATCTAATGGAGGGTGATGGGTATAGCGAAGCCATGAGTTATGCTGGGTACGATCATTCAAATTCACAAACCAAAGAAGAGAACCTGCAACGCAAGTTATTAGAGTTGCTGAAGCCAATCCCAAAGAACTCATTACGCCAGCCTATCGTAGAAAAGATTTTGAATCAAATGGTGAATGTAGTAAATGCCATAATTGAAAAATATGGTAAGCCCGATGAGATTAGGGTTGAATTAGCTCGTGAACTCAAACAAAGCAAAGAGGAACGGAACGATGCTGACAAAGCCATGAGTAAGCGTCAACGGGAAAATGATGCCATTACAAAACGACTTGAAGAATTTGGTTTGAGAGCTACAAGAAACAATATCATAAAGTGGCGATTGTATGAAGAAATAGACAATGAGGAAAAGAAGCTAAACGCCATGTGTGTTTATTGTGGGCAACCGATCTCATTAACCGAAGCACTTAGAGGAAATGAGGTGGATATTGAGCACATTATACCAAAATCAAAACTTTTTGATGATTCGCAAAGCAATAAAACCTTAGCTCACCGACATTGCAATAAGAATAAAAACGACTTGACCGCTTACGATTTTATGAAGGGAAAGCCAGACGTAGTTTTTAATGAATATGTAGAACGGGTTAATCAACTCTATGCCAATCATATCATTGGAAAAGCTAAGCGAGATAAACTGTTGATGACCGAAAGTAAAATTCCAGATAATTTCATCGATCGTCAGTTACGGGAGAGCCAATACATAGCTAAAAAAGCACGCGAGATATTGCAAACTATTTGTCACAATGTTTGGTCAACAAGTGGAACCGTCACAGCAGAACTTCGTCATTTATGGGGTTGGGACGATGTTACTATGAATCTTCAAATGACTAAATATCGTGAGTTAGGATTGACCCATCAGGTGGAATGGGAAAGCGAACATGGAAAAAACAAGCATCAAAAAGAGGTAATTACCGATTGGACGAAAAGAGACGATCACCGTCACCATGCCGTTGATGCGCTAACCATTGCCTGCACCAAACAAGGATTTATTCAACGATTTAATACGTTGAGTGCGGCTAGAACCCGTGCAGATATGATGTTTGATGTAGATGAACGTTCTCTTGAATTTAAGGAAAAACGCTCTTTGTTGGAGAAATATATTATTGGAGAACAACCTTTAATTGTCGACGAAGTTGAGAAAGCAGTTTCTAATATTCTCATCTCGTTTAAATCAGGGAAAAAAGTTGCTGTTTTAGGAAAACGGAAGGTCGGAAAACGGGGAAACAAAAAAGTTGTTCAGGAAAAAATTATTGTGCCACGCGGTGCATTAAGTGAACAGTTTGTGTATGGTCGAATTAAAACACAAGAAGAAAATAAGCCCGTCAAGTATCTTTTTGAAAACCCACAACTGATCTTCAATCCAACGATTAAAGCTAAAGTTGAAGAACGGCTATTGATGTTTGATGGTGATGTAAAAAATGCCATCGCTTCATTAAAGAAAGTCCCTATTTATCTTGATAACGAGAAAACGGTTGTTTTGGAAAAGGCGACTTGCTTGAAAGATGAATATGTCATCAAATACACGGTTGATACAAATTTCAATAAAACGGATAAGGTTGTCGATCCCAAAATAAAAGAAATACTTCAAAATCGGTTGAAAAAATTTGGAGGAAAAGAGAAAGAGGCGTTTAAAGATGTTCAGCTTGAAGATAAAACGGTTATTAAATGGTACGAGGATGAAGGTTTGGAACGGCCAATCAAATCGGTTCGCTGTTTCACTGGCTTATCGGCTGTTGTTCCGGTAAAGAAAGACGAAAATGGCAACGATATTGGTTTCGTTAAGCCCGGTAACAACCATCACATTGCGATTTACACCGATACAGAAGAAAACAAACAGCAACATGTATGCACATTTTGGCACGCAGTTGAACGGAAAAAGTATGGTGTTCCCGTGATTATTAAAAACACCAATGAGGTTTGGGACAAGATTCAATCACAACCTGATGGAACATATCCCGAAAGTTTTTTGGAAATGCTACCTCCTCCTAATTTGAACCTTTTGGTAAGCATGCAGCAAAATGAGATGTTTTTATTGAATCTTCCAGAAGAGATGCAAAAGGAGGTGGATGTAAACGACAAATCTTCTTTGAGCAAATATTTGTATTTGGTATGGAGTGTTTCTGATAGCGATTATTGGTTTAGGCATCACTTAGAAACAAAAAATTCTGAATTAAAGAGTATTGATGGGGCAAGAGAAAATAAGAGATACTTTAGGTTCCAGAGCTTAGGTTCTTACTTTGCGACAAATCCTATTAAGGTTAGATTAAATCATTTGGGTGATATTGTAAATATAGGAAATTAGCCATGCAACCCCTTCACCTCGATACCAGCTATCATATTTTCAACCATGCCAACGGGTTCGAAAACGTGTTTCGCGAGGCGGAGAATTACCGTTACTTTCTGGAGAAGTACCGGTTGTATATCTCTCCAATTGCCGAAACCTACGCCTATTGCCTGATGCCAAACCATTTCCATCTGGTTGTTCGTATCCGCAAGCGCAACGTAATCGAAAAACTAATTTTAAATTCTTCGAATTATTCGATTTCTACCTTTTCCAAAGTTCGTCCCTTTTCCAGTGCTCCAACCTTACATAACGTACAACCCTTTTCCAACGTGCAAAACTTTGGAAAAGGTGAGGTAGAAAAAAATAGTATTAGCAACGCTGCTATCGAAAAGTACCTGTCGAAACAATTCGCGAATTTATTTAGCTGCTACACGCAATCGTTCAATAAAATGTACCAACGGATGGGGTCGTTGTTTATTAAGAATTTCAAGCGTGAGGCCATCGAAAACAAACGGCACTTTTTCAATGCGATCATATATACGCATCGCAACCCGATCCATCACCGGTTTCGCGATCGGTTCGAAGAGTGGGACTATAGCTCTTTTTTCGAAATTATTCACAACCGGAGCGAAATTGTCGAGGTTGATAAGCTGCTGAAAACCTTTGGCGGACAGGAGGTTTTTATAGAAATGCACCGGCAAAACCTCGAAGCTTTTCAAATAGACGATCAACCTGAAAATTCATAACGAATGATTAAACGTACACTCTATTTCGGCAATCCAGCCTACCTGCATAAGAACCTGATGCAGTTGAAGGTGATCAACCCGGCCGATAACAGCGAATTGGGTTCTGTTCCCATTGAAGACATCGGGGCGGTTTTGCTCGATCATCCGCAAATAACCATCACCCATGCGCTAATGTCCGCACTGATTGAAAGGAATGTAGCTATTATCAGTTGTGATGAAAAACACCTGCCTGTTGGGTTGATGTTGCCGCTTGATGGGAACACCATTCAAAGCGAACGTTTCACCATACAGATTGAGGCATCGGAACCGTTGAAGAAAAATCTTTGGGCGCAAACCATCAAGGCAAAAATTGAGAATCAGGCAACTGTTCTTGAAAAAGCCGGTATCGATAATAAACGGCTGTTGGCGCTTGTCCCTCAGATTCAGAGCGGCGATCCCGATAATGTGGAAGGCAGGGCTGCTTCAGTTTATTGGAAGTTGTTGTTCGACAAGCTTGAATTTACCCGCGACCGATTTGGCTCTATGCCCAATGCCCATTTGAATTATTGCTATGCCATTTTACGCGCCATAGTTGCACGCGCATTGGTGGGGAGCGGATTATTGCCAACCCTGGGTATCCATCACAGTAATAAATACAATGCCTATTGCCTGTCCGACGACATCATGGAGCCATATCGCCCGTTTTGCGATTGGATGGTTTATCAAATGGTTGAAAAAGGGGAGATTGCCGACGATGAAATCACCCGCGAACAGAAAGCAAGACTTTTAACAATTGCATCGGTCGATATTTCAATCGATGGAAAGAAAAGTCCATTGATGGTTGGATTGCCCCGCACCACCAATTCGTTGTTTGAGTGTTTTGCCGGTTCGCGCCGTAAAATTATTTATCCTGAGTTTTTATGAAAACCAAAATTCCTAATGACTATTTCCTAATGACTACTTACTAATGACTAATTACTAATGACTTTTTCCAGACATGTCGTTCGAAGCGTTAAATCAATATCGTATTATGTGGGTACTTGTATTTTTCGATCTTCCGGTCGAAACAAAGGCACAAACGAAAGCTGCAACACGTTTTCGAAAACAGTTACTTGTTGATGGTTTTTCTATGTTTCAATTCTCGATTTATATGCGCAATTGCCCCAGCAGGGAAAACGCCGAGGTGCATGTAAAGCGGGTAAAACTCAATTTGCCCGAGTATGGGCATGTAGGGGTACTGACCATTACCGATAAACAGTTTGGGATGATGGAATTGTTTTTCAGTAAAAAAGCTGTAGAGCGGCCACCTGCTGTGCAACAGTTGGAGCTTTTTTAACGAATTCATTCGAATCATTTTAGAGAAAGTTCGAAAAACAGGAAGATCATAGAAACAGGAAAGGAACGGATAAAAACAAAAACCGGGAGTGTTACCCCCCGGTTTTTGTTTTCTAACGGCTTAGTCAACGCGTTGTTTGTTTGCAATTTGCGGCTAAGAGGTTGTCTTAAGCCACAGTAAAAATACAATTTGAAAGCAATTCACAACAGCTAATTGACTTACAAAAGGCACTCTTTTGTTGTCTTAAGCCACAGTAAAAATACAATTTGAAAGCAATTCACAACTAGAAGAATTGCTAATTTAAACGTATTTGCGTTGTCTTAAGCCACAGTAAAAATACAATTTGAAAGCAATTCACAACTTTTTCATAATAAAGTAATTAAGCTGTTTTGTTGTCTTAAGCCACAGTAAAAATACAATTTGAAAGCAATTCACAACTGTCAACCCTAGCACCTTTGTGCATGATCCGTTGTCTTAAGCCACAGTAAAAATACAATTTGAAAGCAATTCACAACAATGAAAGATTAAAATTAGTATAAATTTTAGTTGTCTTAAGCCACAGTAAAAATACAATTTGAAAGCAATTCACAACCGGCTCATTGGTAGTTACCCATGAATGTAAGTTGTCTTAAGCCACAGTAAAAATACAATTTGAAAGCAATTCACAACTGCTTCAATCAGGTTTACGGAATAAATTTCGTTGTCTTAAGCCACAGTAAAAATACAATTTGAAAGCAATTCACAACTAGGGTAATATCTTCCTTATCATCGTAGTTGTTGTCTTAAGCCACAGTAAAAATACAATTTGAAAGCAATTCACAACTTTCTGAAAACTGGGACAAATTAACCGAAAGTTGTCTTAAGCCACAGTAAAAATACAATTTGAAAGCAATTCACAACTAGGCAATGCGAGAAACCCGAAAATAATAAGTTGTCTTAAGCCACAGTAAAAATACAATTTGAAAGCAATTCACAACTTAATACACAATTGTCGGAGATTTTCAATCGTTGTCTTAAGCCACAGTAAAAATACAATTTGAAAGCAATTCACAACAAACCTAGTGTTTCAGTATATTTTGCAAAAGTTGTCTTAAGCCACAGTAAAAATACAATTTGAAAGCAATTCACAACACCAAGACCTGAAGCGTCAACGGCTTCACGGTTGTCTTAAGCCACAGTAAAAATACAATTTGAAAGCAATTCACAACTACCCACAAGCAACATCCACCATTTGGCACGTTGTCTTAAGCCACAGTAAAAATACAATTTGAAAGCAATTCACAACTGTTTGGACGTAGGGCATCATATTGGAATGGTTGTCTTAAGCCACAGTAAAAATACAATTTGAAAGCAATTCACAACGATTGGGGCATCTGCTAAAATTCTTGAAATGTTGTCTTAAGCCACAGTAAAAATACAATTTGAAAGCAATTCACAACAATATCTTTAGTCTTAATTTTTTTCATGTTGTTGTCTTAAGCCACAGTAAAAATACAATTTGAAAGCAATTCACAACGTTGAAAATATGATAGTTTCATCGGCTGACGTTGTCTTAAGCCACAGTAAAAATACAATTTGAAAGCAATTCACAACTTTCGTTCAAAATGAGGTAGATCAAGAAATGTTGTCTTAAGCCACAGTAAAAATACAATTTGAAAGCAATTCACAACATAGAACAGTGTATTAATTATTGTAAGAAAGTTGTCTTAAGCCACAGTAAAAATACAATTTGAAAGCAATTCACAACCTATTCTACACAGGAGATCTAACCTGTAACGTTGTCTTAAGCCACAGTAAAAATACAATTTGAAAGCAATTCACAACGGTATTGATATCTACTTCAAAATAGCAATTGTTGTCTTAAGCCACAGTAAAAATACAATTTGAAAGCAATTCACAACAGGGCGGAAGAAGGGAAAATATGTTATTATGTTGTCTTAAGCCACAGTAAAAATACAATTTGAAAGCAATTCACAACTTTCCGATTGCACGACCATTTAATTGATCCGTTGTCTTAAGCCACAGTAAAAATACAATTTGAAAGCAATTCACAACAACTGTTGTATTGGTTGATGGGGGAGAAATGTTGTCTTAAGCCACAGTAAAAATACAATTTGAAAGCAATTCACAACGGTAGCAACCCCAAGAAATTGCCCTAAACTGTTGTCTTAAGCCACAGTAAAAATACAATTTGAAAGCAATTCACAACTAATGGGAACGGCTTAGTGCCTAACGGATTGTTGTCTTAAGCCACAGTAAAAATACAATTTGAAAGCAATTCACAACAAATAAGTAGTGATTGGCATAGGTTGGCAAGTTGTCTTAAGCCACAGTAAAAATACAATTTGAAAGCAATTCACAACAGACGATAACGTCTAAGTATCTGGAAATGGGTTGTCTTAAGCCACAGTAAAAATACAATTTGAAAGCAATTCACAACCTATCAGCGCGTTGGCAAATGAACGCTAACGTTGTCTTAAGCCACAGTAAAAATACAATTTGAAAGCAATTCACAACGTCAGAGGCCGTATATCGGAATGATTGTTAGTTGTCTTAAGCCACAGTAAAAATACAATTTGAAAGCAATTCACAACGAACGCAAAGATATTAATTCAACCATCTTTGTTGTCTTAAGCCACAGTAAAAATACAATTTGAAAGCAATTCACAACTATATGGCATCAATTCTAAAAGCAGCCGACGTTGTCTTAAGCCACAGTAAAAATACAATTTGAAAGCAATTCACAACATCAATAATATTCAAATTGAAATAGGTGAAGTTGTCTTAAGCCACAGTAAAAATACAATTTGAAAGCAATTCACAACGGTGTTCATAGTTCATCTTTTCGCCAGTGCGTTGTCTTAAGCCACAGTAAAAATACAATTTGAAAGCAATTCACAACGACTAAATCAAGGCTCTGGTAAACTTAAAAGTTGTCTTAAGCCACAGTAAAAATACAATTTGAAAGCAATTCACAACTGTCAGGCAAAAGAGTTAATCCATAAATTGGTTGTCTTAAGCCACAGTAAAAATACAATTTGAAAGCAATTCACAACATGCACAATGACCAACACGACGACCGTCAGGTTGTCTTAAGCCACAGTAAAAATACAATTTGAAAGCAATTCACAACTGCAGGGCGCGTCGGCCGCGAACGATTACAGTTGTCTTAAGCCACAGTAAAAATACAATTTGAAAGCAATTCACAACTGAAGTTTTGCTCAATAAACTGGCTGTTTTGTTGTCTTAAGCCACAGTAAAAATACAATTTGAAAGCAATTCACAACTTAGCAATTGCAGAAGAAATTCAAGAAAACGTTGTCTTAAGCCACAGTAAAAATACAATTTGAAAGCAATTCACAACATACAACAACCACAGAAACAGCCATTTGCTGTTGTCTTAAGCCACAGTAAAAATACAATTTGAAAGCAATTCACAACGAAGTAGTTTATACAGTAGATTATTCCTTTGTTGTCTTAAGCCACAGTAAAAATACAATTTGAAAGCAATTCACAACTGTTTGGATGGATTATTTCATTACTAAATAGTTGTCTTAAGCCACAGTAAAAATACAATTTGAAAGCAATTCACAACAATTAACTGGTCGTGCGATTGGTAATAATAGTTGTCTTAAGCCACAGTAAAAATACAATTTGAAAGCAATTCACAACCCTTCTTAGGTGACGTAGTAAAAGAATTCGGTTGTCTTAAGCCACAGTAAAAATACCCCGAGAGCTCGGGGAAAGCAATTCACAACTGCTTTCTGCAACGCCATTTTTGCCGATGGGTTGTCTTAAGCCACCGTAAAAATACCCCGATTACTCGGGGAAAGCAATTCACAACAAATTCTTTATCTTATAGTTAACCTGTTCAGTTGTCTTAAGCCACAGTAAAAATACAATTTGAATCGACCTTTTGTGAGATCGGA
>Ga0209800_10003977_pt1 | contig 11250 bp, 9 predicted proteins | sample Higcelweek8metaG_FD_187174 | JGI IMG/M metagenome (GOLD analysis project Ga0209800, IMG submission 187174) | Freshwater pond sediment microbial communities from the University of Edinburgh, under environmental carbon perturbations - High... | ecosystem: Environmental > Aquatic > Freshwater >... | reverse complement strand
GTTTTAAAACCTTATTAGTTAAGAATACTCCAAAATATTTTCTCAAAAAAGACCGAGCCAACTTAATATCTCCTTTATTTTTGCTTAACGTAACGTTCACTAAAGAGTCTGGCAGCCGAGAAAACTCTTTTTTTCTCTTTACTTCAGCTATTTTTAGATCTTCCATCAAAAATTGCCCTCCAAGTATTGTTCTCTCCTACTATTCTATCTATTTTTACTGCAATCTTTTCCTTAAAAAGTGGGCAATCTAATACCAAGCTCTCAAACTCTCCCCCTTCTCCTGCCGGATTTATCTTATACTTTTTTTGTAATTCTTCAACTTCTTCAATGAAAGACTCATTAATTTTTCTTCCTACCCATTTTTTGTCTAGGGGGTAAGCAGCTACTGCAGAGATTATAATTTCAAACTTGCTTTTCACAAGTTCTTTTAAGAGACTTATTTGATTTTTCTTCCATAGGGGATTTAAACATTTTATTTTTAATTTATCGCAAATTTTTTGAATTCTAGAAGATTGGTATACACTCTCTATGGCTCCTGTAACAATTCCCTCAATTTTAAATTGAATAACTGCCTTTTCTATTGCTGTCTCTAAATCCTTTAGCTCCTCTTCTTTTTCGCCCTTAGTATTATATGTGATTAGCGGTAGTCCCATTGACTCTGCCTGCCTTTTTGTTAGATCTATTGCAGGAGTATGAAACATAAAACTGTCATTATTCTCACTCTTTAAAGTAATTAAACAAGAAAGTTGATGGTTTTTCTGCTTAACAAGCCATGCTGCATAAGTAGAGTCTTTTCCACCTGAAAATAAGACTCCTACCTTCATTTTTTTCTCCTTTTAGTAAACCCTTTCTTATTGTTAACAAATTTTGAAAAGAAGTAAATAACCCAAAGGGTGATATCTATAATTAGAAAAATAGTGACTGTTGAAAGTATACCTAAGGTATGAATCCAGAGGTAGTTTTCAGCATAAGCCGGGTCTTTAGTATCTACAAATAACAACCGCTGACTATCAGAGTAAGATCCTCGGGCTAGCCTATTCTGGTAGTACATAAAATAAATTGAAGAAAATAATTCTTTTTTAACGAAAGACAGTCTATCTTCCTTAGCTAAAGAGAAGTAATCCGAGCGTAGTGTTTTATTATCAAAATCTAATTGAACAGAATATTTCCTCTCATAATTATAGTCTTGAGGCATACCTTGAAGATTTACCGATTTAAAGCCCTCACAGCTAAGATTTGTTTCAGATTTATGGGCAATATTACCTAAATCATCTAAAACCAGAAATTTTACTGGCTTGTCCTCCCAATAACAACTAATAGTGACTTGAATAAAATCATCTAAGTAGTTTTTCACAGAGATAGTAGGATTCTCAAAGATAATAGGAGACAATTGATTGTCTAACCTAGATTGAATAAAAAAACTGGTTACAATTAACCCTACATAAATCACTATAAATACTATTAGTCTTGTTCGTATCTTCATAAAAATTGAACTAAAAATAACTTTTTAAAGTATACTAGTCACATTATAAAACAAGAAAAATGCCAGTAAATGTTTCACCTGAATACGCTCAAGCAGAGAAGAAATTTCTAAACTCCCAAGATGATGAAGATAGAATATTCTTCTTACAGGAAATGATTAAACACGCACCAGCACATAAGGGAGGTGAAGCGCTTAGGGCAAACTTAAGAACCAGATATAAAAAATTTAAAGAAAAACTAGAAACAAAAAAGAAAGTAGGAGGGGGTTCTGGTGGAAAGATTGTATTCAAAAAAGAGGAGATGCAAATAATAATTGTAGGATTACCCAACACTGGAAAGTCTTCTTTTTTCAAGGTTCTCACAGGAAAAGAAGCTTTTATCTCTGATGTGCCCTTCACAACATATGAAATAAATTTGGGCACCACGAGATATGAAGACACACAAATTCAAACAATTGACATGCCTCCTTTCCCAAATGAAGATAAAAGTATAATTAATACAGCTGATACGATTATAGTAATTATAAATAGCATTGAACAAATCGCCGAATCTGCAAAATTCCTTACGAGAACGTCTGCAAAAAAAATATTTGTTTTAACAAAAACAGACTTAATGACAGAATCAGAAAAGAGAAAGTTAGAAGCTACACTTAAAACTAAATTTAAGAAAGAAACAGTAATATTTTTCTCCAATAAAGAGCATACTCAAGAAGAGTTAAATAATCTTAAAAAAACAATTTATGAAACTTTTCCAATAATAAGAATTTACACTAAGGAGCCTAAAAAAGAAGCATCAAAAACTCCAATGATTATGAAAAAAGGTTCTACGCTTGGAGATGTAGCTGAAAAAATCTTAAAGGGAATGTCAAAAAAAATAAAGAGAGCGAGAATATGGGGCCCCTCTTCTAAATTTTCAGGCCAAACTATAGGTATAGAAAAGATATTGAAAGATAGAGATACCGTAGAATTTCAAACAGATTAAAAGAATTTTTTTAAATCAACCTGTTTGTCTAACTCTTTGCCAAATATGCTTTCAATATACAGTTTAGCAAGATTAAGAGACTGTCTAGTATATTCGGGTATATTATAATTTGTAGCAAGATCGATTGCATGCTCTAAATACTTTCGAATACTTCCTTCAGAAATTGTAAAGATGATTTTTCCTCCGCATTTATGACACACGCCTGCTAAGGGAGGTCTTCTAAACTTTTCATTACAACCCACGCATCTAAACTCTTGATGAGAAAACTTTCTGAGATTACCCCTGATATCTCTAATAAAATGTCTCTCGATAATTAACCTTGCAACATCCGAAGCATCGACTGCCCTTATTTTGTTGACCAAATCCATTTGACAAGCTACTTTTTCTTTCATTGTTGGAAGTATTTTATATGAAGAATTAAAAATTCCCGCATTAAAATTCGCTGTGTCATGTGTAAATCCTATACTGGTAAATGGGTCTTTACCTTCCTTTAATAAGGTCTTAACAGTAATTATCTTTATCTCAGAAGAATGCTTTTTTTGCTCAGCCAACTCATACATTTCTAAAGGATAACTAGAACATGTCTCAAAATCTAAAATTTGATCGTCCACCTCTCCTGCCCTGATACGTGCATTTAATACCAGGGGAGCATCCTGCGTACCTCCTCTATGAGTGGGCAAGAATTTTCTAGAGAAATTAAGTAAAACATCCAAAAGCATCATTACTGCAGCTTCGTCTCCATCACAATCACGTCTCATTGCTGCATGCATAAATGGGCTAGCTACTAAACCTTGCAACTTTGTAAATCCAAGTATCCGGCCAGTAACCCCTGCACAATTGTGGGGAGCCATACAAACAATATAATGCCCTATTAAGTCTTCTTTAGTCTTTAAGTTATAAAATTTTTCCAAGCCATATACTTTTTCAAGTTCTTCATCTAAAAATTTACTTATATTAAAGAAAACATCATCCGCTCTTTCGTCATTTGTTTCGGGACAGCAAGGTAAAAGGATATCATGAGGCATCAAAGCAATTATTTGATTTGGATCTACTAACTCTTTTCCATAAATGTCTAAGTCATAACCTAATTGTTTAAGTTTTTCTATGCTTGTTCCAATTTCTATTGGTTTAAAATGAGTAATCGGTATTTCAGTTGCGTCATACCTTATTGTTCCATCTTTGTTTACACAAAGATTATACTTGGATCTTAGTATTCCTTTAGTAATATTTTCAAAGTCATGCTCGATGCAGCTAGTCCCTCTTATGCCTTTTATTAGTGGAGGTATCTGATCGTTGGTGTACTTTAGCTCGGCCACTGCTACATTAAAGTATTCTGCGATTTCCACCTTTCTGTTAGAATAACACGGTATTTTCCCGTGTACAGAACATTCATCATGATCTTTAACCTGATCACAACGAGCACAATAAAACCTTTTTTTAGTTATAGCATGGCAAACATTACACTTTTTTAGAATAGTTTCCTTTTTACACGTCTCACAGAATCTCAAGGGAAATTCTGCCTTAACAAATCCCTCCTTAACAGCCTCATTTAAACTTCTAAATCTCCCTCCTTGCTCTCCTACAGGAAATAAGACACTAGGGCTACCCGTTAATTTACGAAGTTTAGCTTTTTCAGGTCTACCCATTCTCGCCCCAATAAAATCTCCTGCTTTATCTTTAATTAAAAATTTAGATCTAGAATTAATTACTTCCAGAACATTTTCTTTATTTTTTGAGTCTTCTACAATCTTTTTAACTTCCTCTTTGAAGTTAGAACTTTTATCCATACCGAGGTTAAACAAGAATGCTTCCCCATTGTTAATAACAACATTATCAAAAACTACTTCATGCTCGACTCCTAAAATTTCTAAAGCTCTTTTCCCTTCTTTGAATTTATCTTTTACATTGACGGAGTAAGGTAATACTAAACTTCCGGTCCACTGAGCATTTTGAAGCCAATCTAGCAACCATAGTAAGTCTTCTTTTTTTATCTGAGTCCAATAAAAAATAAAGTTCGGATGTAATGGTATGCCATATCTTTCTGACAATTCTAAAGCTTGCACCAAAGATAAATTGTACTCATCAACAAATATATTCTCTCCGCTAATACTCAGTTTCTTATCTAATTCTAACTTCCACCATTCTTCTACATACCCCGGTTTAGGAAGTTCGGCGTTTCTATTAATAACATCTCCAAGTGGGAAAAGTAAGTCTCCTAGATAGATAATTTCTTCAACCTCTTTAGTGATTCTTTTTGCTTCTTCCTCTGATTGAATTTTTTTTACATTACCGTTCTTTAATCTTACAATAGGCCCATCTATTTTATCACAAGAAGTAATAACACATCCTTTTGTGGGTCTTTCTATTTTTAATTGATTCCCGTTAGATAGGAAGCAGTTAGAGATAAACATGGTAGCGGGATGAACAGAAGCAGCAGAAAACCCTGCAACCCTCGATCTGCCATATCTAAAACGAAAGCTACCCGATCGAGAAGGATGCCCAAAAACAGGCCTACCTGCTACTAAATCTTTTATATAAGTAGCCACTAAATCCTTTGTTCCTTTCTCTCTTTTCTTATGCAAATCGATATATCCGTCTAAAAAATCCCAATTAGATAAGATAAACCCCTTGGACTTAGCAGTCTTAATCATTCTAGAAATCTTAGCAGCTTTTTGAGCTAATCCCTCTGCAAAAACTAAGCACATTCCACCTCTAATAAAATTAGTATCTATTCTTGGCAGATCTTTATAATTTGAAACTTCTTTATCCTCCGAGGGTTCCCCAGAAATCTGAACGGGTAATGTTTTAGCCAAATAAACTATTTCATCTTCAGTTGGGAAGTACTGCAAGTTATTAATTCTTTCATGGTAATCTGTAATTTCAGTAACAAATCTTCTTACTTCCGATTCTGTAGGATCATAACAAGCATAACCAAACATTTCTCTTAGATAATCTGCGATAACTAAAGAAAAAGCTGCGCCTGTGCCTCCTGCACTTCTAATCGGTCCTGAGTAATTTATGGAAAAATACTCTTTCCCCTCTTTATTTTTTTGTAAGGTAATACCTGTAAATCCCTCAATAGGTGAAGAAACCACTCCTAAGGTCATATATGCAAATCCTACTCGAATGCCTGCCTCTATTGCTTGCAATAAAGATTCATATTTACAAAACTTCTCTTTTGCTATTTCTTCTGCAATCTTTAAAGGAACACAAGGGTCCAACTGACCATACTCTTTTTCTAAGTCTAAAATTCTTTTAGTGATTTTTTGCCCTGTTTCATCTCCCATTTGAGGATAAATCGTAGAAATTAATCCCACACATTTTTCAGCTAGGGACATTGCCAAGGGGATTTCCACTTTATTTACGGGGTCCTTTCCTACTTCTCTAGCCTTTTCAGCAACAGCATATTCTACTTTTACATGCTCTAACAGATCATCGAAATAAGCTTGGGTATTCATATTGCCTCCTTTTGCTCTTCAATCTGATTAGACACAACTAGATGTTCATTTAATTTAACTGATTCTTTATTATCATTTTCTTCTGTCATAAAATCTAATATTTTTATTTCCCTAGTCTTTAAATTGAGTAGTGGAACTTTCCCCGGATCAGGAACATTCCCTACTTTCTCTTCAAAAGGAGTTATTGATTGCCAACAAGAACTAGCAATAAGTAAAATATTATTGTAAGTAGAGATTTCTTGCCTGTGAAGATCGCCAGTTATTACTATATCTGGAACCTGTTCTATTACTAATGGATCTCTTTTATTATTTGGGACATAATCACAAACACCATGCATAGGAGCTAAATGTCTTCTTTTAAGAAGCTCTTTAACCACACGAGTAGGAGACTTATGTCCATAATTTAATCTTAAATCAGGCATTTCCTCAATTACGCCGTGCATACTCGCCCCATGATACATCAAAAGTTTTACTCCTCCTTCTATTTCTACCATGCAGGGATTAGTGACAAGTGAAACATTTTCCATTTTATGAAGATCCGCAGCCCATTCTTCTCCTATAGCTGGTTGAGGCTCTCCAACCCAAACTGCATCGTGCTGGCCCGGAGAGATAATAATTCGAATATCTTTTCTAATTAGTTTTAAAAATTCTGCAAGCTTCTTATACTGCGCAGTTATTTCTGGAATCTTTAATAGTTTGTCCTGATCAGGAAAAACTCCTATTCCGTCAACATTGTCTCCTACTAGAAAGAGATACTTAATTTTTTTCGCAAGTTCTCTCTGCGAAGCCTCCCCTTCTTCCCCATTTAACCACTTAATAAATTTAAGAAATTTATCTTCTAAAAACATTTTACTTCCCACGTGCACATCTGAAGTAAATGCTACCCATGTTTCTTGATCACTTTTCCTCTTTTCACTTAAGATTGAGTCTGGAAAGATAACATCATTAGCAAATAGTATCTCTTTACTTCCTGAAACATTAAAAGCTACAACTTCATCAAGCAGAATATCCTTACATTTCTCATATAGCTCTTTTTTTCCTTCATTTACTACAATTTTGGTTCTACCTGTCATATCTTCTACATCGAATATTAAATTCTTGTTTTTCGTTTGTCTCTTAGATAGTATAGACACAATAAGATAGGAGCTTTCTCTTTCATTAGTTAATCGCCTGATAGACTTTAAGTTATCTAAACTTCTTTCCTGAAGAATTAGTTTAATCTGCTCATATCTACATCTAAAATGATCAATAAAATCTTTGACTTGAAGCTTTTTTGGAAAAACTAAATCAGAAGAGACAATCTTGAAAGGATGTAATGCTTCCTTTTCATTGAGATATGACACCGTACACCTTTCAGGTACGCTGCTGTTGTTTAAAGAACAACCTATGCTAGCAAAAAATTTTTCAAAAGAACTGTGATTCTCGGGAGTAATCATAACTTTTTGGAGATTTTCTAAGTTAGCTAAAAAGATAAATTTAGTTATAACTCGTTCCTTAACCTTTAAATTAGACAAAACCTCTATTACTTGAAGTGCATACTTTTCTTCCAACAATAAAAGAGATTCCAAAATTTCTTTATCTAGTAGAAATCCTTTTTGCATACATGATGTTAATATTTGTTTTTTCAATTCCATTTTTCTCCTGGACTTTTGCTGGTCGGCAAGTTAATTGTCCAATTGAATAAGGTTAAATTCCTAGGGATTCAACTAATATAGCCTCTACTTTTTCAAGTAAATTAGAAGGAATAGACAACTTTACCTCTCTAGTCCTCCCGTGCCTCCCTTTTGAGATTACCTTAGCATTAATTAGTCCTAACATGTCTATTTCTGCAATAATGTCCGAAACTCTTCTCTGTGTCAAAACCTCTATCTTGACCCTATTGCATATTTCTTGGTAATAATTAAAAATATCTCCTGTGAAAAAGTTGGCTTCCTTTTTACTATTCTCTTTTGTAAGTTGAAGGATCGAATAGAGTACTGCTTGAAATTGGGCAGGTTCCGTCTCAACTATATCCAAAATTTTATCTCTTTCTATTTTTTTGTTAGCATTATCTATGTATTCTTCAGTAATTCTAGACTTGCCATCTCTTTCTGCCAACTCTCCCGCTATCCTTAACAAATCAAGAGCCCTTCTAGCGTCCCCATGCTCTCTTGCAGCAAAAGCCGCGCATTTAGAGACAACAGCTTCATCAACTACTGATTCCTTAAAAGCTTTGGAACACCTTTCGTTTAATATATCTTTAAGTTGAACTGCATTATATGGCGGAAACACGATTTCTTCTTCTCCCAAAGAACTCCTTACTCTAGGATCTATATTTTCTAAGAAAGTTACATCGTTAGATATACCTATTAAAGAAATTTGGGCTTTGCTCAATTCAGAATTTAATCTCGTTAGAGAATATAAGAAACCATCATTTATTTTTTTTATAGCTTGGTCTATTTCATCAAAGATGATCACAATAACTTGTTTTTTTGAGTCTATTAATTCTATGAATTTTTGGTATACTTGATCAGTAGGAAGACCTGTAGCAGCTATACTGCCTCCTAATTCTCCAATTAAAGCTGCAAGAATTCGGTATTCGGTATCCGCAACTTTCTTAAGTTTACAATTGAGGTATTCTATCCGAAGATCTATTCCGTTCTCTTTAGCTCTTTTCAGTAACTCCTCCCTAACATACTGCACTGCTAAAGTTTTTCCTGTACCAGTTTTACCATAAACAAATAGATTACTGCTCCTCTCACCTCTAATCAAAGGAGAAAGTATTGACGCAACAGACTCTATTTGCTTATCTCTATGAGGAATAGACTGGGGAGTATAGTTAGTTTGAAGCACACTTTTATCTTTGAACAGCGAATTCTTCATCGCGGAATCGAAAATATGATCTATTTGTACCCCCATAAAACCTCTTTTTTGACGTTAATACTTTTCAAGATATTAACTATATAAATATTCTTATAAAAGAAAGTATATTTCAGTTACCTATATTTCCTATGGAACAAAAAATAGTTAGAAATTATATAAAAAAGCAAATTTCACTATTTTCTCGAGTAATAGATAGAAAAATGGTAGGCCTAGACCCACCCTATCATTTCCTTTCCAAAGGAAATTTAATCTCTTCAATTTGTCCAGAAAGATAACCTATATATTATATATATTATAATATATATAATATATAATATAAAAGCTTTTAAATAAAATCTTGACCATTCAAAATTTTATTTTTCTTTTTAAATCTTTCTCCAAGCGCAACAAGGGGGAGAGTTAGACCAAGGTTTGCATACTCTATTTTACTGTAATAATTAAGTATATAAAAAAACATACAAACATTTATAAATAAAATTTCTATCAAATTCCCATGGATAAAAGACCGTTCAGAAGTTTATTAGGAAGACAGGTGGTTACAAAAGAGGGTAAGAGGCTTGGTACAGCTAAAGATCTTACTTTTGAAACAAAGACTGGAGAATTAATTCATCTTGTTTTGAAGGACCTAACTCCGTATACTTCAAATTTATCTTTAGAAAGAACAAAAGACAAGGAAGCTTTGATACCTTTCAACTCAGTTATTGCAATTGGGGACTTTATCGTTGTTTCTGAAGAAGATTTGGCCTAATAAATTTTATTGATACTTAATAATAATGGAAAAAGATACAAAATTAGGAGCATTCAGGTTTAGTCGTCAATCTGTAGAAAGAAATGAGGAATTTAACGGGAAACTAAAAATTACTCCTAATATCAACATAAAGAATATTGAGAAGTTTAAGTCCGAAAATTCTAAGCAGGAGTCCCTTAAGGTAGACTTTAAGTTTGAAGTAGACTATAATGGCCTTGGAAAAGTCTCTTTAGAGGGTAGAATGTTTCTTATTGTTAGTGCCCAGGTTTTAAAAGAGGCAGTAGATGGCTGGAAGAATAAAAAGCTAGACAATGAGATCAACTTATTAATACTTAATGTGATAATGCAAAAGTCTTCTGTAAAGGCATTGCAATTGGAAGAAGAGATAGGGCTTCCTTTTCACGTACAATTACCAAGACTTCAAGTAGGCGCAAAGAATTAAGTTCAGATATCTTTAAAAAATAGTTATTTCTCATTGATTTATCTCTGCTCACATGACACAATGGTACTGTAATGGTCTCGAACACCATGCCCTTACGGGTTTCCCAGTTCGATTCTGGGTGTGAGCGTATTTTGATCTCCTTATATTGTCAAATCAGTTAAAATTGAGTCTTAAATTTACAATTGGCTCTGTAATTCCTAGATAAATAGCAAAACTTTAAAAAGTTATTCGGTTTTTTTAAGTTATGCCAAGACTTTCGCATGAAAAATTAGAAAAAATTCAGGAACAAATGTTATTTTTTATGTATTCTATCTTTCCTAAGCAAGTTTTTACAGTAGATATAGCCAGAGAAGTAGCCAGAGATGAAGAATTTACTAAAAAGATACTTCAAGAATTAGAAAAGAAAGAATTGATACTCAAGATAGACAAGAATCCTGAGGGAGTTAAGTACGAAAAACGCTTGAGATGGAGGATTTCCAACAAAGCCTATGAAATATACAGTGCTCATCAGAAAAATACTCAACAAGTAGCGCAGAATGTAGAGTTAGAAGAAGCAAATCGTTCTAAATCTCAAGATATCATCTAAAATATATCTTGCAATATCAATAAAGTTATAAATACTTTTTTATTTATTGGGTTATGGACCTATTAAAAGAGGCTTTTATAAAAATAAAAGAGGATATATCTCTTCTTCAATTAGAAATTACTTCTCTTAAGCAAGAAATTGTTAAGCTGAATAATCAAAAATCGGCTATCTCTAATGAAATTAGTCCGTCAAATAGTTATTTAAATCCCCCAATGAACCTTAATCCCACAGTCATTCAGTCAAATAATCCCACAATTCCACAGGAAACAGGGGGGTTATACAAACAGGAAAACAGCTTTTCCACAGGAAACAGGGGGGTTCCAACAGACAATTCAACATACCGTCAGACAGACCCACAAACAGTCAATAATACTATATATTTAAACAAATTAGAAGGAGATAACACTCTAAGAATGCAAGAAACACTCGAGTCTCTCGACATAATAAGAAAGGAGCTTAGGCTTAAGTTTAAACGATTAACGCCTCAAGAAATGCTAGTTTTTACTACACTTTATTCTTTAGAAAATGAAGGTATAGAAGAGATCACATATAAGATCTTAGCTACTCATCTAAACCTTTCAGAGTCATCTATAAGAGATTATACTACGAAGTTACTATCAAAAGGTATCCCGCTCAAAAAAGTAAGGTTAAATAACAAAAAAATAGTCTTATCAATCTCCTCAGACTTAAA